>Ga0114971_10000900_pt1 | contig 20268 bp, 11 predicted proteins | sample M_140625_MF_Meta_FD_87320 | JGI IMG/M metagenome (GOLD analysis project Ga0114971, IMG submission 87320) | Freshwater microbial communities from Lake Montjoie, Canada to study carbon cycling - M_140625_MF_MetaG | ecosystem: Environmental > Aquatic > Freshwater > Lake | place: Lake Montjoie...
CACTCTTTATTTTGAACCACCAGGCCTCTCCGGCGGAGAACGCACAGGCCTGCTTGAGCGCGGGATGCAGTGGCTGTTCCAAGCCCCCTCTGATCCCAATTCTTTCGAGCCTGACGAGTTGCGTTACACGACATCTTTAGTGCAAACCGTGCCTGGAGCTGCAGGCGCCCCACCGCTCGAACTGCTTTACAAATTGAAGCCGCAGGGCGAACTCCAGTGCCATTACTCCGAGTCCCCTGCCCGCGTGGGTCTACCGGCGCAAATGCTCGCCACCCTGGTGGAATACCGCTGCGATCAACCGGCAGAGAATCCGGAATTCCTCATTCTGGAAGTTGGAGAAGAACGCAGTCGCCGTAGCTTTTTGCGCTTCTTTCTCGGTTGCCCCATTCAACTTTCAGAAGTTGACGTTCTTGGCATCTAGACTTTTTCTTTGAGTCAATTCAAACTCGCGACAACTTACGCTTTCGCTACTATGCTCATTAACACTCCCATTCGCCTCCAATCTTTTTTAGAAGCGCGCGGCCACGCTGCCCACCTTAGCGCCAACTCGGTTTGCATCGCAGTGGGAGACGCTGATTGGCCGCTCACCGCCGCCTTCACCTTCTTGCAAAACGAACTGCGCATCACCTGCCAGATTGCTGTACTCGGCGACTTTGCAGAGAACCAACTCGCCCATTTTTGCTTAGCTGCACTTGACGCCAACATGCAAATCAGCCCTTATGCTTTCGCTATTATCGGAGCCTCGGAGAACGACGCAGAGGCTTCACAATGCCCAGTGGTCCTTACGGATACACTTCTCACAGAGGATCTGAGTGACGACGAAATCAATTTCTCCATGAATAGGCTCTTAGAAGCGATCGTCCATGGTAAAGACTTAATCGCCGCCAGTCGCTAATCCATTTCTAAACCTCCCAGACTCCGCGCCCTCTTTACCCTTCTTAATTCTATGGCTGACAATCTTTTCCAGGCTATTCACAACTGGTTCCGCGCAAAAAATCAGGAGGCGGCCGAAGCCCTTTCCGATCCCGTACGCGACGGCAAACTGGCGATCACCGACAGTGAAAAGCAGATAGAAGGCTTCACCTCCAAAATCGCCACGCTTATCGCCGAGACAAAGAGTCTGGAGCGCCAAACCGCCGAAAGCGCTTCGGAGGTAGGCAAATATCAGGCGGTTGCGGCCCAAGCGTTGCAAGCCGGAAACGAGGCCGACGCCAGAGATGCTATCACCCTCAAACAAAAAGCAGAGCAACAGGCTCAAGCCCTTGGCGCTCAACTTTCTGCAAATAAGGAACTCGTACTAAAATTGCGGGAGCAGCTCAACATCGCACGCATGAAGGTCGCCAAGGCGCGCAGCAATATTACCCAACTTCAGGCACGCTCTCAGGCAGCGCAAATTCGCACCGATTTAGCCAAGGCTTCCTCCGAATTTCACTCCAACAAGGGTGGACTTGCCGCCTTGGATAACTTGGAAAAATCCGTCAACAAACAAGAAACCGTAGCAGAAGCGTACGAAGATCTTGCCGCCTCCGCAGCACCAGCGGGCCAAGCCCTTTTGGACAAGTACGCCGTAGGTGATGCCTCCGTTGAGGCGGAGTTACAGCGCCTCAAAAGCGGCCTTTTAGGGGGCGGCTCCCCTAGTCTTTCGTTGCCTCACAGCAGCTAAAGCCCGGTCGCAAAAAAAGAGCCGTCCGACATTAAGCCGGGCAGCTCCTTTCCACTGGGCAGTGCTTTTAGAAGCACTCAATGCTTCATGTGCGTCGTGCAGGTGTAAGCAGAGTTGTCCCCGCACTTGCTGCAGGTGTGCGTGTACTCCGGAATCCCTGGAGCTTTCCCCCCGCCGACCTGCTTCATGGTTACCTTTCCGCTGCAACCGGAGCACCCGTGTTTGTCGTCGCTTGAGAACCACGAAAAAATCCCCTTTTTATCCTCACTGGACTTTTCCGTCACCGATTTACAATCTTTGCAAACTAATGCGACCCTTTCATTTGGATACTTGACGGCATCCTCCTTGGACTTCACCACGTTGGGGAAGTTCGGCGGCCAATTTGGGGGAGGTCCCGCAAGGGCAGAGTTTGCCAAAACCAAAGAAGCCATCGCAACAACAGCTACCAGACCAGATTTGATTGATTTCATAATATGTTTTTGGTTCTCCGTGCTCGATCAACACAGATCCCATATAAGAATCGAAGGTGACGGCAGCGCCTGTTGCACCTCGGTTCCTTTTCGCCGTTGGAGTCTTGGCTTTTGAGGCGCATCGCCGTCTCCCGCCCGAAAAGACTGCCAATCCCATAAATGCACCCAAAAAACATCAGCGATCTTTGCTAGTACGTGAGATTCAGTTAACGTGACATTCTAACAAACGTTTTACATCGCGTAACAAACTTTGGTGGCCAATTAGACGGGACCTACCCGGAGCCAACCATCACTTTACCGCCCCATTTTCCAACTCACCCACCTTCCGATGAACACCCCACAAGCCGAGCCCCCCGAGCCCCAATCACACACCGATGTGCAGCCCCACGCTGAGGCTCCGACCCCGCAAGCAGAACACGCTCATCCAGAAAATTCTCATGTGGAAACTGCTGAGCCAGAACACACTCACATAGACCACGCCGCCGCTGAAGCGCAAACCTCTGAGCATCCTTCAGATCCCAATGTGCTGAGCGAACTTCTGGCTGCTGCCTCCGAGCGCCGCCTTTGCGTGGCACTCGCAAAGTTGGCAGCGCAAGGAGTCTCCGCTGAAAATTTGGGCCATGCGCTTTGCCAACAAGACGCCGGCAAAACGACGCCTTGGGCTGCAGCAGTACACGCAGGAGAGTTTGCTTCAATTGGTGCAACTTACCTGAAGGCGTTGGATCTGCAGCACAACGTGGGCGGCAAAACGTTTTTGGAACTCTGCCTCTCCCACGGAGCAGAAGCTGGTGACTGGGCGATCAAACGGCTTAAAACCAAGACTATTTCCCGGGCGAAACTCCTGTCCCCTTGGGGACAAAAAGACGGGGCGCCACTGGCCCACTTCCTGGCTCTGCACAACCATTTACGCGAATTCGTCTCACGACTTTCAAAACGTGAACTCAAGCCTTCAGAGGCCTCCGTTTCGACCACTCCATCGCAGGACACCGCAGTGCTGTTGGAGAGCCTCTCCACACAGGTGCCAGCCCTGCCAGAAAACCATTTCGGCGAACGCCGCATGGACCTTCTGGGCTCGGCGGCAGCGGGAGGCCATTTTGACCAGTTTGGAGAATCCTTCTTCTCGATCACGGCCACGACGGAAACGCTTTTGCCTTCTCACTTCTCAGCAGAGAACCAAGTACACTTCATTCACGTTGCCCATATTAACGGCCATTTAACCCACGTTCCAGGAGCCGTTTGGAAACGTTTACAGCGCCTTTCTCAAGAGGAATTGAACGACGCGCAAAAGGCGCTTCTCGCCGAGTTGCTGGCCTTCCACGCGGAGCTTATTGTTCTTTATTGTGCGAAACTGGAGGCGGATCCCAGCTTCTACCACCGCGAAATTCCCCCTGATTTCAAAAGCGAACCCGCCATTCTCGCCATCCAAAGGCGCAATGACCTGAAGCGCTACGAAGAAAGTCCCATTCCGTTTGAACACCTGCCTCAGCGGTTCCAACAGGGTGAAGACGCGCTTTTATCCTGGTCCAAACCCTGGATTAAACACTTGTCCAGCGCGATTTTCTCCTTTGACCGCATTCCGGAACGTTTACGCGATCATGCGGACGCTCTGGAAGCATGGTCACGCCCTTGGATTGAACTGCTTAATTCGGAAGCTCTTGAAGCGTACAAGATTCCCCCACAACTGCGCAAAGATCCTCGGGTGATCACCGCTCGGGTCAATTTTTATTGCAAGGCGGTGCAAACCGGCGAAGAGCGTGCGCTGCGTGCGGTTCCCGCTGAGTTACGTGATTTGCCTGAAATGGTAACTGCCCTTGCTGAAGGATGGTCAGTGTGGCTTGCACAGCAGGGAATTAAGGGTTGGGACCAGTTGCCACCTGAAATCCGCACGATTTCCAAATTACAAGAGCAATGCGCCGCGCTTTGGCAGGCGAGGATCGAGGAGTTCGATGTGGAATGGCCATCCATTCCGGCCGAGGTTCGCGCTCAGAAGCACGTGGTTGAGGTTTGGCTGGCCGCCCAACCGCTTCTGCCACAAATGGAAGTTTCCTTTGCGGAAATCGCCGCGGTTCCGACCATCACCAAAGTCACTCTCCAACTTTGGCGCAACAGCAACCATTGGAACCGTCAAAAGGCGGGCACCATGCTCATCGAACTACGCAACTCTCCCTGGCAATTCACTAAACTGCAGCCGTCTGCGCAAGCGCACCCAATGATCCGCGCGGCTGCCTATGAGGGTATCAGCGAATTAGTGCGCCAAAATTGGGCCTACTTCCAAGTCGCTCCCGAGGCGTTCCATCAGGACGAGGAGTTGCTGGAACTTGCTGTCCCTGAATGGCTGGAGTCGGTCAAGGTCGGCAGCGTTCAGTGGGAGCAAATTCCCACTGAACTCCGTGCTGCTGAATCACTTCAGGACTGGAAAGAAAAGCAAGACGCGAAGTCGCGCAAAGTCGAACGCGAAGAAAAGGAGGCCAAGGTTCAAAGCCGCGTACGCGTTCAACCCCATCTCCCAGATGCGGAAATGAGCGCCAAGGAGCTCAAAGACGCCGGTATCCGCAAGGTCCGCTCCAACTACTGGGCGCGGCGCATTCAGAGCGATCCGTTGCAGTATTTGGAAGTCCCAGAAAGCCTGCTCAATACCCCGGCAGTCGAGGCAGCGATGCGTGGCCACTGGGGACCAATAGTCCACAGCAACCCAGATTGTTTCCACGACCTGCCAGAGCGCATACGCGCCGACGTCGGGATCCAGCGGGTGTACAAGATTAAAACACGGGCTACGACCGAAGTAGAAGTGGCTCCCGCACTCGAGTCTGACGGAGAGACTGAAGGCTAAAAGCCGACTCGCTCGCAGTTGAAATTTGGCACGAGGTCAGCCTCTCCCCTTCAGTGGGGTGCTTGCGGGTGGGCAGGAGCGCTAAGCCCTCAGGGTTAACTGCGCAAATCGCGGGTGTAGCGCAGCGCAAGCTCCAAGAGGCTTTCTCCCGTTTCCAAGCCAAGCTTGCAGCGGATATTTCCGCGGTGTGCTTCAATGGTCTTCACACTCAACGAAAGGCGGGTCGCGATGGAGTCGGAACTCAGCCCCGTGCCGATGAGCGAAAGCACCTCCAATTCGCGGTTTGTCAGGGATTCGATGCCAGAACGCGCCGCTCCCTTAGAAGGATGGAGGGCTCGTCCAAGCAGTAGACCAGCCACGCGTGTTCCTAGATAAATGCCCCCCGCGAGAACTCGATCCAGCGCCTCCAAGACATTTTGTGCCGCATCGGTTTTCATGACGTACCCGTGAGCGCCAGCGACGATAGCGCGTTCGGCATAAACTAATTCATCATGCATGGAGAGAATCAGCACTCTCAAGTGCGGCACGATGGCCACCATTTCTTGAATAAGGAGCAAGCCCATCCGCTCTCTCAGGGAAATATCCAGAACCACAGCGTCCGGAGTGCAAGCGGCAACGGCATCCAAAGCCTCCTGCCAATTGGAAGCCTCGGCGCACACCTCAAACCTCTGCTCCCCGGCAAGAAGAAGTCTTATCCCCTGACGCACAATCGGATGGTCATCCACAAGTAAGATCCTGTAACGAAGCGCATTCATAAACCTAAGACATACGCCCCGTAACTAATTGGGTGACGGGATTCGCTACACGAATGTCCACCAGCGTTCCGCTTGGCTGGTTACATTTCACAAACAAACGTCCACCGATGGAAGTCGCACGGTACCGCATAATCTCCAATCCCAACCCCCTGCGAGAGCTATCCAGAAGAAAACCACTACCATCGTCTTCTATCGTCAAATTAATATTACCAACAGACATAAGCAATTGCACCCGGATAGTCTTCGCACCGGAATGCTTAATCGCGTTACGAACCGCCTCCTGTGCGATCCGATAAAGATTCGAGGAAATAGCAACATCCACAACATAGACTTCGCCAGTAATTAAGAGTTCACAACTAATCGACGTTTCAGAATGGACTTTATCTACCAACTCCCTGAGTCCCACCACTAGACCAGCCGGTTCGTTGGGTACCGGGTGCAGCCCACGAGTGACCAAACGGGCTTCTTCAATACACCCGTTTAAGAGGCGCACAATCTGCCTTTGCTCCGCCTCCGCATCAGGCGACAGATTGCGCTGAAAACTGCTAATCATGAGCGAAATTCCTGTAAGCTGCTGACACAGGCCGTCGTGCAAATCTTGTCCGATTCGCCGCTGTTCGCGCTCGCTAATCTCCAGCAGCGAACGCTCCAAACGTTCCCTATTGGAAATGGCACTACTGAGAGCCAGGGTGCTCATTAAATGAAAAAGTACGGCACACACGCTCCCCGCGCCAATGATCCACGTGCTTCGCGCAGAGACTATTTTAAGCCGCAGATCAAAATGCTCCAGTCTGTTCCGTTCCTCAGTCTCCAGAGTTCCAGAAATTGTACGAATTTCATCCATCAGCTTTTTTCCCGGCCCGAGGACACCATCAAGAGCTTCGAGGTTCCTTTTATCCCTTTCCTCAATTGTAAGGCGCAAACGCTCCATGCGCAGTTCGATAAGCTCAAGAAACCGATCCACCAACTTGGGTGAAATGCTCAGATCCCTACTGCCGCGCAATTTATTCAGGCCATTTTGAACCTCACCCAGCGCCTCCTTGTACAAGTTAAGATACTCGGAGCGCCGAGTGATCACATACCCGCGCGTCTCGCTTTCGGCGCTCACCACGTCCGTCAGTAAGTTCTCGCGCAAATCTGCCATTTGATTAGAGCGCGACACCACTTGTGCCGTGGAACGAAACTCAAGAATGCTTTGGTAGGAAACCCAACCAATGACCACCAAAATAACCACCGTGAGGGAAAACCCGAAGACAACGCGTTGATTCATATTTTGCGACAAAACCCAGCCAATACGGCTAGCACTTCCCTGAGAGAGGACTCACCTAAAAAAGGCGACAGAGGCAAGCTTAACACCTCCGCCGCCAACTGCTGCGCCACGGGAAACACTCTTCCCGCGCCAAACTGGCGGAAGGCCGTCTGCTGAGAAAGTGCCTTGGGGTAGTGGATCCCAAATCCTATGCCGCGCCCAGCCAACCCGCCAGTTAATCTCTGCCTCAGGCGTGCGCGCACCACAAAGAGGTGCCATACAGACTTCCGACGCGAATCATCTGGCTGCGGGGCAATGATATCTTGAGGACAAAATTCAACGAATCCCTCGTGATAACAAGCGGCGAAAACCGTCCGCCGTGCATTCCAGGCGTCTAACCTTGGCAAGGCAACCCTCAGTACGGATGCTTGCACCTCATCGAGACGGCTATTGCGCCCCACACAACCAGAGTCATCTCGGAGTCGCCATCCATATTGACGCAAGGCCCGGAGGCGTTCCAGAACTACGGGGCAAGCTGTACAGCAAAAGCCACCGTCGCCCATCGCACCGAGATTTTTGGTGGGATAAAAGCTAAAAGCGCCCACGTCGCCCATCGTGCCCGCCTTGCACCAGCGCTGGAGAGGCTCACTCCAATAGCAGGCACCGTGGGACTGGGCACAGTCCTCCACAACCCAAAGTTGATGCGCTCTCGCAAAGGCCAGAATTGAAGTCATCTCGTCCATACGCCCAAAAAGATGAACCACCACAATAGCCCGTGTGCGGGGCGTAAGGGCTTCGCCAAGGCGATCCAAATCTAATCCAAACTCCCAGCCCACCTCAGCCAACACCGGCGTAGCACCCGCCGCAAGCACCCCGGTCACCGTCGCACCTGAACCGAAGGCAGGCACCAGAACTTCATCCCCAACCCCGACACCTCCAGCCAATAGTCCCAGCATAATGGCATCAGTGCCGGACGCCACACCGACGCCAGACACTCCCCCTAAATAAGCCGAAAACTCCTCCTCAAAGGCCACCACTTCACGCCCTAAAATATACGAACCCGATGCCAGCACCCGTTGAAGAGCAAACGCCACCTGCTCCTGCTCTTCAGGAACTTGCAACCAAAGCTTCGTGAGAGGAATCTTAACACCCATACACGCTCCCCCTTCCCGCACCGACCTCCGCAACCATCGCCTCCCAAGTCTTCCTCAAACCCGCCTCGACGCCGACTACCGGCTCCCACCCCACCGCACCACGAATCTTGCCGAAGTCTCCTTGATAATCGCCGATGTCAATCTGGCTCAGGCTTGCTGGAAATGCCTCCCTACGCACCCCCACCTTCGAGCTCGAAAATTTCGCGATTTTCCACGCCAATTCCCACAACGCGGACACCTCCCGCCCCCCAAGATTAAATACCTCTCCGGCGGTCTGTCTTCCTGCCTGCGCCACGCGCAAAAAAGCCTCTACCACATCGTCTACATAATTCAAATCCCTCACCTGAGAGCCTTCCCCATACACCACAATCTCCTCACCGCAAAGCGCCCGGCGAAACCATTCCCCCAAAAAAGTCTGTCCAAAACCACCCCGGCGCATTTCAGGGCCGTACGTGTTGGTGAGACGCAACACCGTGGTACACAGACCGAAGTGCCTTGCGAAAAGCAGACAGTGTTGCTCCGCAGCCATTTTGTGTATGCCGTTAGCGTCCAGCGGTGCCAAGGGGTGATCCTCGGCCACAGGCAGACGCTGCACGCGTCCGTAAACCTGCCGCGTTCCAGCGTAAAGCAAATGAGCGGAGGGTGCCCAACGCCTGCAGGCAACCAGCACGGCAAGAGGAGCAGTGAGGTTCGCAGCCAAATCACCAAGTGGATCCTGCATAGACTCCAAATGCCCACAGCGCCCCGCCAGGTTAAAAACCACCTCAACCCCGGGCAGCACCTTGGCCAGAAACTCCTGGTTTGAGCAGTCCGCCTGGTACTCACCCTCCATTTCACCTGCGCAACTTGGCGCTGCGACAAGATCCACCCCCACAACGAAAGCGCCCAAACGCCGCAACCGGAGGCAAAGGGCACGGCCGATAAATCCGTTTGAACCTGTGACGAGAACTTTTTTACCCGAAAAAAAGGGCTTCAGGAGTTGATCTGATCCAGGAGACGCTTCGCCGAGGGAGGAACTGAGTTTATGCATGACTTTAGCGGCCTAAGCGCAGGCGCAGCGGAGGGGGATTACTTTGAGCGCGCGCCATAGAAGCCAGTAATTCGGGATTGCCAGGATGGTGTTGCAGACCGACTCGGAAAGTCTCCAGAGCGGCGTCGACATTCCCTATCTCGAGATAACAGAATGCAAGCGTACGTCTTGGCTGGAAGAGAGAAGGGTACATTTCGAGAACCTCAGTAAAGGCGGATATCGCCTCATGCCAGCGTCTCAATTCACAGCACACCTCCCCGAGTTGAATCAGCAAGAGGTGGTCGTATCCCGACGGCCGCAGTTGCAAACCGTCTTTTGCGTACTGAAGCGCTTTCTCAGGAAGGTTACGAGCGCGGTAGAGAACAGCGAGGTTCGAGAAAGCGGGCACCGTGGGCTGGGCCTTGATAGAACTTAAACAAGCCTGCTCTGCTAGCTCTAGTTTTCCAGCTTCAAAATACGCCGCACACAGATTGATCCACGGCCGAGGCTTCTGCGGACTTTTATCGCAAACATCTCTCCACAACCGCTCTGGGGACGACCACACGCCGCGGCGCTCAACAGTCGCCACGGTGAAACTCAAAAGCGCCGTCGCTCCGAAAACCGCAGCCCATCTTGCTCCCAGCGGCCAAGCACAGAGCAATCCCGCCATAAACAGAAACACTCCCACCGAGGGCAGATAAGTCCTGTGTTCAGCCATTAAGTCCGGCAGCGGCACCACAGAAGAATCCGGCGCTATGGTGAAGGCAAACCACACCATTCCTAGCAGGGCAATTTGCCCCAGAAAACGGGTGCCGGCTCGGAACCAAAGCAAAATAGCGGCGCAAGAGACACTAAAAATCACCAGCACGGAGCCCCAGAACCGAGGATCTAGTGGCTTTAAAACCGGAGTGATAAACGGGTCAATATTGAGTCCGGCAGGCCATAAGAATAACGCAAGATAACGCAAACACACCCACGGCTGCGTCATTGTGTAATGCAGAGCATAAGCAGTATCGGCTTCACTATGGGCTATATTGAGGACCGCCATTCCGTCCATACCGCCTGAACGTGCGCGGCCAATCTCCATCAATAGCAACGGGAGCAGAGGAAGCAGAAGTAACAGCCAGCGCGCCCGCCAAAACGCGCGCAAGGGACGCACGCCAAACAGCATTACATCTAAAATCACCGCCAAAACAGGCGCAGTAACACCGCTTTCCTTCGAAAGCATGGACGCTGCCACACAGACAAAGGACACCAAGCGCCAACCGGCACTGCCTCTTGCGTTCGCCTCGAAGTGACAAACCAGGCTTCCGAGGTAAAAAAAGGTACACAGCGAGGTGGCCCGCTGAATCACGTACACGACGGACTCCAATTGGAGGGGGTGAACGAAAAACAGCAACCCCGCAAAGGCTGGCATGAGACGCAAAGGTGCATTATCGGGCAAAAGCACAAAGCGGCAGCCGCGCAAAAAGAGGGAAGCTAACCACCAAACTAAAAAAGCGTTGGCACAGTGAATCAGGATGTTTACGGCGCGATAGCCTGAGGGGGCCAAACCTCCCAACCTGTAGTTGAGATGAAAGGTCCCATACGTGAGAGGGCGCATGAGAAAGTTGGTCGAGAGATCCCCGTCCAGACCACTTTGAGCGGCCAAATTGGCGACGCTCTTAAAATTCCGAAAAATAGCTAAGAAATTGTCCGCGTTTTTGAATATGGGATTTTCCACGAGGTAAATCTCGTCATCAAAGACCATGGGGTAGCCGAGGGTCGGGACGAAAATCACCCAAGCCAAAACGAAGACTAACCCAGCGAAAATGGCTGGTTCAAATCGTCTCATAACGTCCGTCGACTTCCATTTCCCGGCGCACCCCGCTCAGGTTAACGGCTGCACGCAGCCCACGGCGTTTGACGACAAATTGCGGGGCAGCATTGAGAACGAGATGAATTCGCCCAACATATTCTCCAACCAGCGCCAACAGAAAAATAACACACGCACGTTCCAACCAAACCAATGAAGCGGCGGAGTTGGTGCTTTCTAAAAAAGCTCCGCAACCACAAACGCCGAGACCTAGCAGCGCCACAAAACGTACGGGCCAGACCGAAAACCCGAGAAAGAGACGCAACCAAAGGCCTACTAATTTCCGCCACGTGTAACCCGAGCGCCCGCCACCCCGCGCCTGATGACGACACTCCACCGTGGCAATGTTCGCCGTTGCCCGTAGCAGTATGGCATCGAGATAAGGCTCCGGCCCGTTGTAACTGCGCACCTCGCGAATCACCCTGGCCGAAAAAGCCTTAAAGCTCGAAAGATACAACTCCCTCGGTTTTCCGAGGACTAGGCAAGCCGTCCAATTTTGCAGCGTGCTCCCCAATCGCCGGTAAAGAGGGTGGTGCCGCTTGCTGTAGCGAGAATAAACTAAATCAAATCCGAGAGCAGCTTGGCGCAGAAGCACTTTTACTTCCTGCGGCGGATTCTGGAGATCGTCATCCATCACCACGCAGTAATCCCCTATGGCGTGTTTCACACCGGCAAGCACGGCATTGTGCTCCCCAAAATTGCGCGCCAGCAGCAGAAACTCGACCTGGGAGGGATAGCGCGCGTGCATCTCGGCGCACACCTTCGAGGAGCCATCTGTACTACCATCATCCACGAGAATGATCTGCAATTGCTCCACGTCGCCCAATTCAAACACGAGTTGCTCGCATAAGCGGGGTAAGGTTTCTCTGGAATTAAACACCGGCACAACCACCGATACCGCCCACCCAGCAAAAGGCTCTTTGTATGGACCCTCGCTAACAATAGCACCTGCGCCAACAACACTCCCCCCAGAGACCCTCTTGAGCGCGGTTTCCCTTAACCCGCTCAAGGCCCGCTCACTCAGAAAAAAATCCCCTCTCAGAACTACCCGGATTCCATCGACAATCTTCTCTGCAGCCTCCCTCTTCATGATGTAACCGCGCGCGCCCGCCTCCAGCGCCAGATCAGCATGCGTCATTTCATCGTGGATCGAAAGCACGAGTACCTTTAATTCCGGCTTCTCACGCAGTAGCGACACAATCAATCCCCCCGAATCACGCTGTTTGAGCGACCAATCCACCAGCAACAAATCCGGTACGTTTTGCCGAAACAAAAAGAGGGCATCCGCTTCGTTGCCAGCATCGCCGACCACATCCAAGTCGTCCTGCTCATTGATTAGCGTGACCAAGCCCCGCCGAACCACAGAATGGTCATCGACCACAAGCACCTTCTTTCTAGAAATTTGTGGAGCGAGATAGTCAGGGTGCGCGTTCATAATAAGGGGAGAAACACGCTCACTATGCTACAAAAGAAAGAGCCTCGAATCAGGACTCACCCCCTCAAACCTCTAAGGGTTTTCCCCTACCCATTTCGCCCCACACCAATTTCAGGCATCGCCTTTTAGAAGCCGATTAGGAAATTCACACCGCCATGGAACACGCTGCTGCTTCGCAGTAACTCCTCCTCCACGTAAACCTTCAGGGTGCGCCGCTCACTCAGTCCCACTTCCAGGGATACGCCCGCATGGAACGCATTTGCGGAACGCTCCTCGCTGGTGATCGTCCACTCATTGCCCGAAACACCCTGTAGGTGAACCCCAAGGGATCGGGGATCCGCGTCGAAGTCGTACGTCCAAGAGATGCTTGCAGCCGTGCGTAGTGGGATGCCGTGTAACTGCCAATCTTTCGCCACCTCAAATCCCACGCGTCCCATCGCCATCCAGTTGCGGAACCCTGCCGCTTCGACCCCCAATCCGCCAACTCCCGTTTCCCGCACCTCGCCCATGCGGACGGCACCTCCAGAGAATCCTGCACTCAACACCGCACTCCAGTCTGTCTCTTTAGGAGCCAGTTGCGCCCCAAAGCCCAGTTGAAGGAGCCATTCCTCTGTGTGCACCTCCCCACGGGCACCCGCTGCCGAAGCAAGATACGGGAGCTGCCGCTTGACGATGTTGTCCGCTTGACCGTAGAGCAACGACGAATCGAAAAAGATCCGGTCGCTCAAAGGCAAACTGGAATACAGCCCCGTATGCCAACTTTCGGAGGAAATCGTCGATTCAGGCGAATTGATCTGATTGGAGGCCGTTCCTACCGCGCCAAAAAAGCCGAAGGTCAGTGAACCAAAATTGCGTTCGACAGCCGTTACATTCCCAAAAGTGTTCCACGTTGAACCACCGATGGAGGGCGACTCCGCCTTACGAACTCCTGAACTTCCGTAAACATTCGACCAAGCACTCCATTGCATCTCCCCCTCTTGGGCTAGTGCGGGGCTTGCAGACGAAGACGAACGAACTGAGGCGGCACCCAGCGAGATTAGCCGGTCTGACAGCGTTTTTTGTACATCCTGCAGGCGACTGACTGCGAGGGAGTAAACTTCCGAGTACGCTCGAGGGTTGACGCGTCCAAGAACGGCTTGGACTTGAGGGACGCTTTGGAGTGCGTCCAGTCCGTTGAGCATCGCGGATAAATTGGCATCCGTCGTGGCGAGGTTTGCATCAAGTATGGCACCGACGCGACTGGCGACCCCGCCACCCCCAAGCACTGCGTAAGGCACTCGCTGCAGCACCATTTTGAGCGCGTTCACAGTGCCGGAAGTCAGCGTGGAATCGCTCGCACTCCCGTCCAAATAGACGAGCGACGCACCGATCGCAGCACTCTGGACTACGCCGTCAAAGCGCCCGACCAACCCAGCGGTGCCACTCATAATGGAGAAGGAGTGCGCGCTAAAATCCGTGAGACGCGAAACCGCTTTAGGCTGCACATAGCCCCCAGTGAGCGTTGCCACCCCCGTCCCACCGGCTGCAGCTTGAGCGCGCAGCAAATCGCTTGTTTCAGTTCCCCCAGAAACGAGGTACTCCGCTTCGTAAATGGAACCACGGGCGAAGGAAAGAGAGCCCATGGTCAGTGTGCCGATGGAATTGCCCGGCGCGAGATAGCCTTGAGCCTCAATGGAGACGCTTCCGATGATAGTACCGCGGCCCTTGAGTGTCTGGTTAATATTGTCACCCACGACAAGCCCGCTTGAAATCGCTGTCACATCTAGGAACGAACCCACCGAGTCCTTGCCCCCAACTACCAATAACGGCACCTCTGCCAGAGCACTCTGCCGGTTCACCACGATAGTACCCGATTGAAGGGTGGTGATTCCCAAGAACTTCGAGTTGCCCAAGACCTCCATTTTACCCAAGCCCAGTTTGGTCACATCCCGCAGAATCTGATCCCCTGACATCTGCAAGGTACCTGCCGTTACCTGAGCGGAGCCTTGCACGGTACCCGTTCCAGACCAAAGCAACGTCCCCGAACCTTCTTTTTCGAGCCCGCCGGAGCCACTGTTCGCATTCACCACTTCCAAAACTCCAGAGGCAACGGAAAGGGTGCCGCTAATTTTCAACACTCCCGCCCCCGTCTTCGTCAAAACGCCATTACCAGAGAACCCGCCGCTCATCTCGGTCATGCTCCCCGCTCCAGGCGATACGTTCATGGTACCGCCCACAGTGACAGGGATGGAGAAATTGAGGTCCACGGAGGAACTCAAGGTTCCCCCGTTCAGCGCTAGCTTGCTACCGAGTGCAGTGGCAGAGGAGACGTCCAGAACGCCATCCATCAGGCGCGTGCCTAAAAACTTGTTTCCGGAAGATGTCACAGAGAGTTTCCCTTTAGACTCTTTGATCAAGTAGCCATCCCCAGAAATGTTGTTGCTCAAAACCACCGTTTCGTTGGCTCCCACATTGACGTTCAAAGAAGCCGAGGTGCCGATACTCACCAATCCGCTACCCAATGCCCCACTCTGGTGAATCTCCAGAGTGCCCGCGCCGATATTGGTCCCGCCCGTAAAAGTATTGGAGGACCCCGTCACCACCACCACGCCGCTACCGCTCTTGAGAAGTTCACCCGTTCCAGAAATCGTATTGGAAATGGATACGGAACTCCCAAGAGAACCCGCCTTCACCGCAAGAATCGCCCCCGTGCCCACTTCAACACTGCCATTGCCGAGCGCGTGCGAACTCAAAATCTCCAAAGTGCCGCTACGGACCTCAGATCCTCCCGTAAACGTGTTGGTTCCACTCAAAGTCAAAACGCCTGCACCACTCTTGGCGAGAGTGCCGGTGCCGGACAAAGTCCCGGTAAGCGTCAGGGACTGATCTTCTCTCAGAGAAATTTCGGACCCCGCGGAGGTCGTCCCTGAGAGCACAATTTTGTTGGTCAGCGAGGACGAACCGGAAGTTGAGGGTGCTAGGGAGCCGCCCTCAACGACGGTGACGGTGACATACCATCCCAGAGTACCAGGGTTGACCGTTTGATTCACTCCATTGGGCACAATCAAATCCACCTGCGCAGTGGTGCCGCCATCCCAAAACACATTGTAAAGCGGATTGAGAGTCAACACACGACCGCCCACAATCTTGTTAGGAATGGTCAGGTCAGCGCCGAGTTGGAAACCCAAAAGCGCATCATCGCTCAGAGAAATCGTGCCCGTCCCGATAGTGACGCCGCTGCTGATATCCAGGCGACCACCGGTAATTTGCGTCGGACCGCTAAAAGAATATCCACCGGCAAGAACGAGCGTCCCCGGGCCAGCCTTCGTAATGCCAAAGGTCCCGCCGCTCACCAACCCGCCGACAGTCAGGGTGCCTGTGTTTACGGTCACGGTGCGATTATTGCCTAAAGTCACCGCACCTGTCCCCAAGTTCAGATCACTGGTGCCGGCAAAAGCAAAGTCACCATTCCAAACCTGTGTATTTTGAGTCGCCAAGGTGACACTAGAACCAGAGGTATTGCCCAAAGTGCCACCAAGAATCGTCAGGGTTCCAGTCCCGATGACAGAACCGGAGGCGTTTCCTCCATTATTTAGATTTAACAAACCCTCCTGAAGATTGGTTCCGCCGGAATAGGTGTTTGCTCCACTGAGAGTCATCGCGCCAGCTGTAGTTTTAACTAGCGCTTGCGAACCGGCAAGTACGGCGCTGGCACCTCCGCCTCGCGCGTCAAAGGCGCTGGCGAGAGCGGTCAAAGTTCCGTTCTGCACCGCCCCCCCGGAAATAGTGATCGCTCCGGTCGTACTCTGGCGATTTCCGCCTAGATCCACCACACCGCCCGCCGCCGTGATCGAGCCGCTTGTGGAGAGCCGGTTGTCCCCACCCAAGAGCAGCACAGAACCCGCACTCACAGTGGTCCCCCCCGTGTAGCTGTTTGCTCCACGGAGCGTCAGTGTACTCGTGTTATTCGCAAGCAAACCACCGGCACCTCTCAAGGTTCCAGAGACAACTAACGGGCTAGTGCCGGAAAGTTGAAGCGTGTTGCTTCCGATACCGACGCTACCGCTCACCATCAGTTGCCCTACTCCACGATTGGTCCACGTCTGGTTTGCAACCAGATCAATCGCACCCGCTAACGACAGACTTCCACCACCCGCGTTCACGGCTATGCCGCCAGTACCAACCTGCAAGAGGAAGCCGTCATCCAGTAGGCTCATCGTCGAAACCGAGGACGCCACCAAACCCACGATGTTGGTATCGGCTCCCAATGTCATGCCAACCTGATTAGCGGCTGAAGCCGTTTCCGCAGAAAGAAAGACTGTGGACAAGGCCGTCGGCGTGCGTGCCGTGAGCGTTGAACCGGCCGCATCCCTCGCCCAGTTTTCCGCATTCCAAACCTTGGGACTGGAAGAGGACCGTCCGCCGACCCAGTAAGCGGAGAGCACATCGGTTGGGGTCGTTGGAATGATCCGAACTTCGCCCGCGCTCAACGACAGCGAGTAATCATAAGATGCCGTGCCAGTCAGCGTGTAATGGGCGGCGTTGAGAGAGCTCCCCGCCCCGCCAGTGAAAAGCGTGTAGGCTTGTCCACTCACAAACGCTCCGGAAAGTCCCAACGTCAGCGAACCACTCACAGACGCCGCCCCACTCGCTGCGATACCATCGCCCCAGTTCATCCCGATTACAGCGCCGCTTGCTAACGAAAGGTTGGCCACGTTGAGAGTCCCCGCATTCGTTGGGAAATAGTTAAGGGTCGCGCCAGCGGCCACGGAAACTGCAGTGCTCTGCGACAAGGAACCGCTCCCAGAAATCGTTAATGAACCGGCGGCAACCCTCGTCGCTCCAGTGTATTGATTGGCACTCAAGAGGGTCAGAACCCCGCCGCTAGTCTTGGTTAATCCTTGGGTTCCGGCTAAAATGGCGGAGACAGTTCCCGATTGCGCAGCAAAGGCGCTCCCTATGGCAGTCAACGTGCCGTTTTGGATTTGCACACCGGAAATCGTAATCGCACCGGAAGTCGCTTGGGTGTTCCCACCAATGTCGAGCACCCCGCCCAGCAGCGAAATTGCCCCTAAGGGACTCAAACGATCGCTCCCGCCACTCAGCACAAGGGATCCTTCGTTCAAAATGGTTCCGCCGGTATAAGAATTGGCGCCGCTCAGCGTGAGTGTGGCCGACGACGACTTCACGAGGCCCTGCGTTCCCCCGAGAACCGCGCTCACACGCCCAGCTTGCCCAATAAACGCGGTTCCACTCGCAATAAGGGTCCCGTTTTGAACCGTCCCACCCGCGAACGTGACCGCTCCCAAAGTGGTTTGCAGGTTACCTCCGAGATCGAAAACGCCGCCCGTGGAAGTAATCGAACCGCTGGTTGATAGCCCAACACCACCCGGTAAAAGAACGAGCGATCCCGCCACGATCGTAGTTCGGCCAACGTAGGAGCTCGATCCCCCAAGAGTCAGTGAGGAATCGCCCGTCTTGGTTAATCCAAAAGCACCCAAAGCCGTCACTCCGTTTGAAATGAGAACCGGACTCTGCACGTTCCACTCGACGCTACCAGAAAGTGAGACGGAGCCGGTGAGCGTTAAAGCAGCACTTTGAGTGAAATCTCCCAATCCGGCGCTACCGCTCGCGATGACAGGATTTGAGATCGTGCGCGCGTTGAGCGCATCAGCCGCCGAGAGAGTTCCCCCAAAAAGGTAAAGAGTTCCAGAACCCAGGGCCGCATTGTTTCCCAGACGCACCGCGCCGCTTGAGAGGGTAAATCCACCGCTAAAGGTGTTTGAATTATTGAGCGTCAGTTCGCCAAAGCCGGCCTTAACAACGGCGCCGACGCCAGAAATCACGCCATTGAGCGTGGTGTTCTGCGACCCGCTGAGAGTCAGGGTGGCGCCCGAAAGCAGAACCTTGCCCGCCCCGGAAATCGCCCCCAAAGATCCAGAAGAAATTAAGGAAATCGCCCCGAGATTGGAGATCTCCACAGTGCCGTTTCCTAAAGGAGAGCCCGCCCCAAGCGTCGCGGTACCCCCTGAAACAAGCAGGACACCGGTGAAGTCGGTGGAATTGCCGCTGAACGTGATAGAGCCAGACCCCGCTTTTTCAACCACGCCCGAACCGCTCAAAGCTCCACTGAACACGCTACTTTCCGAGGAATTCGTCGTCAGCTTGTAAGTTCCAAGCGAAAGCAACCCGGAACCGGAGAGCGTCGCGATCGTTTCATCAGCGTTTAATGCCAGGGTCCCGTTGGTTCCGATAGTCAGCACCATAGTGTCCGCGAGAGCGGCGCCCCCAAACAAGGCGAGGGTTCCTTGGTTGATGTTTACAGGACCCACAAACGTATTCGCACCACTCAAACTGAACGTGCCAGAACCGTTTTTCACCAACCCCTGCGTCCCCGCGAGCACTGCACTCGCCACACCAGACTGCGCGACAAACGCTGTTCCTGTTGAAATAAGCGTTCCGTTTTGAATGGTACCGCCGGCGAACGTAACCGTGCCCGAGGTTGCCTGACTGTTTCCCCCAAGATCCAGTGTTCCACCGCTGGCAGTGATAGAAGCGACGGTAGAGAGGCGGTCACTCCCACCGCTTAGAATTAACAATCCTTGGCCGATGTCAGTGCCACCATCGTAGGTGTTGTTTGCACGGAGAACCAAGGTGCCGTCTCCCACCTTTGTCAGCGCAAAACCACTTCCCGCAATGACGCCACCGATGGTCAACGAACCGCTCGCAGTTGTGACCGTAACGCTACTTCCTAAGGTGACCAACCCCGCTCCCAAATTGAGATTACTGCTACCCGCAAAGGAAAAGCTGCTGTTCCAAAACTGCGGGTTGTTGGTAGCCACGGTGACGGCGGCTCCAGAAGAGTTACCCAAAGACCCTCCGTTTATGGTCAATGTTCCAAGTCCGAGGGGTGAGCCTAGGGCGGTGCCAGGGGCGTTAAGATTCAAAAGCCCCTGCTGCAAGGTCACCCCGCCGGTGAAAGTGTTCAGGCCGTCCAACGTCAGCGCCCCCGCTCCGTCTTTCACTAGGCTCTGCGTGCCAGCGAGGATCGCATTCACCGTTCCATTCTGTGCGACGAACGCCGTCCCGGTGGCCGTCAGCGTTCCGTTTTGAACGATGCCGCCCGCGAATGTGACCGCTCCCAAGGTTGTTTGACTATTGCCACCAAGGTTCAGCACGCCGCCCGTCGTCGTGATGGCGCCGCTAGTCGAGAGACGGTCATCTCCACCAGAGAGCACCAATGAGCCGCCGCTCACCGTAGTCCCGCCTGCGTACGAATTTACCCCGCTCAAAGTCAGCGCCCCAGATCCACCCATCACCAAGCTCTGCGTGCCCGCTAGGATCGCGCTCACTGTTCCGCTTTGCGCCACAAACGCCGTTCCAGTCGCCGTCAACGTCCCGTTTTGAACGATGCCGCCGGCAAATGTGATCGTTCCCAACGTCGTTTGCGAATTGCCCCCAAGATCCAAAACGCCGCCCATTGTCGTGATGGAGCCGCTCGTCGAAAGCCGGTCGTTCCCGCCGGAGAGCAACAACGAGCCATCATTCAGAGTGGTTCCACCCGTGTACGAGTTCACACCATTTAAGGTCAGCGCCCCGACTCCACCCTTCACCAAACTCTGCGTACCGGAGAGGATCGCGCTCACCGTCCCGCTTTGCGCCACAAACGCCGTCCCAGTCGCGATGAGCGTTCCGTTTTGAACCACGCCACCCGCAAATGTGATCGTCCCCAGCGTCGTCTGGCCATTGCCGCCAAGGTCCAATACGCCGCCACTCGTCGTGAGGGAACCGCTTGTCGAAAGTCGATCATCCCCACCGGAGAGCAGCAACGAGCCGTCGTTCAAAGTGGTTCCGCCTGTGTACGAGTTC
>Ga0114971_10000903_pt1 | contig 20218 bp, 20 predicted proteins | sample M_140625_MF_Meta_FD_87320 | JGI IMG/M metagenome (GOLD analysis project Ga0114971, IMG submission 87320) | Freshwater microbial communities from Lake Montjoie, Canada to study carbon cycling - M_140625_MF_MetaG | ecosystem: Environmental > Aquatic > Freshwater > Lake | place: Lake Montjoie...
ACAAATGCTGCGCCCGGCTTTGGGAATGCGTCATGTGTCGGATGAAGCGGTGCAAAGCTTGGAGAGTAGGTTGCGCAACATGGCCGACGACTTGATCCGTCGGCAGCCGTGCATGGGCAGGACCATCAAGCCGTAGCGTTGAGATGCTAGTGGTTTGATGGAAGAGCGACTGGAGACGTCCAGATTGCGAGTCAAGGATGCTGCGGTGTCCTTGGCGGAAAGGAGGCTCTGGCGTGGGCCTCTTTTTTAGGTGTTAGGCGGAGACAAAAAGTTGTGGCTCATAGCGATAGAACTTTTCGCCGATGGAATTTGGAGGTAAAATCGGCACTTGGGCTAAATATGGCAATGAGGACATGCTTGAAACTTGATTGAACCTGAATCCGAACTCGGTCCGTGAGCAAAAAAAGCCAATTGGTTGCATAGAGAAGAAGCTTTAATTAACGCCACGCTCGATATCGGCAAGAAGCAACATTACATAATGCACTCGCGCATCGGGGGTAAGAGCGTGCATTGTGGGTCAAAGTAAAAGGCGATCACTGAGATGTTCAGGCACTAACTTAGTTGCCGAACTCGAGTTAGCATGACTCAACCTCATGGCCTATGGGTTTTGGTTATGGCTAAGACATCTGTGCATTGTCCTCTGATTTTTGATATAAAATACTGCCAATCAGGTGTATGGTAAATCACGAAGAGGCACTCTTCTGGGTGATCAAAAAATCACTTGCACAGTCTAATGAACCATAATAAAACGTTGGAATTATGTAGTGCAAAGTGCTCTGCATATTTAAGCTATAAAAATGCCCCGTAACCATATGGAATCGATCACCTCATACAATCCTGTTCTGTCACGCGTGCTTGGCGAAATTCAGGCAGCCCAGAACGCCAACTCCACCACCACCGCTCACAACGTCTACACCTCGGGCGTTTTTGAAGACGAGGCAAAGCAAGACTAACTGATTATTTTCAGATAGCTGTGCTCAGCGGCGCCCGCGCGAGGTACTTCGCGCGAGGCGCCGCTTCACTTCCGTATGAGCGGAAAATCTAATTTTTCATTACGTCCAACCGATCTTGCTGACACTAACGGAAGCAACTTGCTAAAAGCTAGGGCATTTGCGCTTGACAGTCACCTGACTGCTGCCCTCGGTGACGCATGGACAAGCGCAAAGCTGTCGCTGAGAGTTTCCCTAGAGTGTTTATCTGGCACCAAAGAACTGTGGTCTTTCTTTCTGATAGCAGTCGATGCGATAAAAAAAATAGATGCGCCAAATGAATTGACAGAGTCCTTGGTGGATCTCGAGGGATTCAGGACACTTGCGATAAAATCTCCGGAAGAACAACTACTGCTCTCAGTCGTTGCAGATCATCCGACCATACGTAGTGATTTAGCGAACTCTTGGCATCCCTCTTGGAACGGCGCGGGAGTAGTTCCTGCAGATCAGGTCGAGGCAACTGAAATAGACCGAATTGCGAGTGCTTTAGCCCTCATTGAGAGGGTTTCCCCTCGGGCTACCACTTTAATCGCGGAGGTTTGTGACGCCATTTGTCTGCTGCGCCGTTCAGACGAAAAGGTGATTGACGGAAATTGTATTTCATTGACGAGCAAACTTATCCCTGGACTTGTCTATTTCACTGCGGCTCCGATTATTATGACATCAGAGTCTTTGATTCATGAATCTGCTCACCTATGGCTTTCGCGATTCGAGGGGGCTAAGGACATGTATGTTGATCCAACCAGGACTGTCTTGAGCCCGCTTCGCCCCGACCCTCGCCCCCTGTCCGGCCTCATGCATCAAGTATGGGTATTGAGCAACCTCGTTCCGTTTTACAACGAGCTAAGTAACTCAGACACACCTGTTGTACACCTGAATCATGCCAAAATTCTCAAAAGAACGGCCCAGCATACTGAGGATCTAAAATCAGGTATGGACATCCTCAGCAAAAATTTTGACGCGCTCACTGAGCATGGCCTGCGCTTCGTTCAAAGCGTGCTCCCAGACAACTGTTAACAATGCCGCTCAACACTCTGATTGTCAAGTTCGCAGCCCCCTGCAACCTTTCCTGTACATACTGCTACGAGTATTCAATGGGGGATGACACATGGCGTTCAAAGCCAAAGTTTCTAAGCGAGGCAATAGCTGCCAAAATCGGCAATCAAATACGAGACTACGCGGTGTCACACGGCTTGGAGGATTTCAAAGTTGTGGCGCATGGGGGCGAACCGTTGCTGTTAGGGCCGAAAAAGCTAGGGACACTAATGAAGATCCTGAGAGAGAACGCATTGCCTGTTAGGCTGCGAATCAGCCTCCAGACAAACTGCACATTGATGAATGAGGACTTCTGCAGCGTTTTCAAAGAAAACAATATAGTAGTTGGGGTGAGCGTTGATGGCGGGAATGAAAAGCACAATGAATTGCGCATTGAACATGGGGGCAAGTCAGCATGGTCGAAAATCGTTAAGGGGCTCGAAATACTGAAAGCCCGGTCTCCAGAGTGCTTCGGGGGGGTGCTCTGCGTTATCAATACCGAACACGATCCTCGGGAGGTTATCGATGGCCTGATGGCATTTGATCCCCCAATGATAGATTTACTCCAGCCTTTTATGTCCTTGGATACGGCCGGAGAGCGTCGTGAGCAGATAGCCGTAGACTTTGGCAGATGGATGGTTTCCGCTCTCCAACACTGGCTCACGAAATACTCTGATCGGCGTACCAAGATTCGCTATTTTGAAGATTCGCTCAAGTCCAGTGTAACAAGATCGCCAACGACCGACTGGTTTGGGCCACGCACTGTCAGCTATCTTGTTGTAGAGACCGATGGAAAAATCGATCTTCTTGACCAACTCAAGGCGGTAGGTCCGGCAAGTATTCCGTATCGCTCCTTGGAGAGGAACGTTTTGGACACAAGTTTCGCATTTGCAGCGCAACTCGCTCGTGATCTGATTGACGCTCACTCGGGGGCTGCATTGCCTGAGGGCTGTCAGGGCTGTCGCTGGTCGGATGTTTGCTGCGCCGGCCACTTACCTTCCCGCTTTTCCGCAATCAATGGCTTCAACAACCGTTCGACCTACTGTGAGGGAATCCAGATGGTTTTGGATGAAAGCCTGAGAATTATGAGGCCCTTACTCGAAGGACGTACAACAAAGGTCAAACACACCTCTCTGCGCTTCGACAAATGACCCATCCTCAAATCAAGACGATCATCCTGAAGGTTGCTGCGCCCTGCAATCTGAACTGCTCTTACTGCTACGAGTACAATCGCGGAGACGATTCGTGGAAAACAAAACCGGGATCTATATCTGCTGATCGCTGCACGCTGATTGGCCAGCGAATTCTCGAATATTGCTCAGATTCAGGAGCAAAAGAATTCGGCATAAATTTCCACGGAGGAGAACCCATGCTTTTGGGGCCGCGCCGCATAGGTGAAGCCATAGACACCATACGAGCGGCTGCTGATCCAGTTACTATTCGATTTGGAATGCAAAGCAATGGGACTTTAACGACGCCCGAAATGGTAGAAATCCTGTCAGCCAAAGGGGTTAACGTTGGCGTGAGCGTTGACGGCGATAATTTCTCTAATCGCCACCGAGTTGACCATAAAGGCCGCCCCACTAGGGAAGAGGCTGTGAACGGTGCCAAGCTTTTGAATGACGGGGGAATCCTTGCTGGTTTGCAGGCTGTAATCGACCTCGATAGTGATCCAATAAACGTGATTGAGTCATTGAGAAGCTTAAACCCAGGCATGCTCGAACTCACTATTCCGTTTGGAAACCACGATAACCTACCGCACGAGAGCTCAACCAACACCACTTTAGGTCAGTGGCTTTGCCGCGCATTTAATCACTGGGTGAGCACGCCACCTCTTGCAGGACTCAGAATCAGGCTCCTTCAGGATGCCTTGGAGGCCGTATTGTCAGAAAAATCAAGATCGGATTGGTTCCCCGCCCTTCCCCCAGGCTATTTGGTTGTTGCGACTGACGGAGCCTATGAGGGGCTAGATACGCTCAAAGTCGGGGGTGAAAATGGGCGTATCCTAAATATGAACATCGCCGAGGCGTCTATTTCGCAGGCGGTAGAACATCCTCTAATACAAATGCGGAGCAGTGCATCACAACTCTGTGAAGAATGCGCAGCTTGTCCAATCGTTAAATGGTGCAATGGGGGATATTTTCCTACCCGCTATAGCAGCGAAGGCGGTTTTCGTAACCCCTCGGTGTATTGTAAGGATTTCAAACAACTATTTGCCCACATAGCTTTCTGGGCATTAGATCAAACAAATTTGCCAGACGAAATGGCGACGAGAATCAGGCGGCGTTTGGATTTGCTCATGAAACAGGAAGATTGGTCTTCATGCCGCATCTCAACTTCCGTCAGAGAAATATGATACATCTTTCAAACAATAGACCAGGATTTCTGTCGGTGGCGACAGCTGACACATTGTATGATCAGCTTCAACGGAAATATGCAGAGACCACCAATTTACTAAAGAATATTGACAGTAAAACATCAGGCTTCAACCTCCCCACGGACGACCATCGTCTGTTGGCGACACATCCCTTAGCGCAGGGGTTGACGGCTTACAGTCGCGGCGAAGTAACTGAACGGCGGGCGGGGCAACTAGCTTCCGACTTGGCAAGCCTGCCTCAAAGTTCCTTAAGACTTTTAGAGTCTGGTAGATTGACACTGCTTCAACGCCAGTCACTCTTACCTGAAATTGATACTCGAGGTGAGGTGATTAGGGTCACAGAAGACTCAAAGTACACGCAAGACGATCTGAATGCTGATTTTGAAGCATTATCGGAAGCTTGCGGCCCTGATTTTGTCCGTTTTACCAGTGTTATTAAAACTTTCAGTGTGGTTGAGATCCATGGAAGGGGGCCACTGCCGTATTTTTCGGGCGTTGACACGACATGTTTTGGGGCGATGCACGCAAGCCGCCCTGCGGATAAATATGTCTTGGCAGAGACTGTGACGCATGAAGCCGCCCATACCTGGCTTTTTATTCTGGAGGAAGTAACTCCAATCGCCCATGAGTGCTGGGAGGGTGATAACTGGATCTCTCCGTGGAGGGACGATGCGCGGCCCATAGGGGGGGTAATTCACGGAGTATTCGTGTTCTCTTGCGCCGCGCTTGTCCTTGAGTGCGTAATGCGTAAGCAGAAGGAAATTCTTGCAGCAACTGAAGCACGCCTCGCTAAGCGAATAAGCAGACTTGTGGCCCAAGTTGAAGCTGCGCTCGAAGAATTGCGGCAGTGTCCGAATTTAACTGACGCAGGTGCCTCAATCGCAGAACTAAGCAAGGAAAGGATCAGCGGTGTCATTACATCACTTGACGATCGGCTCATTCACGAGGCTAGGTCCAAATGCCTTTTTGAGATGAGTGATAAGCGCAACCGGCACAGAAGCCTAAGAAAGGATTTGCCAGCATGCAGATAAGTTTTTTGAACGACGATAGTTTACCCCTGCAATTGCGTCTCGATTGCCTGGACGTAACGAACAGCATTCGCCCAGCGGCGAGGATTCTGCTCAACATCGGTACCGAAGTTGAAAAAGTATGTCGTGCACTGATCGACATGGGAGTTGCGATCAGCGTGGCTAAGGGGATTAAGAAGCAGCGCAGATCAGGTGGAATCACTTTGCACGACTGGTTCGAGGAGAATGCCTCCGATACAGGTCTCGTTGACATGGTTGTTCTTTACGTGGCAAGAGACCAATCAATCGCAGATGAAACACGAGCTGCAGATGAAACTCAGGACGACTTTACTTTTGGTCGAGCCTTGGGATATCCGGGTTGCTGCGTAAAGTGGGTACACGATCGCGGACGCGTCCCTGAAATTAGCGAGTGTCTCAAGCTCTACTCGAAAGACCACATCTATGATCCGCTGCCGTGGCCGACCGCAATGCTTGTTGATGCGCCACTTACGCCGCATTACCCGTGCTCCTCGCAATGCCAAGGGTCTATATCTATCGCGAATCACCGTCTCTGCGAGCTGAAACGTTTGGGTGCCTCGAATATTCTGCAAAAGTTGCACGCGGCGAGGTGCCTAATCTATTGGCTCGACTCAAAGTCCAATCTCAATGCCTCTCAAAAAGAGGATTTTAAGATTTCGGATGCGTCTGATTATGCACGCCCTAGCTCGATGCCCATTATTCAACGCCCCTCTTCTCTTACGAAATGAAAAAAAACAATCTTGCCGCAGAACTCGAGGCAGCAGGCATCGAAAAACGTTTTGCTATCGATATCGGCTCGGTGTTGGCCGGAGCGAGGCCCAAGGGCTTAATGCATCTGCCAATTGAAAAAGTGGCTCCTCTCGAAAAGCTCCTTTGCGATCTGGAAATGAAAAAGTTGGCGGGACGGAAGCTTTTCCGTTCATTTGATCCATCATCGCGTGAGGGTGTTCTTTCGGAAAGCCGGTCCCATGGCACCGTAGCGTGGTATGAAATTTGGTTTTGTAGAAACGATGCTCAAGAGCCTGTCTCGGCTGACGAGTTATTTCGTCAAACCGGGGAGCACTTGGGTTACCCAAAGTGTTGCCAATCCGCCATGCAAACAGATAACTGCTTGGCAGCTCTCTATCACCAATACATACACAATGATCGGAATCGTTTCTGGGAACTCAACCGGTTGGCAGCCTTGTTCCATCCAACAATTCTAATGCCTGACTTTTTTCCTTGTTCACTGGCATGCAAGAACGCCCTGAACTTTGTAGAAAAAATCCAGTCAGCAGCCAATGTTTTCCTTGACCCTCGTGAGCTTGTGGCCGCGCAAGAAGCTATGAAAGCGCCGATCACAATAATCGGTGACTCCATTGTCTCATGGCAATCTTGGACCGTTTCAAAAGGTCGAATGGAGGTCCTGGCATCCTCTGCGCGTAAGGAGAATCTCGCAGACATAGCGAATACTTTGGTCCCATCTGAGCCGAGTAAAGCGGTTCTTTTGAGTTTCGGGCACCTGACGGAAACCGGCGTTTCAAGCGAAATTCGTCAGCTAGTTGTCCTCGATAAGGCGGGAGGAGCCAACTCCTTCCCTCTCACAGTCAACTGAAACATGCTATTGGTAAAGTCAAAGCCGGTCAGAGTACGAACAATGAATGCATCGAAAATGCTTACCAAGAGAATCGCAGGAGAGTTCATACGTGACCAGAACTCAATCGATTTGACTCCCTTCAGATCGATAAAAGCATCTGCAGCACAGCTCCCAGAGGAACACGAGGGAGACACCGTCTATGGCGGTTTAAAACCGTCAACGACGACGCCCCGAGAGATTTGCTCAAGCTCGAGGGCGGCCTTAGCCTCTCTGGCTTGACGAACCTAAGCGATTCTTCCGAGCATTTGGCTTTGGCCAGAAGGTTGGCACAATTTTGAGTTTATTGAAAGAAGAGAACGCCGCCAAGATCCACGCGAAAAGTTACAAAGATAAACAGACGGGGATCATTTGAATATCATAAACATTCAAGAAACTCTCGGCATTTTCCGTGATCCCTTCGGCACAGCCGAGACAAAATGCACCAACCCTTATTGATTCACATGAATCGCAGGCCATTAGGAAAATCAACTTTGCAAATATCGCCGCTTGGCATTGGGACATGGGCCCTAGGCGGCGACTGGAAATATGGCTGGGGACCGCAGCGCGACGAGGACTCAATCGCCGCGATACAACAGGCAATTGACTTGGGAGTAAACTGGATCGATACCGCCCCAGTATACGGTCACGGCCATGCGGAGCTGATTGTGGGGAGGGCGGTTGGAAAAATGGGCGTAAATAGACCGCTGGTATTCACCAAGTGCGGTATGGTCTGGGATGACAGCGGGAAAATATCCAAGTGTCTGACGGCCTCTTCGGTCAGGAAAGAGTGCGAGGCGAGCCTCCAGCGCCTCAATGTTGATAGTATTGATCTTCTTCAAATTCATTGGCCGACAGGGAATTCAGACGATTTGCTGGAGGCTTGGGGGGAAATGGTTGAGCTCCATCGTGAGGGGAAGGCTCGATATCTGGGAGTTTGCAACATGGGGGTGCAGGATTTGTCCATTCTTAATACGGTCTACCCAGCAGCCTCGCTACAGTCTTCGTATTCATTGGTCGATTCCAATGTCTCAGAAACTGAATTTAGTTACCTACAAACTCACGGAATGGGTTTTCTTGCATATTCCCCTTTGGGATCTGGTATCCTGACAGGGAAGTTCAACTCAGCCGAAATCAATTTACCAAAAAGCGATTGGAGGTGCGAAAATCCTAGGTTTGGAGGCGCGAATTTAACTGCGAAAATCGAAGTTGCACACAGGGCTACAGCTATTGGCAGGGCCTCCAGAGTAGAAGCGAGTCTTATCGAAACAGCATTGGGCTACGTGCTCTCGGAACCCAGGGTAAGCGGAACCATCGTAGGAGTTAGGAGCAAAAAACAGGCAGTTGAGAGCTTTGGAAACTTTTCAGCGATTGAAAAAATGGCAAGAGTTTTTGAGACAGACACCAGTTTCAAGAATAAAACAGGATAAGCTTTCTGTTAAAATCGGCCGATTAAGGTTTTAGAAACACAATCTATGGATCTCTCCTCGCTTAACCCACACAGTGGGCAATTAATTAATAAAGCTATTGTCGTCCGTCATGGAGAAAGACCGCCGGTAATGGGAGAGCCGGGAGCTAGCAACAATGGTATACAAGATGACCTACTCGAACTCACTCCAGTTGGCCGATTGCACTCCTACAACCTAGGCACAATTTTTAAAGGGCAGGTCTTTGGAATCAAAACTTCACCCGTTTTACGTTGTAGACAGACAGCAGAATACATTGCTTTGGGTTCTGGTATTCATCCCGAAACTATTCAGGTGAGTTCAATTCTTGCTCCAGAGGCATCCTCTCTCGAAAGATTCTCTGAATCAGAGAGGCAGCAGGCTGCGTTCCACTTACTGAGCGGGTCCGCAACGGGGCCACTTCAGTCCAAGATCGATGCGGCGGTGCATCAAATGCTGGTCTACTTTCGGGAACAAGTATCGAGCTCGGAGGCAAACGTTTTTGTGAGCCATGACTGGGTGATGTCCCTTCTCATGGCTCGAACAACGCCCATTTTTTCGCAACACTCTTGGAGCATCTGGCCGGCTTTCGGGAGTTTTTTATCCTTGATTTTGCAAGAAGCGAATTGCATTTCCGCGGAGGTCATTATCCAATAAACCTCTTGACATCGTCTTTGTAGATAGGTGGAAACAAGTTTTATTTTCTACCTTAATAGCCATGTGGCTTAACTCAAAAATTGATACCTCGCATTTAAAGAATCGATCAACCTATGAAAATTCTTATTCCCATGGCTGGCCTGGGTTCTAGATTTAAACTAGAAAACTTTGCCACCCCAAAACCACTGATCCGCGTCAACGGCAAAGCATTGATTGAGCACTCCGTAGAGTCCCTCGGATTGACCGGCGACTACATATTCGTTACTCGTAAGTTCGACGACGAGGCGTACAACAGTGAACTGAGCGCCCTCCTTCGTTCGCTTCAACCGGAAAGCTTGGAAATCTGTTTGGGGTACAAGACCCGTGGCGCATCAGAAACATGTCTTGCCGCTGTTTCTCATATCAACAACGACGAGGAGCTTATCATAACAAATTGCGACCAGATCCTGAACTGGAACCCAGAGGCGTTCTTAAAACTATCTCGTGAATCCGGTGTAGATGGATCCGTTCTTACCTTCGAGTCAGACGACCCGAGACACAGCTATGCGGCCATCACGCAAGACCTGACCATAACCGATATCGTTGAAAAAGAGGTCATCAGCAAACATGCGCTCGTCGGCTTGCACTACTGGCGAAGGGGGCGGGACTTTGTTGCGGCTGCTGAGAAGCAACTGTCCGCATATGCTGAGGGCAAGAAATCTGAGTGTTACATTTCAGAATCTTACAAAATATTGATTCAGAAGGGACTTAAGATCAAATCGATTCACACCTCACCTTCGACCTACACCCCCTTGGGCACCCCGAAAGATGTGGCGGGTTACTTAGGCAAGCTTCGAGAATTTTATCAGGAGAAACCAAAAACTATTTTTTGCGATATAGACGGAACCATACTGAAGCATCGACATCGGTTTAGTTCCGTATGCGCAACGGAACCTGAGCTTTTAGAGGGCGTGAAGGCGAAATTTGACGAGTGGGACTCGGTGGGGCACACCATTGTGTTATGCACCGCACGGAAAGAGTCCGCGAGGCAGATGACTGAATCGCAGCTAACGTCGTTGGGAATTGCATGGAACTACCTCTTGATGGGACTCAGCAGTGGACAACGAATCTTGATAAACGACAAATTGAATGAAATGGACCCAGAAAGAGCTGTGTCTGTCAATTTGCTCACTGACAAAGGATTCAATTCATATCCTTGGGAGAACCTTGGCTTATGAAAACATTCCGCCTCGAAAGCATGGTTAGTGGATGGTTTGCCGGCGATTTTGAACCGTCGGCTTTCCGGACCGATCTGTTTGAAGTCTGTTACAGAATCCATCCCGCGGGTGAGTACTGGCCCGACCATTACCACAAGATCGCGACGGAGATAAACTTGCTAGTTTCGGGGCGAATGACAATTGGAGGAGTTCAGCTCAAGAGCGGAGATATTTTTATTTTTGAGCCAGGTGAAGTTGCTGATCCAATTTTTGAAGAGGACTGCGCTGTAATCTGCGTGAAAACGCCATCGGTTAATGCTGATAAATATATTGTAGAAAAATAACCTGTGAATGGAAATCCTATAATAATATCCCATAGGGGTAACTTAAGAGGACCTTGTCGAGAAGCGGAAAACAATCCTGCGTACCTCGAAATGGCCCGTGACGCCGTTGGGAACGTCGAAACGGACGTATGGTGGCGAGACGGTTGCTTCTGGCTTGGGCATGATGCGCCTCAGTTCTGCGTAAGCCTCTCATGGTTGGAGCAACCTTGGCTCTGGTGTCACGCAAAAAACACAGATACAGTCGGGCCGCTGCTGTCAGCAGGTGTCCACGTTTTCTGGCACGAGAACGACCTCTTAACGCTTACGAGTAGAGGAATCCCGTGGTGCCAACCAGGCGTCTACCTCAGAAACGGCGTAACAGTTCTTTTTGGTGCTGTTTTTCCGGAAAATGCAGTGCTTGGTTACTGCTCAGATTACGCTGGAGAATATATATGCAAATAGCTGGCAACTCGCACATCCTGCCAGTTCATAGCCCAGTCCCGATTGTTGAAATTGAAGGAGGATCGCTTTGGACTGATTCCGAGTTGAATCAATATGTATTTAATAAGTCTGGGAAGGTTCTGAGAGATCTTTGTACCTGCGTGAATCCTGAAAGAGCCAACGATTTCAATGCGGGATCCAGCATCTTTATTCCACCAAGTATCTTAGGTCTTCACGATTTACCGGAAGAACCTAACATGCCCTATTTTCGAGGCAGGATTGTAAACCTCACATGTTTTAATGTAGCGGCAATCAGCTACGGTCATTGGCTGACAGATGTCTTGCCGAGGCTAGCTTTATACCTCAAGCAGTATAAGTTGAATGATATCGACTACTTCTACTTCCCAAGCGTTGACTGGCCTTGGCAGCAAGAAACTTTGGAGCTTCTAGGAATCAACTCGGAAAAAATTTTATCTGAAGTGAACGTCAAATCTTTTACTTGTGATATTCTTGTTACTACTCCCTTTCCAAGACCCGAATGGGATGTGCCCGCATGGATTCCCGATGCACTAAAATCACTGTTTGGCGCACAGGCGTCCGTTTGCCCACTTCCGCACCGTCGATTTTACGCCACGCGAAAGGACGCGAAGTGGAGAAAAGTGCTCAACGAAGACGACCTTGTCAAAGCCCTTTCGTCGGTGGGCTTTGAAATTTTGACCCTAGCTGACTTTACATTGGCGGAGAAGATTCGTCTTTTTTCAGAAACTGCCGCAGTGATTTCCATGCACGGCTCATCTCTAGGAAACACTCTGTTCTGCCGAAATGGCGGCGGCGTCTTGGAGATATTTGGCCCCGGCCAGATATCCCCGCTTCATAGACAAATCGCTGAATGTATTCCACTGAAATACAAAGCTATTCATCTTTCCGGGATCACATCGCCTGAATCTGACTTTCTCGAAGCGGCCTTTTGCGATGTCACCGTCGATATTGATCGCATCCTAGTCTCTGCTCGACAGCATTTTCAGTTATAGTGGACACCACAATTAAACTTGGTCTGCCGAATTTTCCTCAAAAGTAGACTGCTTAATCGATTTGAATTTTTTTCAAGCCTTCCACGTAAAACGATTATTTTCAACTTGATAATCTCCAGCCTGAAAAGACCCACGCCGAATGGCTTCACGCCACTACCTTGTATCACTAAAATAACCATTCTAACTAATTTAAATTTCGCCCCCAAAAACAAGAGCTTTTACACAACTAAATCTGAAAATGTCCACTGCAAATAACATATCAAATGTGACCCATGTCAATGGTCATACACTTTTCGAAGAGAGATCGGTGGATGAAATAAAAGATCTTTGGATGACTCGGCGTCCTAGAGGCATCGACACCCACGTTTACGTGCATGGGCCATTCTGCGCTCAATTATGTAGTTTTTGCATGCATCAGGGTATAAAGGCAGGAGGACAGAGAACAACCATAGACGAGTATTACCAAAGCTACCTTCCCTCACATCTACAAGAATTTTCAAGTATTCTCGAAGAATCCAGTGTCGGAGCAGTTTATTTCGGCGGCGGGACCGCAGACATCATGCCCGCAGATGAAATGCCCCGCATTTTCTCCTCTATTCCCGGTTTCATGAACATCCCGTGCAAGGTTTTTGAAGCCCACCCGGCCACTCTTTCCCCTAAACAGATGGAACAAATTGCTCTGCATCACTTTGCTGGAGGGTATGTTTCGTTTGGCCTGCAAACCTTTGATAAGGAAATATGCTCCAGAGAAAATCGGATTTATACGTCACCATCCAAACTGCGAGAAAAGGTAGATTTCCTAAGGACTGCCGGTGTGAGTGTGAATGTGGACCTAGTGGCGTTTCTCAGTTCCCCCGACCTGCATTCACTGGACGTTCTGAAACAGGACCTAACCATCCTCAGGAATGAGGTCGGTCCGGATATAATCACGATATATCCACTCAGGCAGGCATTCAATTACTTGAACCAACTCACGCAGTTAGTCAAGGCGAGTGGCGATGAACACGACAAGTTAGTGGCTCACCGAATGCTGCTTGCAACTGGGTTGATGGATGTGATTGCTTTATTTTCTTCATGCGACAGTGGTTATTCGCAATGGCTGGCGCCGGATGTAAGGACAAAGGGGCTTCAAGAAGACCTTGTCGAAGCATGTATGCGCCCCTCTTACTTATCGCGTCTACCGGAGTATCGCACTGATAGGATTCGATCGTACAACAGCAGCACACCACCTTTTCATGACCGGAAGAGGAGCGTGATTGGATTTGGCAATTACGGTCGGATCTACTCCCACAGCTACATTCAAGACGAAATAGCTTATTATACCATGAATGACGGATGGAAAACTCGGTATTTTGTCGTTCACGACAAATCGATACCCGCCCTAAATTTAGACCAGCAAGGATGGGAGGTTGCTGACCTGTAGGTTAAATTTAAAAGAGTATTAAAGCTTACTTGCGACTAGGAGATCCATGCATGAAAAAAATGACACTTGAATTCAGCGTTGATTGGTTTACGCACAATACCCAAAATCTAAACTATTTATTCGAAAACAGACTTAAAAATAAATTAGATTTTCTCGAGATTGGCTCCTTTGAAGGCATGTCATCCTGTTATTTCCTAGACAAGATGCCAAAAGATGCCACCCTTACATGCATCGACACCTTCAAAGGATCAATAGAACATGCGAATATCGATCTCAATGGTTTAAGGGACAGATTCATAAGCAACACAAGGTTTTGCAAGAAATCATGTCAAAAGCTTAAACTTATTGAAACGACCTCCGCTGAAGGAATCGCTAAGTTAATACTAGATCGCCAGAAATTCGATTTTATATATATTGATGGGAGTCATTTGGGCAAAGACGTCATTACTGATGCATGTATGGCCATGCACATCCTCAGACGGGGAGGTGTGATTGTGTTCGATGATTATCAGTGGGAAGAACAGCCAAATTTGATTGACCGTCCTAAAGTTGCTATAGACTCCTTTTTAGAATTATTTCAAAATGACATAAGCATCATATACTCAAATTATCAATTAGCCATTGAAAAAATTAGCTCCTAATAAAATATGAACCAAATAGATACAACGAGGTCCCTCACTCGTACGATTGATGAATTCAAATGTATTTACCTCATACGGCACGGAGAATGTGTAAGCAACATTGAGTGGCCCATTGAAAATTATTCGGATGAGATGGACGGTCTGACGGCGCGTGGCCGAGATCAGGCATTCGCATCCGCTAAACTACTTGAAAAAACCCTTCGAGGATGGAAGCGTGACACAGGCAAGGTGAAACTGTACTCCAGCACGTTGCTTCGTGCGAGGGAGACTGCGGCAATTATCAACAGTCACCTTTGTTTTCCTGAACCCATTAGCTTTGATCCTCGATTGATAGAATATGGTGGAGAAAACGAGGGGTCAAATCAATTCGAGTATCGCCTAGATTCCGTGTTGACGGAATTTGAATCCTTAAATCACGATGTTGTCGCGATTTGCCACGGACACACCATGCAAGGTTTTTTGGCTGCGTGTGTAGGGTCTCGCCACAACGCCTTTGATGCCAGTGTCAGCAATGGGGGATTGTCTATTTTTCATGGTCGAACACTCATTCATTGGAATATGGAGCCGGAAACAGAAAGTAGACCTCTTTTAGGTGATTTAAATTGTGAATAATCCAGAGGAGATCGACCTTGTTATAATTATTCCCGTATTCAATGCGCAGCCTTACCTAGAACGGTGCTTGAACTCAGTAATTCAGCAAAAAGGTGCTCGCTTTCGTGTTTTGATCGTAAACGATGGGAGCACCGATTTGTCACAAGACACAATCGATCGTTATTATAAAAAATATTCGCACCTAATCAGCAAATTTTTGACTCCGAATCGAGGCACTGGACCTGCGCGGAACTTCGGATTGTCGAAACTTTTAGAAATTATACCTCCAGACCAAGTTGATAGAGTCTACGTCACATTTGTAGATGCTGATGACTGGATAGAAGAGCGCGCCATCGAATTGCTCTTTGCACAGGCCAGGCGCTGCGGAAGTGATATCGTATTTTCAGACCATTTTTTCCATCGCGAAGGGCAAAGAAATTTAGTAACTGGCTTTTGGGGAACTACACTTACGGATCCAGTTCAACGCTTGTGCTGTTCAAACGTCTCAACTGTGTGGGCTAAACTTGTTCGTCTTTCTCTTTTCAAGGATCTCAGCTTCCCAGCACTCGTACATGAGGATGCGGTAATCGCGCCGATTCTTTTCCGCAAGGCGCATGGTGTTGCATACCTACCAACACCCCTTTATAATTACAATGCACGACGTGATTCGAAGACTGGAGCAGGTGACTTTCATCTAAAACCTGACATTTTTTCTGTGATAAATACCTTGATGGATCGCGCTTTGGAGTCTGAGGACGCTGTTTTACTGCAATTTACCTTTGAATATTATTTAACCATACTCGTTGAGTATAAAAATAAAGTGTTTGCTGATTACGATCATTTTGAAGAACTAAACGACAATTTCCTATCGCGTCTGAGCTTTGACATGTTAACGTTCTTTCAGAATTGTGCGATCCGCCGAATCCAGGCGATGAACACAACGCAGACTTGATTGTCTTTGTCCCCCTCTTTGACAGCGTACAATCCTAGGATTAGTTTTAATTGACGTCGATTCTCAAGGATAATCCATGAAAACGAATCTTAATATTATTTGGCGACTGTATGAAGCTGAAAAGTAAAAGACTCCTAATTGTCATTCCCGACAGCCCAATCTTCCGTTCTCTTGCAGGTTATGCAGACAAAGTGCTCTCGCCAGAATTTCACTCATTGAATGTTTTAATGCATGAGACCGAGAACGCAGGTCGGGATTTTTCCTCTCGATCAAAAAGAGTCGGAGTGATCTGCGCACTCGATGAGTACCTTTACTCTATTTGTGAATCATTCCTCACACCATGGAGTGCCGCAGTGGCTAACCTTGGGCTGAATGAGTACGCTGGACATATTGATTCTGTGACATCCCTTCGTTCCGAGCATTTTTTTTCTTATGTAACAAAAGGCAGGTTTGATTATCTGATTGGATTAGGGTGCGAGTATATTCCCATATCCAAATTACCATCGAAAATTATTCCCTTAAACATCCATCCGGGCATCCTTCCAAGATACAGAGGCGCAGGAAATCCCGAAGCTTTGTTAAATGGCAATTACTCTTACATGGGAGTGACTATCCACAAAATGACGGATCGACTCGATGATGGGATCATATTAGCGAGGAAGCACATTAGCCTATTAAAACGCTTGAGTATACCGAGTTCATATTTAGCCTCATATAAGATTGGATTAAAACTTCTCCCAGGAGCAATTGAAAACGTTGATTCTCCCGTCTCCCCAAGTAAAGCCCCAGAAAAACTTAAAAATCTGTGGCGCATGCGTTTATCTTTGTTCATTTTATTTAGATTTAAGCAATTTTTGGGGTTTTAAATTAATAGGTTTAACTACAATTAGTTTCATGACCGATTTGTCTCCTATTCATGCCACCCTGTGATGCGACCGTCGTTAACTTCACTCATTCGAGAGTATGCCCTATCAAAAGCTGGCCGCTGCCGATGTGGCTACTCTTGAACGTGCTTTGACACAAGGCGTTAAAATCCGCGCTGGCACTTAAGTTATGCAAGATCCCGATTTTGCATCGAGGCATGCCAATGTGCGCACACAAACTTTGTCTAAGCTTCCCTGTTACCGCCTTTTGTTCTAACACAAAAGGGGTGATGCCCCTCTTTTTACCTATTAGCAACAGGGCCTGTGGAATATATTAATTGGATGGATTCTATATTATTTACAGATCTCTCAACATACGATGTTTTGCTACCCGCTTACTACATAATTTTACCAATTAGCCTGCTCTCGGGAGAGAGCGCAAGTACTGCAAGTGCGGCCAACGAAACGCATTTGGTTAATAGATGTTCGTTGCGTTTGCCGGCTGAAGCTGAATGTGGATTTTTTGTCGATTTTGAGCTTGAAAGAGATTTCGCAATGACGCTAGAGAGCTGGGAAAGGATCAATAGCGGTTGGTCAGCGATCTCCAAGCTCGCAGGGACTATTTGTGTTTTCGGCAACTTTTGAGAGTGAACATGGGGCTGGTTAAGCTCCTACAAACTAGTCGGTTGTGTCGGTCACAAATCTTCAGTCGGTGCTTGAAAACTGCACTTGGAGGCTACTGGTATAATGCTCCGGCTCAATGCAACCCTCGAATGCGAAGAAGGGGGCCTCCCTAATAGACAATGTAATGGCTATGAGGTTTGACTTCTCTGGACGATTCCAGAGACTCTCAAAGTTGCTGTTAGACTATTTCCGAAAGAGGTTCGCGTACTTAGGAAAGATCTAGTGCCGCGTAGTAGTTTTTATTGAGTTCGATCACACTGAGCGTATTAATAACATCAGAGTCATCCTCATCGCAGGTCAGAGTCAATCCAATTAGCCCATTTTGATTCCTCTTTACTCAGGAATCCCCAGTTAGATCGCGCCGAGAACTCATCATCAACTCCAAGAAGCCGAAGTGCACGAAGATCATTTTCCATTCGTGCTTTGGTGGCTAAACTCTTACAACTGGGTCCGACAAAAGAGTCTGAGGTTTTTAGCCACAGATGATTGTAGTAGACACTGAAAAAATAACGGGGTTTACCTGAAGTGTTGGGTGTTCCTGAGTGAATCAGATTGTTGTGAGTTATAATGAGGTCTCCTGCTTTGAGGTGGATCACGACTTCGCGAGGATCAGGTTTGTCTCTCGAATCTGGGCAGATCTCTACAGGATCAATGTGTGACTTAGGAATTACACGAAATGGACCGTACTCGTCTGTCAGATCTTGAAAGTACGAGATGGCGTTAGCAGCCAATGGACGGCAGTAATTGCCATTTGGATGATTGGCCCACCGATCCCGGTGCCACCCGTTGACTTTACCGGCAGCATCTTCACTAGAAACGCTCGGAAAAACGGCGAGCGTAACATTATCCAATTGAACAAAGGGCCCCATGACCGCCTGAAGGATATCGAGAACCTGAGAATGTCTGACAATAGGCCAAACCAATGCAGGCGCGTGTTCAAGCAGATTGCCAAACCAAGTTGCTGGGCTTCCTAATATCAACGAACACTTGTTTAGTTCATGATATTTATTTCTAAGCGAAGTCATTTGAGATTCAGAAATAAAATTTTCTAAAATTGTATATCCGTTTATCTGATAATTTTTGATATGAATTGAAATTTCTTTTTTAAACATTTTAATAATAATTGAGTGCCAATTTTTACAATACCTGCGATTTCGCCCTTTCTTTCGTCTTCGCTTCTGACAATCGGCCAACTACCGAATCCTCTAATTTTACATTTAAGGGTACTGCATTCACAATCAACCTCCTTTCCTTTCTTAATTCAAGAATGGGTCGCTTGCGCAACAATCGCTCCGACGGAGCACAGAAATTTCTGATTTGAAGCAGAATAAAACTCGACGACTCTATACTTGAATGAAGGTTAGCGTTCAATTCCGTAACCATCGTGGCCAGAATAGTCGATAATTAAAAAGTCCTCTTCCTGCCTTCAATTCTGATCTTGTGAGAATATGGATCATAAAGCACGGTGCTTTAGACAATCGCCCTGTGGTCAAGAACGGTCGGCGAGCATCCTTAGATTTATTCCGTTACAGGCTCCAGTTTGTCGGCAGAGTTGTCGCTACCTCTGACCGCAATAGGCCTTTAGGTATTCAGCGGACTGGGAACATCGTAGTTCGCCCTACACATGAGCGACCCGATGCCGGACTACGAAAACGTGTACACGGACTGAGCCCACCGCCGGAGCATTGGCGAGATGAGCAGGACCGTTTGAAACGCTGAGGCCCCCAGCGAGAGTGCTACATTGCCCAAATTGACGGTAAAACTGAGGCTAGGAACTGGTGCGCAAGTTGAACGGGACGAGCTTTGAACCAAAGCCGGTCTTTTGCCGGAAGCCAAAGACAAACTCGCACATAATGGCCGGATTTCGCTGTACGCCACGCAAGGAATCGGGCAAAAGCAATTCTCCCTTAAAGCTCCCGCGTCCAGGCTGAAGAAATCGTGCCGGGGGGTGAAAAGCAATTTCCGGTCTTTGTCATCCCATCCGGTGTCTGTGTTTGGCGTTTGCAGGTGGAAGCGTTTAGGGCTTTCTGGAATGGATAACAACGGTGCAGCGTAACGCGTTCGGTCAGGGTGCCAAATTTGGCACCTTTGCGGTTTGCGCAATTGTAAAACTGAGGGGCCACTTTTAGACCGGCGAACTCAGAATTTTCATTTTCCGAAAATTCGGTTTTGGGGTAACATCGGACCGCACGCGGGTTTGCGCTCGTCCTCGTCCTTTCGTGATCTGTTTCTTACGCACACCAGAAAGCATCCATTTCGGGTCCCGAGAGCAAGTCTTGGTCGGTTGGGGGCATTTCAATTTCTCCCTCATCCTGAGCATCCCGGAGGGTTCTCTGCAAAGCTTCGACGCGAAGCAACTTCTCGCGCTCCTGTTCAATGTCTTTTGCTAGGATTGATCGAAATGGCTCAGGCATGTTTTCCGGAGACTCACAAAGGGGATAGTCGAAATCTCCAGCCCAGATTTCTTCACCCTTTGGCCACCATCTCACCCGTTGCCCTTGTTCAAAACGGGCTTCCCCCTGTTCGTTCACGAACGGAGCAAATGTCTCTCTGAAAAGCTGTTCAAAGTACCGATTGAAAGTCTTTAGATCTTTGATGATCCTGGCGAAATAGTAGTGGTCGACCTTCTCTTTTTTCGAGGACCGGAAAGCCGGTAGGTAACAAGCGTAAGAGATTCTTTCGAGCATTTTCCTGATTATGGGGATGCTGACTCCCTCGTAGCGTTTGAAGTGTTCACGAAATTCCAGCATGTCCTTTTTCGAGTGCGTGGTACTGAAGGAGGATTCGATCCCCAGTTCATCGACAGCAATGTCGATTTGCTCGTCAAAATTCCCCCAGTCAATCGGCATGTCGGTGAGTGGATTAATTTGAAGCTCGCTCTCGATCCAGCAATGCCTCTCCCAGTCAATGAT
>Ga0114971_10000904_pt1 | contig 20202 bp, 17 predicted proteins | sample M_140625_MF_Meta_FD_87320 | JGI IMG/M metagenome (GOLD analysis project Ga0114971, IMG submission 87320) | Freshwater microbial communities from Lake Montjoie, Canada to study carbon cycling - M_140625_MF_MetaG | ecosystem: Environmental > Aquatic > Freshwater > Lake | place: Lake Montjoie...
CGCTCGACTTACTACCGTATTAACTTCACTTGACTAGCACCCAGTTCTTCGTACAACTTGGTTAGGCGGCTGTTGTTATTGGTTGTGGCCGGAGGTTTGACCTCTCACAATTGTACGGACTTTCGTAACCCAGATTGGAATGCCTTCAGTGGCGATTGAACCAAGTCTCGAACCATTGAAAGATGTCCTGTATAGTTGCCCGTTGGGTTTTGTACGTTACCCGATGAACTAGTTCATGCTTCAATGTTCCTAAGAAGCTCTTTACCGCCGCATTGTCGCAGCAATTTCCTTTCCGGTTCAACCACTGAATTAATTTGTTGTCAGCCAGGTGTTTCTGGAATGCATCACTAGTGAACTGCGTACCCCTGTCGCTATGCACCAGAATCTCAGGTGTTGTCTTGCGTTGATAGATCGCCATTACCAGTGCTTTCGTAGCAATCGATGCATCAAGGTTGCTTTGAAATCACCAGCTAACGATCTTGCGAGAGTACAAATCCAATACGACTGACACACAAAGCCATCCACGTTCGGTTGGAATGTATGTAATGTCCGTGACCCAATTCAGGTTGGCTGCCTCGGCCGAGAAATCTCGGGCTAACAGGTTGTCCGGGTAACTTGTAGCGTTTGTATCCAGTGGAGTTTGACGATGCTTACGCCTAACTACGCCACAAATTCCGGCATCCTTCATAAGCCTGGCGACCCGCTTTTCACTGCAATGTATGCGAGATCTGTGAAGTTCATCCCATGTTCTAGGCCTATCATAAGTTCTGTTACTCACACGGTGACACTTCTTGATGTGCTTCAAAAGCGCCTCATTGCTGGATTCATACGTGGATGGACCACGTGTAATCCAAGCAATAAAACTGTGTCGGTTAGCTTCAAATAAGCAAAAAAATCTCGACACTGAGGACATTTTGGACAGATCACGCATGACTGTGCACTTCACTTTTGGGCATTAGTGAAGATACCCATTGCCATTTCCAGGAAATGGGTTCTCCGGATAGTCCGTTGAAAGATCAACCCAGCGCTGCAGTGTTGTCGAACCAGTACCAAGGTCTCGGACGACGGATGTGACGTTATGCCGTTCGATTGCTAAGCGAACAGCTTCCGCTCTTTAGGCTGCGTTATAAGAACGACAATCTGGTTTCATATGCACTATCCATTTGAGGTCAATCCTCAGGAATCATGCTTTACTCAGTAGTACGCATTTCCGGGTGTTATTCAGTGGTGGCGATGGACAATAGGTCCATTAATGAGGTTCCACTGTCTGTTCCGTTGATTGTTCAGATTGTTTCGTGTTTCTCTTGTCTCAAGTCATACTTACCTTAAATGCGCTTATTCTTATGAGGCATTAAAGTGTAATTTAGATTTCGTGGTAGCGACTTTACACGATAATTAACGGTAGTTACACTGTTATTCTAACGTGTTTACACTGTTAGGTATACTGTATTCATAGTTACGTTACTATAACCTTTACGGTTTATGATGTAGATTGGACCATCACCGAATCTGGAACAGGTCTAATGAAATTTACAACAACTCTCCTTGTCACATCTATCTGTATCATTGCGCGAACTCCATCGTTTGCCCAACAAACCTATAAATTGTCGGTCGTCCCGCCACTTGCTGGATACCGTGATGCAATGGCGAGCAGTATAAATGACGTTGGTGATGTAGCTGGCTATGTTAGTAATCCACTAACCCCGCAATCCATGATTGGCTTCGTTAATCGGGGGGGGGTAACCACCGCCGTTGGTAAACTCGCCGCCAAGTCAATGTATTCAGTCGCTACATATGTCACACCAACCGGGCAGGTGATTGGTGATGGCGATAGTGGTGATGGACGTCCACAAGGCATTGTAAAGCTTGGTGTCACTGTCTATAACGTCTTCGGAAACAACGGCGGGAATACACATGCACTGAGGGTGGATGCTCTCGGACGTATCTACGGTTACTTTATTCGTAGAGGAACTTCAAGCTGGCAGGGAGGGATGTGGACTCCTGTTGCAAAAAAAGTTGGATCCTACACGGAGACGATTCTTGGTGGGAACGGTGTGCCATGGGCATTCAACGTTGTTGGTCAGGGCGCCGGATACGGAAATGCTCCCCGTCAGACGGCATCTTTCTGGAGTAATACTGGAACTCGTCAAATGCAGTTTCTCGAGACGATGCTTGATTATACGAGTAGTGTTGCTTATGGCATTGCAGACAATGGGGATATTGTCGGTGGTGGATACCCGGCATTCACATCCCGCGCACTCTATTGGAAGGCATCCACTGGCTATGCACTCACTGAACTTCCAGTGCTCCCAGGTGACAATAACGGTACTGCTTTTGCGGTCAATAATTTGGGAACGATCCTCGGGAATTCCTACTATGGTGTTCCGGGATCCTGGACCAGCTCACCTGGTCAATTCGTTGTCTGGACGAATAGTATCCCTACTGCCCTAAGCGCACTCCTTGATCCGATCACCAATGCCGGGTGGTCCATTACCAATGTTGTAGGACTCAACAATAAAGGACAGATTGTAGTCAATGTCTCGAATGGAGTCGTACAGCGAGTCGGGATACTTACGCCGACACTGTAAATAAATCGAAACCGGAGCCTCATGATTGTATGAAGCTCCGGTTGATGCCCGTTTAGTTTTTTGATGTGTTACTCAGGCTGCGTCAGCCAACAAACCTTGGCGGAATCGCCCTTCTTACCAACCACGATCGCATACTGAGTAAACTTGCGACCAAGCTTCTTTGCCTTGTCGCGGCCAAGACCGAGCACAAGAACAGACTTTTCACTTGGCCAGCCTTCGCTCGATCCTTCACCTTCGAAGAACACAAGCCCTTTACGCATCAACATCCGGCAAAGCTCGATGTGCGCCGCTTCGTTGATCGCATCCGACATCGGGATACTCCCCGGGTTGTACGCAGTGATAAATGCCCAGCGCTTCGCACGAAACGCGTTGAGGACATTGTCCAGTAAATGGTTACGGCGGCCCGGACGAATCAGCAAAATGCCATCCGGAGTCGTCGCGGAATACACAGTTGCCTGATATTCCGTATTCAAGCGCTTGAACTCACTCTTTGTCATGCAATCCCTCCGTGACGAAACACCACAAATAAGGTTAGAATCGCCCATGCGAATCAAGCCATTCATCATCGTATCCGCCATCCTGTCCGTCTGCTCCGGTGTCCTATCCGCCAGCGGACAGACACCACCACGCCTCTATAACGAGCCCGTTTCAAAATCGAACCCTCTGCGCACCGAACAGGCCCGTGAGCTGGAAAACTACATCGCAGGCCTTCGAAAGGACACATCCCGTCTTTCAGCGATCCTAAAGCCCGACTACAGCTCACTCAAAGCCTTCGACCGCTCAACAGAGGCCTATCGAAAAGCCTTCGCCGCATCGATTGGCTACCCGCCGCCCGGCCAGCCCGCCGCGACTGAGAAGCCACGTTTCGAGCTCCTCGCAACGGATGACATCGCGACCTACCACCGTGTCCACATCCCGGTTCTCACTGGAGTCAATGTCGAAGGTATCTATGCTGTTCCCCTCAAAGCGAAAGGCAAGGTTCCGCTTATCATCTCGATGCACGGTGGGGGAGGCTCCCCCGAAGTCGCACTTTTTAATGGCGGAGGTAATTATCACGACATGGTCCGCGGAGCGCTGACCGAAGGCTACGCCGTCTTCGCACCGCAGCATCTCTTTCAAGCGGTTGGCTATCCTGGCGATGTGCGCAACCGTATCGATGCACGCCTTCGCCTCCTCGGTACAAGTATCACAGCTGTAGAAGTCTGGAAGATATCAAAGAGTCTCGACACATTGATTAAACGTCCGGAAATTGATGCCAAACGTATCGGGATGGTCGGTCTCTCCTACGGAGGCTTTTACGCATTGATGGCTCCGGCGTTTGATAAGCGCTTTAAGGTGACGGCGTCGAGCTGCTACTACGGCGTACAGGAATGGCGCTACCTCAAGTCTGAGCTCGGACTTCCTAGCGACTTCATACACATGGACCGCATAAGCCTCTTCCAAGATTCTGACATCGCTGCTCTGATCTGCCCACGTGCGCTTCACCTGCAGGCAGGCAAGGATGACGATGATGACCACCGGGATGGCGGTATTCTCCTCGCACCAAAATCAAAGTCGTATTACACCAAGCTTGGCATCGAAGACAAGTTTGAGTTCACAGTCTTCGATGGCGGACATGAGTGGCGGGATGACATCGCGTGGGCGTTCATCCGCAAACATCTGTAGAAATACACTTCGATGGATGGATGTTTGTCTAGCCATTTAGCTTTGCGATAATCGCATCCACGTCGTAAACACACCCGCCCCACAGGCCGCCGCTGGCATTCTGCAACGCTGCCCAAAGGCGGGTGTTTTATTAGTCATTAGTAGAAGGCGGACACGCGTTTTAGATTGATATTGCGTGGGCGTTCATCCGTAAACATCTGTAGAAATTCACTTCGATGGATGGATGTTTGACTAGCCATTTAGCTTAGCGATAATCGCATCCGCGTCGTACACACATCCGCCCCACAGGCCGCCGCTTGCATTCTGCAACGCTGCCCAAAGGCGGGTGTCATCTGGCAGGTTTGGATCAGACTTGAGGTCGGTGCGCACTGGACGTGCTTCTAGCTCGTGCGTGCCATCCGCTATACTTCCCGGCGCATCTCCCGAACCAAGGAAGTCGACATGTGCATTCAGGTTTACACGGTCCACGGTGATCTGAATCCAGTCTCCATCCACCATCTTGCCGATCGGACCACCCGCGAGCGCCTCGGGGCCGACGTGACCAATACACGCTCCCGTCGAAACGCCTGAGAAGCGGGCATCCGTGATGAGGGAGACTTGATTTCCCCACGGAGTGTGCTTGAGCGCGGATGTAATCTGATACGTCTCTTCCATCCCGCTGCCCATCGGGCCACGGCAGATCAAGACAATAATGTCGCCCGCTTCGACATTTCTATCACTTTGACCCTTGACCGCTGCAATCGCATCCTTCTCACTGGTGTAAACCTTGGCTCGACCGGTGTGGCGGAAGGTACCATCCGCATCAACACGCTTGGCATCGATGCTGGTTGCTTTGATAACACTGCCTTCTGGGGCAATATTGCCCATCGGGAAACACACCGTACTGGTAAGGCCCTTTGCCCGTGCGCTATTTGGGTCTGAAATGACATCGGATGCATCCACGCCATCCATTTCGAGCAAGCGCTCCTTCAGCGCGGTGCGCCGCTCGCTCCGCTCCCAAATCTCCAGGTTGTCACCGAGGCGGTTTCCGTTGATCGTAAGCGCATCGAGGTCGAGGAGACCAAGGTTTCTCAAATGCAGCTGCACCTCAGGAACTCCTCCCGCAAGGTACATCCTGACCGTTGGATGGTTTGTCGGGCCATTCGGAAGCACATCCACGAGGCGGGGAACAGAACGGTTCACGGCTACCCAGTCATCCACGGTAGGCCGGCGGATGCCCGCAGCCTGTGCGATAGCCGGGATGTGCAGTAGCAAATTCGTGGAGCCGCCACAAGCGGCGTGCACCAGCATCGCGTTCTTGAGTGCGGCATCCGTGATAATATCCCGCATCGTGATGCCTTTAGCGACCGCGTTAATAAGAGCATCCGCAGTGTCACTCGCGAGCTGCAGCCAGATAGGCTGGCCACTCGGCGCAAGCGCTGCGTGAGGAATCGTAAGGCCGAGCGCTTCTGCGACGGCTTGTGCGGTAGCGGCGGTTCCGAAGAACTGACATCCGCCGCCGGGGGTCGCGCAGGCCCGGCAGCCAGCTTCGGCGGCTTCTTGCAAGGTAATCAGTCCGTGTGCAAAACGCGCCCCGATGGTCTGGACAAGGCCTGCATCCTCACCGCGCTTCGGGGGAAGCGTGACGCCTCCCGGGACAATGGCACCTGGGCGGTCATGGAGTCCGGCGAGAGCCATCATCATCGCGGGCAGGCCTTTATCGCAGGTGGCAACGCCCATCACGGCCTTGCGAGTTGGCAGAGAACGGGCAAGCCTCCGGAGGACAATCGCTGCATCGTTGCGGTATGGAAGCGAATCGAACATCCCAGTTGTGCCCTGTGACCGGCCATCACAGGGGTCGCTGACAAAGCCCGCAAATGGGGTTCTGCCTTGCTCACGGAAGCGTATTGCGGCGGCTCGTACCTGGAGGCCGACTTCCCAGTGACCGGAGTGGTAGCCGAGGGCGATAGGCTTGCCATCGTGGTCGCGCAGCCCGCCGAGAGTCGAGAGGATGAGGTATTCATCCTGGTTTACCGCGCTTGGTTCCCAGCCCATCCCGACATTTTGCGTGAGGCCAAACAGGTCACCGCTCGGCCGGTGTAAAAGCATGTCCTCGGTTAGGGGGAGGGCGCCCGCAGGGCCATCGGCGGTGGTCGCGACATCGAAGAGAGGGTTGTGCTCAGGCATGCACGTAGTGTAACAAATCCATGGATGCAAAACGTTTGTAACAATGATTTCGATGATGCTTCAGTTCAAACCGTAACCGCTACCCGTGCGGACATCCTCAGCAAAGTGCCTCAATACAGGCGCGTTTTCTGTTATGTTGACATTGGTAGATGGTGATTCTCCGAATCGTGTCGGAGCAAAAGAGGAGGCAATATGTCGAAGCGCCTAGATGACTATCCACATTTGAAGGCTTACATTGACACTCTTTGCACGCTTCCGGGCGGCACGTTTCAAATGGGGAGCTTGACTGGAAAGGCTACTGAGCAGCCTGTGCATTCCGTGACTTTGTCACCGTTTCAGATGGGGGCAACTCCAGTAACGGTTGGCATCTGGAGAGAATTTGCCCTTGAGCTTGGCCCCGTGATTCCGAGTCTGTCACCTCCGGGTCCGATGGAGCTACGTAATCCATGGGAATCAGCTGCTGGCGAATCCCATAACCTGATTTATCCACCTGGGGCCAATGATCCTGAAGTTGTGAAAATGTGGAATGACTACGCATCGATGTTCATCACGGAGATGCCTGATGAACCGCAATGGGGCTGGATCGATAATCATCCAATCGTGGGCATTTCCTGGAATCGCATCATGGGGATGGATTGTAAGTTTGGCTTCTGCGAGTGGGCGAGTGAGATCGCCGGCTTTGAGGTGACCCTCCCGACGGATGCGCAGTGGGAGTACGCAGCCCGCGCAGGAACGGAAACTATGTATCCATGGGGGGATGAATACGATTCATCACTGACATGGACATCTGGGAAGCGCTTCGCCGATGCCCGTCAAACACAAGCCGTTGACCGCACATCGAACATCTATAAAAATGCCTTTGGATTGACCGATATGGGTGGCAATGTCTGGCAGTGGTGCCTGGATTGGTACGGACCGTATACCGATGAGGATCAAAATGACCCTGCCGGGCCAGCCGTATCTCCGAATGGCAGCAAGGTTATGCGCGGTGCATCATGGGTTACCAATAACTCGGATTATGTACGATGTAACTACCGTGCCAGTTACCTGCCGACATCCAATGATGATGGCATCGGTTTTCGGCTGGTAGCAGGTGTTAGTTAGGGAATTTACAATGCAGTTGAGGTTAGAGGTTCGTTGGTTATGAATAATTCTTGCTACAACTATCCGGCCTTGAAGGCCTATGTCGATGCGCTTTGCATCATTCCAGCGGGCACGTTCCAGATGGGCAGTGCATCAGGCTACGTCATCGAAAAACCTGTCCATAGTGTTACGCTTTCGGCGTTTCGGATGGGTGAAACGCCCATCACGGTTGCGATTTGGAGAGAGTACTGTGCTGCCACAGGGACTACGTTGCCGCCAGCTCCAGAGTGGGACTTTCTCGATGAACACCCGATTGTGAATGTGTCCTGGAATGACATCATGGGAGTGGATGGCAAGGGCGGTTTCTGTGCCTGGGCGAGTGATGTTGCTGGTTTTCCACTGACGCTTCCGACGGAGGCCCAGTTTGAATATTCGGCCCGCGGCGGTCAAAGTTGGCTGGAGTACCCTTGGGGAAATGGGTTTGACGATTCAAAGCTCTGGTGTTCAAAGCCTACTGATCGCAAGTCAACTGCCCCTGTTATTCGACCATCGAACATATTCCGTAACGGTTACGGCTTGACTGACATGGTCGGAAATGTGTGGCATTGGTGTTTTAACTTGTATGCACCGTATACGAGTGCATCTGAGACGGATCCGATCGGTCCAAATTCCTCGTCTGATACTCGCCGTTGTGTTCGCGGCGGTTCGTGGTACTACGACGATCCGGACTTCTTCCGGTGCGCTAACCGTGGCTGGCTCGGCCCTGATAGCAGGGACGATGACATCGGCTTTCGTCTTTCCGCAGGGCCGGGCTAGAGTTCTCTTTTCCGGGGCTGCAATCGGAATGAACCGAGCCACCAATCCCCTCACCCCGCCACCATAAACTCCAAATCCCCATACAGCTCCAAGCGGTCGGGCAACCCCGTGCCCTGTTTGACAAATCGCGCTTTACGACGGGCTGTTCGTCTGGGAAATACACCCGCTTCCGCATGCGCATGAAACACCATGTACAGCTGGCGCCCAGCCTTGATCAGCTGGCCACACCCGGTTCCGTCCACATCCCCTGACTCGATCTGAATCGGATTCCCGCTAAACCGTGTCCACGAACCAAAGGGCGTCGGCCCAGATGCATACCCAATCGCATACTTCGGATTCCGGAAGTCGTTGGCGGTGTAAATCAGATAGTAGACATCCCCACGACGGTGCAAAGACCCAGCCTCGACCACTGGCCAGTTCGCATCCGATGCGTTTTCCCAAGGCAACTCTGCCTTCACACACTCGCGCGCCGTGGAGAGCTCGTAGCCTGAAAGATCATCCTTCATACGGGCAATAAAGATACGATTTCCGCCTCCGAGCCGGACAAACACAATATAAACCGCGCCATCTGTGTCTACAAACCAGTCGGCATCGATTTCTTTACCGCCACCACTTGGCATCGGATCCCGGCCCCCGTTCAGACCGCGAAATGGTTCCGCCGGCGAATCAGCAACCGCAACCGCGAGCTGCTCATTCGCCGTGTACAAGATGTAAAACTTACCGCCACGCACAAGCACACAGCCCGCCCAAAATCCCTGGCGGCCATACGCATCCCCGCGGCGTAGCGCCATCCCGAGCCTTTCCCAGCGCAACATGTCCCGTGAACGCCACACCGGCAAACCTTCATCCGGCGCCGCATCGTTCGTCCCGTACAAGTAAAACCAACCTTTGTGCGCAAACACAAATGGGTCAGCAAGCGGTACGTGGCGGGGGACATCCATGTCGATCAGCTCCCGGAAAGCATCCCGCGGACATTCTCGATTGTCGCTGCCAGCAATCGCTCACGGCTCGCATCCGTGCTCCACGCAACATGCGGCGTCACAATCGCTTTCGGATGGCTGGTCAACACATGCCCATCCCGCGGAGGCTCAGTTTCCATCACATCCGCTGCGTAACACGACAGCAGACCATGGTCCAGCGCACGACAAACCGCATCCGGGTCGACCACCGGTCCACGCGCCGTGTTCACCAAAATCGCGCCCGGCTTTAGCTGCGCGAGAAATGCATCATCCACCAAGCCGCGTGTCTCAGGGGTGAGTGGACATTGCAAAATAATGGCATCCAAGGTTGGAAGGGCATTCGCAATTGGAACATGACCCGTCTTTTCGCGACCGGGGAGCGCGAGCGGAAGCACCGTCGCACCGAGGGCGACCAGCGGCGCCGCGATGGCCTTGCCGATATTGCCATACCCAATCATGCCAATCGTCGAGCCGGAAATCTCCAGCATCGGGCGCAGCGTATAACTCCAAACCCCGCGCGCCTGCCAGCCGCCGTGCGCGACATGGACCGCATTGCCAACGATGTTATGTGCTGCAGCAAGGAGCAGGCCCACCGCGAGCTGCGCCGTACTCGGCGTCGAATAGCCCGCCACATTCCGCACCGCAACACCGCGCGCAGAAGCGGCATCCAGCGCAATATTGTCGAGACCGGTCGCGAGAACACTGATACCCCGAAGCTTTGGACACGCTGCGAAAATTGCATCATCGAGGCGGCACTTGTTCGTAATTACTATGTCGGCATTAAGCATCCGCTCTGCCAGCTGCTCGGGCTGCGTGCTCTCGTAAGCCGTCACCACACCAAGTGCCGAGAGGCCGCTGATGTCGAGGCCGGTCAGCGCTGGGGCGGCATCGAGGATGACAATATTCGGTGTACGCACTTACAGACCCGCTCCGCGCGCGACCTGTGTGGCACTCGCCTGCGCGAGAGGCTTGACCACTATTTCATCGATATTGACGTGCGCTGGCAGCATCACCGCCCAGCGGATTGTCTCCGCGATGTCATCCGCTGTCAAAGGCGTATAGCCATCGTAGACCTTGGATGCCCGCTCTGTGTCACCGGCAAACCGCACAATACTGAACTCTGTCTCGACCAGCCCTGGGGAGATATCTGTGACTCTGATAGGGAGGCCGTTCAGCTCAGTGCGCAGCGTCTGGGTGATTACCCTTGCGCCGTGTTTTGCGCTAGTGTAGCCAGCGCCTTTTGGGTAGGCTTCGCGGCCGGCGATAGATGTCACATTTACAATATGGCTTGCATGCGCAGCCTTCATTTTTGGAAGAAGGGCGCGGGTGACACGCATTAGACCGAGGACGTTTGTCTCAAACATCGTGATCCAGTCGCTGTCTTTGGCATCCTCGATGGTGTCGAGGCCCTGCGCGCCGCCCGCATTGTTTACGAGCAGGTGAACTTCGGCAGGAAGCGCGGCTGCGAGCGCATCAATGGATGCAACATCGGCGACATCACAGACAAACGCCGTCCCGTCGATTTTCTGTGCGAGGGCATCGATGCGGTCTTTTCGGCGTGCAGTGCACCAGACGTGGTAACCGGCGGATGCGAGGGATTCGGCGGTGGCGGCTCCGATACCGCTGGATGCGCCAGTAACAACAGCAATTGGGCGTGTAGACATGGCTCCATATTACCTGAGGTGGGTGTTTTGCCTCCGCCGCACAAGGATCAGATTGCCCTCCTGATTGGCACTCCAAATGTCGGCCCATAGCTCCATCGGGCTTGCATCGTGCGCTCTGTGGATGTCCATCGGGTAGCGGAGAAAGCCATAAAGATAGCAAACCAATGTGAGCGGAAGGTACAAAATGCCTGTCAGCCGTCCCTGCCGGGCGTGCGCAACTTCATGGCGATATGTCGAAGGGGAGAGCTCTTGGCTGATAAAAATGATGTCACCAATACACATCCCAGCATAGCCACAACGCCCCAGCACCCTTCCTGTGAGCGAGCCACGCACAACGATAACCCGGTTGTCACGATCTAGAACGAACTTCCCACCGATGGTAAGCAACAGCGCGATGGCAGTATTGGGGATGTTCCAGAGGTGTCCAAGGATTATCCAGAAAGTCATTGTAAATCTCGCCACACCCTGCATCATACCTATAGGTATAATTTGCCACATGACCCGGGATCTTGCAGAGCGCGCCGCGCGTAATATGGCCACATTTGAAGCTGCACGTGCACAGGCGCATGGCGACTTGAACCATCAGTGCTTCCTCCCGGGTGACAGCTTTCCAGAAGGCGAAACTCTTCTAAAACACCCAGTTGGTACATACTTTTGGCTGCGTGCAGAACAGCAACCTGCGCGGGAGCGCCTGGCCGCTGGTGGGTTTTCGTATGCCTTTCCGGGCATCCTGATGGCCCTATCCACCAAAGATATAGACATCACAAATGTAATCAATACAGACGATGACCGCCTCGTGGATGCCTGGCGTCTTGCGGATTTGGAAGTGCATCCGTGGCACGATGCTTCCCTGAATGCCGTCCTCGGCGACATCCGTATCGCAAAGGAAAATCCAGGCACAACATTGTGGGCGCTTCGTGGACAAACTGGTTCCAAAATGGTGGCATCCTGTATCTCGCTCATCGATACCGACCGTACGGCAGGTCTGTATGCGGTAGGCGTCCGTGGGGATATTCAACGCCATGGCTATGGAGTGGAGCTTGTCCGCCGCGTTACGGCAAGCCTTCGCGGGCACGCGGATGTCATCACACTGCAATGTCACCCGATGCTCGCCACGTTTTATTCCAAAGTCGGATTTGTGCGTGTTGGCGCGGTTGAGGCATGGAGCCGTGCGCAGGGGAGAATTCCGGTGGATGCCACTGAAGCCGCATTGATCACAGCTGTTTGTGGCGCGGATGTTTCACTTGTCCAGCAGCTGCTTTCCGAAAGGCGAGAACGTATCCGTCAGCCTGTTACGCTCTGGAACCGCGGTGCGACACTGCTTCACCTCGCATCTTGGATGGCGGATATTCAGACCGTGGAACTCCTCCTTGAGCTGGGTGCGGACCGGGAGCAGACAGACCTCATGCATGGCATCAAGGCTGCAGGGTGGGCACGCCATTTTGGCCGTACAGATCTGCTTCCATATCTCTAGAAGCACCATTTGTTGCAAATGCCCAGCGGTATACTAATGTATATGGCTATTCCTCAGGACCGCATTCGCAACTTCTGCATCATCGCGCATGTGGACCACGGTAAATCAACCCTTGCAGACCGTCTCCTTGAAGTCACCAAGACCATCGATAAACGTAACATGCAGGCTCAGCTCCTTGACAAAATGGACATTGAGCGCGAGCGTGGAATTACGATCAAAATGGCAGCGGTGCGGATGCACTACACCGCTCTCGATGGCCTTGAGTACGAGATGAACCTTATCGATACGCCTGGCCACGTCGACTTTACGTATGAAGTTTCGCGTTCGCTTAATGCGTGCGAAGGTGCTCTCCTTGTCGTCGATGCCGCACAGGGTGTTGAAGCACAGACGCTTGCAAATGCGAATCTTGCGATGAATGCGAATCTCGCGATCATCCCGGTAATCAACAAAATCGACCTCCCGGCCGCAGACCCTGAGCGCGTGGCAGAAGAAATTGAGTCGCTGCTTGCGATTGATGCCACTGAGGCAATCCCGGCAAGCGCCAAAGCCGGTATCGGCGTACCAGAAATCCTAGAAGCCATTGTCAAACGCATTCCACCTCCAATCGGTGATCAGAAAAAGCCGTTCCGCGCATTGGTATTTGATAGCCACTACGATGGCTACCTTGGAGTAGTCGCCTACGTCCGTGTCGTGGATGGTCAGCTGAGAGCTGGCGACAAAATCCGCTTTTTGGCAACGGATAAGGAAGTCACGGTCAGTGAGGTCGGGATTTTCAATCCGTGGATGAAGCCGGTGGATCAAATTGGTACCGGGTCAACGGGTTATTTGCATGCTGCCATCAAGAGCGTGACCGATTGCCGTGTTGGCGATACGTGTACGGCCGCTGGCAAGGCTGGAGCTGGAATCGAGGCGCTGCCAGGGTATCGCCCAGCAAAGCCGATGGTTTATTGTGGTCTCTATCCGATTGAATCTGTGCAATTTCAGGAACTTAAGGAAGCGCTTGCGAAAATGCAGATGAACGATGCTGCGCTTTCTTTCGAGCCAGAATCTTCGGCGGCGCTTGGCTTTGGATTCCGCTGTGGCTTCCTTGGATTGCTGCACATGGAGATTGTTCAGGAACGGCTTGAGCGCGAGTTCAACCTCAGCCTGCTCGCCACGGCCCCCAGTGTGGTTTACAAAGTCTACAAAACGGATGAAACGATGGAGATGGTCGACAACCCAGCGAACTGGCCGGAAACGACGACGATTGATCATGTGGATGAGCCATACGTAGATGCGATGGTCATCGTCCCGGATGGCTATGTTGGCGCCGTGATGGACATGGGGCGTGATCGCCGCGGCATTTTGGGGCGGATGGAGTATCCGGCACCCGGCCGTGTGATGTTGCATTACCAGCTCCCGCTTGCGGAGATTATCATGGACTTCTTCGACCAGCTGAAGTCGCGTACAAAGGGTTATGCAAGCTTTGACTATGAGCTGTCAGATTACAAGCCGAGCTCCCTTGTAAAGCTGGACATCCTTGTAAATAACGAACCCGTCGATTCACTGTCGTTCGTCACGCACCGTGACAAGGCATTTTCCCGTGGCAAGCTGCTGGTAGAAAAGCTGAAGGAAATCCTCCCTCGACAGCAGTTTGAAATTAAGCTGCAAGCGGCCATCGGTGGTAAGGTCGTCGCTGCAGAGCGCGTGTCGGCGCTCCGGAAGAACGTTATTGCCAAGTGTTACGGAGGAGACATCTCGCGAAAGCGCAAGCTCCTCGAGAAGCAAAAGGAAGGCAAGAAGCGCATGAAGTCTGTGGGCAATGTCGAGATCCCGCAGGAAGCGTTTATGTCTGTCCTGAAGCTCGGTGACTAGGCTGCTATGAAGCCCAACGAAAATCAGCGGTTCCCGGTAACGGGGACTGCTTTTTGTTGACAGCGATGGTTTTGGTGATGCTGATGCTTAGTGGGGGACTCATGTTCTGTCGAGGCTCTCAGTAACCCCCTTGACGTGAGCACGCACGCATTGTCATTAATCCAGTATAGGTTTGCCATCTACCCGTAAAATTGCGGTGGTAACTTCTCGCGTTATTGATAGTTATTGGCGTATCAAGTGTGAATAATTGTTAATTTCGTTTGACAACGTGTGTAGATTCTTCGTATACTTCCGCGGAAGTACCATCACACATGCGTTTGGCTAACACCCGCATGCGGCGCTTCATTTTGAAAGCATATGGAATCTGAAGGACGAGAACTTTTGACGGTGGAGCAGGCTGCCAACTATTTACAGTTGTCGCAGTCGAGCATCCGCTCGTATATCCGCCAAGGTAAGCTTCTGGCGTACCGCATCGCGGGAAAGCGCAAGGTTCTCATTAAACGTGAAGAGCTCCTCAAACTCCTCGAGCCTGCCCGGCTGGACGCCTAGGCTCCGGCTGTGGCACAGCCATCCAGTTCCTTCTCCGCTGAAATCCGGGAAGCATGGCGCTACCGTGAGCTGCTCCGAACCTTGGTCCGGCGCGAACTGGATGTCCGTTACAAAAACTCCATCTTCGGAGTAGCATGGTCGCTCGCAAACCCGATCATGCGGGCCATCATCCTGTTGCTCGTCTTCCAATACGTCATCCCGATTAAAGTCCCGAACTACGGCGTCCACGTGCTCGCCACGTTCTTCCCGTGGACATACTTCCTTACGGGTGTCTTGGATGCGGCGGATAGCGTCTCGAAACAAATGCCGCTTGTCCGCAAGGTCTACTTCCCCCGCGAGCTCTTGCCCATCGCAACGACGCTCGCAAACATGCGCCATTTTTTGCTGACCCTCGGCGTCGTGACCATCCCGCTGCTCCTCGTTCTCTACACACGCGACTCGTTCATCCACCACCGGCTCAGCCTGCCGCCAGCCGAAATCCTCTTGCTGCCTGTGCTGATTATCATGCAAACGCTGCTGATCGCCGGTCTTGCACTCTTCCTCTCGGCCCTAAATGTCTTCTTTGAGGATACTAAGTTCCTCGCAGCCGTCATCGCCGATCTGCTTTTCTACGCCGTCCCCATCATCTACTTCATTGAGCAGGTTGAACACGCAACGCTGCTTCCAGAGAGCATCCGAGGAGTTGTGCACACACTGTTCCTCCTGAACCCGATGGTGGTAATCCTCGCATCCTACCGGCGTTTCCTAATCGCGTGGCCGGATGGCACCCCGCCGCGAATCCCGCTCACACCCGGACAGCCCGAAACAATCGCCGTCAACCTCGGTGTTTCATGGCCATGGTTTTGCCTGAGCTTTGCGATGTGCACTGCTATCTTCATCTTTGGCTACCGCTTCTTCAATGCGCGGAAGTGGCGCTTTGTTGAGGCTGCATAGGTGAGCCGCCCGCCTGCCGTCTCGGTCATCAATGTCTGTAAGCAGTTCACGGTCGCCGGAACGGGCTACGCCGGTATCAAAGGCGCGCTTGGGGCTTTACTCGCCGGTAAGCGCCGCGAACGCAAAGTCGTTCATGCGCTGAATGATGTCACTCTAGATATCCATGCAGGAGAAACCGTCGCACTCATCGGCCGTAACGGCTCCGGCAAGTCAACACTGCTCTCGATGCTTGCAAATGTCATCCGGCCAGATATCGGTTTGGTGACATTCCCAGCATCCGTGGATCCAACGCACCCTCGGATCGCGCCACTGCTCGAAGTCGGAGCCGGCTTTCACCCTGACCTTACAGGGACACAAAACGTCTATTTCAACGGAGCTATCCTTGGCCTCTCTCGCGCCACGATGGAATCCCGTTACCCGGAAATTGTCGCGTTCGCTGATTTCGAGAATCCGGAATACTTGGATGCACCCGTGCGGACATATTCCAGTGGGATGTTTGTCCGCCTCGGCTTTGCCGTTGCCGTGCATACCGATCCGGAAATCATCCTCATTGATGAAACCCTAGCCGTCGGCGATAGTGTCTTTCAAGAGAAGTGCTACGCCCGTATCCGGCAGTTTCAAGAAGAGGGGAGGACGATTATCTTTGTCTCTCATGACGACGATGCTGTCCGCCGCGTCGCTACCCGCGCCATCTGGCTGTCACACGGCAAGGTCGCCGCAGATGGTGCTGTCGAGGAAACACTCGCCGCGTACCATTCAAACCACCACGCATAGGCATTTCGGAGTTCCCGCCGACATCCTCAACGATACACTGATGCCATGTCTGGACGTATCCCATCCCGGAGCGAAATACCGCTCAGTGCCACTTGGAACTTGGCATCCATTTTCCCAACCGATGACGCATTTGAACAAGCCTTGGCCGCTGCAGATCAGAACATCGCACAAATCTCTGCCTTGCGAAGTGACTGGACAGCATCCCCAGCTTCTATCGCCGCTACATGGACAAACGTCGAAGCGCTGCGTATCCGGGTAGGCCACGTCGCAGTCTATGGCCGGCTTGGTTACACCACGGACACAACAGATGCATCCGCAGCGATCTGCTCCGAGCGCGCCAGCGGTGTCTATAACCGCTTTGCGAGTGCAGTAGCCTGGTTTGAGCCAGACCTTTTGGCGCTTGGAACATCCACACTAAGCGCTTATGCCGAATCCGCAGAGCTCACCGCCTATGCACAAAACCTGCGAGAGCTCGCCCGCCGCGCACCGTATGTAAAAGATGCCGCCGTCGAAGCCGTTATCGCCGAAGCCGGAACGCTTTTCGGCGCATCCAAGATCCATGCCGCCCTCGCTGACTCCGACATCAATTTTGGAGCGGCCGAAGCAACAGATGGCTCCCTCCACGAAATCGGCCAGGGGACCATCAACCGCCTCCTCACTGATGATGACCGCTCCCTCCGCCAGAGCGCATGGGAAAAGTACGCGGATGCGCACAGCACCATCGCAAATGGCCTGTCGCAGACCCTGCTCGCCGGCATCAAGCAAAACTGCTTCACCACCCGCGTCCGCGGCTACGATGACCCACTGCACGCATCTCTGGAACGCGGCTTCATACCAACAACCGTTTTCCACAACCTCATCGATGTCTACAAACAAAACCTCCCAACCTGGCACCGCTACTGGAACCTTCGCAAAAATGTGCTAGGTCTCGATACCTTCCAGCCCTGGGATGCCCGTGCGCCGCTCTCCAAGGCAATGCCGGAAATTCCTTACAAGCAGGCGGTTGAGTGGATTGCCGATGGCATGGCGCCGATGGGGCAAGCCTACGTGGATGCGATGGTCAAAGGCAGCTTTGATGACCGCTGGGTTGACATTTACCCAAACAAGGGCAAGCGCATGGGAGCCTTTTCTAGCGGTACCCACGGCACCAACCCGTTCATCATGATGTCTTACAACGATGACATCTTCAGTCTTTCAACTCTGGCCCACGAGCTCGGGCACTCGATGCACTCTTACCTCAGCCGCCAAAATCAGCCAAGCCACCGCTCTGGGTACGGCCTGTTTGTCGCTGAAGTCGCATCGAATCTGAATCAAGCACTTGTCCGCGCCCACTTGTTGGAGCGCTTCGCGGATGACCGTGACATGCAGATTGCCATTTTGGAAGAGGCGATGGCAAACTACCACCGCTACTTCTTCATTATGCCGACGCTCGCCCGCTTTGAGCTCCAAGTGCACAACACCGTGTATGGGGGCGGTGGCATCTCGGCAGAAGCACTGGATAACCTGCTCGCTGGCTACTTCGAAGAGGGCTTTGGCCCCGATGTCCCAATGAGCCCGGAAACAAGACGGCGACTTGGCGGTACATGGATGCAGTTCTCAACCCACATGTATTCCAACTTCTATGTTTACCAGTACGCGACCGGTATCTCGGGGGCGAATGCGCTCGCGGATGCCATTTTGACAGAAGGTCAACCCGCTGTTGACCGCGTCCTTCAGTTTCTCTCAACAGGCGGTAATGGCTATCCCCTCGATGTCCTTGCCGCGGCGGGAGCCGACCTCACCACAACGAAACCGATTGAGACGGCGTTTGGTGTGTTTGCAAGCTATGTGGATCGTTTGGAGAATTTACTAATCAATGCCTAAGCCAAAAGGGTGGCGCCGCTCCGCCTATCAAATGCAGCAGCGCCGCCAAGATGCACCTGCTCCGCCAACGCCTCCGCACGTGGAGCAGGCATCCGAGCTGGATAACGACCTCCAAAACCCGCCACTGCTCTGGTCACCTGAGCCTGCGCTGGACTTTACCGAAGCCTACCCACTCGGAAATGGACGACTTGGCGCGATGGTCTACGGGGACCCGGGCATCGAGCGAATCCTCCTCAATGAGGAAACCCTGTGGACCGGCCGGGAACACACGGGCGCACAATCATCCGCGCAAGCAGCCCTTGCCCGTGTCCGTGAGCTCATCACAGCCGGCGAGCATGTCGCGGCAGATACCCTGGCAGCAGCAGCCCTTACCGGAAGCCCACAGTCCGTCGGGTCCTATCAGGCATTCTGTGACCTTTACATCGAACATATTGGTGATGATGCAGAAGACGATGTCACCGGCTATCGGCGTGAGCTAAACCTCGACGATGCAGAGGTCGTTACAACCTTTACACGCGGGGAGTTTTCCTACGAGCAACGCGCTTGGGTAAGTGCGGTGGATCAAGTCGTGATTGTACGCCTCGCTGCGTCGACGGAGAAGGGGATTAATGTACGGCTTCACCTTCGACGCGAGCCTCGTGAAGAAGCGCCAGCACTGGCACATAACACCACACATCATGCCAAGGGAGACACCCTACAGCTGGAAGGCTCACTACTTGATGATAGTGGTAAGGCCATGGATTTCATGGCAAGCCTTCGCGTGCAGCACTTTGGTGGAACCGTAGTCGCCGATGGTGACACATTGGTCATTGATAGTGCAGATTCCATTGTCCTCCGCGTTGCCCTTGCGACAAGCTGGAACGATAAAAGCCACCGGCGGGCGATCACACAAGTAGACACTGCATTTGGGACACCGTGGCAAACACAGCGACATCGACATTGCCGCGAACACCGTCGCTTGTTCCGGGCATTTACAATCGACCTGGATGACCGCCGGCCAACCAAAAAGCCGCTTGCCGACCGTATCAAGGATGCAACAATTGAGCGAACCGACCCAGCGCTAGTTGCTCTGTTAACGCAATATGCACGCTACTTGTTGCTGGCATCGAGTCGTCCCGGCTGTCTCCCCGCAAACCTTCAGGGCATTTGGAATGAGCACTACACTGCGCCTTGGGGGAGCGATTATCACACGAATATCAACCTCCAGATGAACTACTGGGCGGCGGAGCCCCTCGGGCTTGCCCCGTGCCATACCGCGCTTATCGACTTCGTCGAAGGGCTTGTGCCTGCCGGTGAAGAGGTTGCCCGCGAGCACTACGGGATGCGCGGCTGGGTTCTCCACCACAACACCGACATCTTTGGCCACGCGACGCCATCCGATGGAATCTGGGGAATATGGCCGATGGGAGCCGCGTGGCTCTGCGATCACTTAATGGACCATTGGCGCTTTTCGCCCGACCGTCGCTACCTCGAGCGCATTTATCCCATCCTCAAAGGTGCAAGCGATTTTCTGCAGGACTGGGTCATCAAGGGCCCGGATGGCTATTACACAACATCGCCGAGCTACAGCCCTGAGAACACATTCGAGACGGCTGCCGGCGCAGCGGCGCTGTCGCAAAGCTGCACAATGGACATCCAGCTGATTCGTAGCTGCTGGGAGAACACCCTCGCCGCCGCGGTTGCTCTCGGGATGGATGATGACTACCAGCGCGTGCTCGACCGGGAACTAACCGCGCTTCCTCCGCACCGGATCTCGCCACGGGATGGCCGCTTAATGGAATGGTCGGAAGACTACACAGATGCCGAGCCTGGAC
>Ga0114971_10000905_pt1 | contig 20195 bp, 15 predicted proteins | sample M_140625_MF_Meta_FD_87320 | JGI IMG/M metagenome (GOLD analysis project Ga0114971, IMG submission 87320) | Freshwater microbial communities from Lake Montjoie, Canada to study carbon cycling - M_140625_MF_MetaG | ecosystem: Environmental > Aquatic > Freshwater > Lake | place: Lake Montjoie...
ACTTCCCGCGGCCTCGGCTTACTTTCGCGGGAGGAGTTGCGAGTCATTTACGCCCCATCCCCGCGGCCTCGTCTCGAAAAATCGTGCGAGCACCTCATGAAAAAGTGTAACCAAACGACCATTACGATCACGACCGACGCTCACGTTCACCGTCGCTCCCGCTGCCACCCGTGACCAGCTGCGCCTGCTCGACCGACATAATTCTTGCCGCTCCACGGCCCGCCAACCAACGTCCCGTATGGCCACGCAGGAATTCTCTATCCGCAACGAGACCGACTCCGCAGGCCGCGCCCCCTATCATCTTGAAGCGGTCTCGTCGCGTAGGGAAGCCGTCCAGATCACGCCCGCGACCCTCATTTACGATGCCGCCACCGAGCAGTGGGTCGCCCTCAGGACCACAGCGGAACGGATGGCGCTGGTGATCGTCGCAGGCGCCGCCGTCGGCGGCATGGGTATGCGGAGCGGGTATCTCCGGTCACTTTGATTCTGTGCCGCACTCCGAACCACCACCCTCCATGCTCACCGCGCGGCTCTCCAGCGTCAGGCAGCGCCTGACCCACGTCTGGAAAAAAGAGATCTGGGCTCCCGCGCACCTTCAGGACACTTCGCCCCGCGGCTGGTTATTCGCGTGCTTGCGCGTCATCTCGATCACAGGGACGGTTTTTATTGAAACCAAGGTTCCGAGTCGCGCTGCGGCGCTCAGCTTCAGCTCGCTCCTGAGTCTCGGCCCCCTCATCGCGATCGCCGTCCTCGTCGGCGGATTCATTCTCGGCAAGAATGACGATCCCAACCTCGTCGCCAACCAGGTCGGAGCTCTGCTTGAGCAGGTCGCCCCGCAACTACGCTCTCTCCAGACCGCGAATAACGCAGGCGCCACCATCGGCGAGGCCGTCAATCCGGAGCTGATCTCGATGCTTAACGGGTTCATCACGAGTGCGCGGTCGGGCTACGGCGGCGTCTTCGGTGCACTGTCGCTCATCGTCATCGTCCTCCTCATGTTCAAAGGTGTCGAAGACGCGTTTAACGACATCTGGGGCATCCGGCTGGGACGCTCGTTGCTCATGCGGATCGTTTTCTACTGGACGATCCTCACCCTCGGCGCGGTCCTCTTTTTTGCCTCGGTTACGCTCGTCACCGCGGGCGCCGCCGTGAACGTTTTTAGTGAACCTTTGAGCAAACTTCCGGGAGGCGCAGGCCTGATCGCCATCCTGCAGTGGTCGCTCCCGGCGTTTTCACTCACCCTGCTCGTCGTCATGCTGACGCTCGTTTATCGAGTGATCCCGAACACGAACGTGTTCTGGCGCGCCGCGTTCGCAGGTGCCTTCGTCGCCGCCGCGCTCCTGATGCTCAATAATTTCGTGGGTTTCTTTTACGTCCGCCGCGTCATCCAAACTCAGAATCTCTACGGCAAACTCGCGGTTCCGCTCGTGCTCATGCTGGGCCTTTATATCTTTTGGCTCTATGTCCTAGTCGGCGGAGTCATCAGTTACGCCGTTCAAAACGTCCACTTCCGCAACAGTCAGGCCGCATGGGGCCAACTCTCCGAAGCGATGCGCGAACGCCTGTCGCTCGTCGTCCTGCTCACCATTGGGCGCCGTTTCCAAGCCTGCCTGCCGCCCATCACGGCCTCCCAACTCAGCGATCTCCTCAAAGCCCCGACCCAGATCCTCAACGAGTGCCTCAACCGCCTCGCCCATATGAATCTCATTACCACGTTGCGGCCCGCGGAGCATAACCCAGCCACCGAGCACCGCTACCAGCCTGCTCGCCCGCTCAGCCGCATTAATCTCTTCGATTTCAAGACGCTCGACGACAACTTCGGCGAAGACCCCATGGGGCAATCCTTGGAGCGGATTGACCCGATTCTTCAACACTACGACGAGGGCCTCCATCGACTCGGCGATCAGGTCTTTTTCCGAAAGAGCCTCGAACAACTTTTTGTCGAACACCCGTTTGGCGAGTCGCGCCCGCCGCTCACGCTCGACCAGCCGCCACGTTGACGCCCTCGCCCCCTCCCGGTCGGCGCCCGCCGCGCGCCCTCCTTCGCCACCTATTTCTTGTCGTGGGCTACCGCTTTTTAGTCTCCCGGCTCACCGTGAAATCCCTCATTTCCGTCGTGAATTCGCCCTTGCCACGCGAGGCGTGCAACCTAGCGTCCGACGTTTTCCCCTCATGATTACTTGGATCCAGAAGTATTTTCAGCACCACTTCCGCGCCATTTTCGGCGTATTATTGGCGCTCATCATCGTCTCGTTTGTCTTCACGATCGGCGCCTCCGGTGGCCTCGGTCAGGGCGAACGTCGCATGGTCGACCGCCATTTTTTTGGCTACAATCTTGGCCTTCAGCAAGATCAGCAACGTCTCGTCGGCGACGCCAGTCTCAGCGCTAATCTCCAGATGGGCGCGATGGGTGGCATCGAACCCGAGCAAATCCAAAATTACGCCTTCCAGCGCGCCGCGACGCTCCACCTCGCCGATCTGTGGCATATCCCAGCCCCCACCACCCCTGAAATCACCGACCAAATCAAAACCTTGCGCATGTTCGCAGGTCAAGACGGTCAGTTCGATGCCAAGACCTACGCCACTTTTCTCGATAACCTCAAAACAAACCCCCGTGGAGTCAAAGAGGTGGACGTCCTCCGGGTCCTCGCTGCCGATGTGCGCGCGGACAAAGTCAATAAACTCATCGCTGGCCCCGGTTACGTTCTACCGAGCGACGTGAAGAGCCAACTCTCCCGCGCGGACACGTCTTGGACGATCGCCACCGCGAGCGTCGACTATGCAAGTTTCTCCCCGACCCTGAATCCGTCCGACGCCGACCTCAATAAATACTTTGAAGAGGAGTCCGCCCGCTACCAGATCGCGCCGCGAGTCGTCGTCACGTACGCCGATTTCTCGTCGCTCAACCACCTCGCTGGAATCACCGTTTCCGAAGCCGACGTCCGCGGCTACTACGACGCCAACCCCTCCCGTTTCCCGAAGGCCGCCACCGTCAAACCAGCCGACGACAAGACGCCAGAGAAGTCAGATCCGGCCGCCGACTACGCCGCCGCCCGGCCGCAAGCCGAAGCGACCTTGAAACTTGAGCGTGCCCAGAAATTGGCTACAAAGTCGGCTAGCGACCTCTCGCTCGCTCTCTACGAAAATAAAGTGACCGCGGCCGGCCTCGACGCCTTCCTCTCTAAACTCAAACTCACCGCCAAGTCCCTCGCTCCTTTTACCCGCGAAGCCGGTCCTGCGGAGCTCGGCGGATCCCGTGACGTCGCGAACGAAGCCTTCAAGCTCCCTCGCGAAGATCGGTACTACTCCGAAGCCATCGGTGTTCCCGCCGGAGCGGTGGTCCTCTTCTGGAAAGAAACCCAACCCACCCGCAAACCCCTCCTCACCGAAGTCCGCGACAAAGTCGTCGCCGATTGGACTGAGGGCGAGAAGCGTCGCCGCTTTGTCGAACTCGGCAAGACCATGAAGACCCAGCTCGAGGCTCGCATCAAAGCGGGCGATTCCATGGAGGTCGCCGCGGCCACGACCGCCACCACGGCGAGCGTGAAGATTGAAGCCAAGAGTCTCGCCGCTTTTTCGCTGCGCAATCGCCCCCAAGATGCAGATTCCACGGTGCTGGGTTCCTTGGATCGCCTCGAAAAAGGCCAGCTTTCCGAAATGCTCATTGCGCAGGACAAAGGCGTTTTCGTTTACGCCACCGACAAAGTGGCTCCGGACCTCACCGAAACCAATCCTCAGTTTGTCCCTACCCGCCTGCAAATCGCCAGCTACACGGCTCGGTTAACCGCCGGGGCCTACATCGCCGAACTCGTCGAACAGGAGCTGAAAAAGTCCGAACCCAAGACCCCTTAATCCCTGTCGTTCCTCCGGCGCGAATTCTCGTCATCCCTGTTCCCGTCCGAAGCGCGTTTTCCCCACGCGCTTCTTTTTTTGCGATGATACCACGGCCGACTGCAACCCCCTTTCTGTTGGATCCGCCACTCGACCACATTGGGCTCGCCGCGTCCCACGGGGCGTCGTGAACTCCCCCCCCGATGCCGCTCCACGCCTACGCTCCGCTCGCGACGCCGTGCCGTCTGTGCGGCCAAGGATTCGAACACGCTGCGCAAGCCGGCGCCGCCCCACTCGTAACCTGTCCGACCTGCGGCCAATGCGTCCGGCGTGTCTCTGTCCAAGCTGTAAATTCTCCGAAACTTTCTGCCCCACTTTCCGTCTCGCGCGCCAGACAAGCAGGCTTCACCATTCTTAAGCGTACTTCCGGCGGTGAATTTGAAAAACAGTAACGTTCAAACCAAAGCCGGTGCATCAGCCTTCTACGTCGACCCTCCCAATTCCCAAGCCATGTCACGCCATCTCACTCCCGCCCTCCTCGCGCTCGCCCTCCTCACCCCATTTGCGCCCGCCGGCGCCCAAACCGTACCCGGCAAGCCGTTGTCTCTGGAGGAAGCCGTCGGGCTCGCGCTGAAGAAAAATTTCGATATCCAGATACAGACGTTTACGACCCAGATCGCGCGCGAGTCGTTTAATGCCTCCTCTGCGATTTTCGACCCCACCCTCACGAGTTCGATTACCCGCGCCGTCAGTCAAGCCGCGTCCAATACCAGTCGGCTAGACGGCGCCCAATTGGAGGGCCCCCGCAACGATGGCACCACGGTCCGCGCCGGCGTCACCCAGCGCCTCGCCCCCACTAACGGCATCATTGGCCTCTCCGCCAACCTCACACGCGCGGCCACCAATTCCTCCAACGCCTTGGTCAATCCCAGCTTCGGCAATGGTCTCACCGCCACGCTGAGCCAACCCTTGCTCCGCAACGTCGGCCGCGAGAGCGCCACCTCAGCTTCCCGCCGCAGCAAGCTCGGCGTTGACATCGCCTTGCTCGGCTACACCAGCCGCATTCTTACCGTGATCGCGGCAACTGAAACTGCTTATTATAACTTGGTCTCCGCGCGCGAAACCGTCCGCATTCGTCAGCTCACCCTCGAGCGCAACCAAAACCTCTTCGATGAAAACACCGCGCGTCGTGCCACCGGCGTGATGACCGACCTCGATGTTCTCACCGCCGAAGTCGGCGTGGCCAACGCCCGCCGCGCCCTCATCATCGCCCAACAAAACGTCGCCGATCGCGAAGATGCCTTGCTGAACATCATTAACCTTCCCGAATTTGACTCCCGCCCCGGTCCCGTGAACTTCGACGATTTCAAGGGTAATGTGCCTTCCTTCGCCACGTCCTATAAGCTCGCCCGCGAACGCTTCCCTGACGCTCTCACGCAACAAGAGGCGATCAAGCAATTCGAGCTCGACCTGATCGTGGCACAAAAAAATCTGAAACCTACCCTCACCCTCGATGCCGCCTTGGGCTACACCGCGAAAGCCACTAAAGAAGGTTTCGGGGGCGCCATCGCCAACATCCCCAACGACCACGGCAATAACTGGAGCCTCGGCGTAAACTACTCGATGCCTTGGGGTCAGCAGGCCGACAAAGCCAACCACCGCAGCTCCCTCAGCACCGTTCGCTCCCAAAAAGTTCGTCTCGAGCAACTCGAGCAGGCTCTCATGGTGAACGTTCGCGGAGCCGTGCGGGCCGTCGAGACCCAACTCGTCGCCGTTGAGATTGCTGCCAAAGCCACAGAGCTAAGCGCCCGGCAATACGACCTCCAGAAAGCTCGCTTCGACGCCGGCCTGTCCACGGCTCGCCTCGTGCTCCAAGCACAAGAGGACCTCGAGACCGCTCGCTTCAATGAACTCGCCGCCAAAGTAGCTCTGCGCCAAGCCAACGGCGAGATCAGCCGCCTCGAAGCCTCGTCCCTCGGCCGTTACAACGTCCAGCTGCCGCAGTAAAGGCCCCGAGGCATTCACGGGAAATACGTACGGTCGTTCGGGAGTGTCCTCGCTCGCGAGTCCTTCGCCTCACGCCCGCCTCGTTCGTAAAATCAAGCGCGTCGCTCACCGACGCGCTTTTTTATTTTTCTTAATCCGGACTCGCCGCACCGCAGTCGGTCCGCTTTCGTTCTGTTCTTCATGCCGACCGCCCTTGTCGTTCGCCTCATTTTCTGGCTCTGGTTCGGTGCCGCATTTTTCGCTGGCCAGCAACTGCTCCTCGTCCGCCTTCCCGCGCTCGCGCTTCCGGCCTTGGTGATCGGCCTCACCACCTTGCTTCTCCTCGCCTACTTCCGATTTGGCCCCGTAAGAACGTGGGTGGATTCCCTCGATCTCCGCGCCCTCGTTCTACTCCATGTCACACGTTTCGTCGGCATCTACTTTCTCGTCCTCTTTCACCGCGGTCAGCTGCCCTACGATTTCGCGGTGCCCGGCGGTATTGGCGACATCATCGTGGCCACCCTCGCTCTCCCGATCGCCTTGGCTTCTCTCGCCTACACAACTCGGCAACGCGCCATGCGCATTTGGAACATCATCGGTCTGGTCAACATCGCCCTCGTGCTACTCACCGCCACCCGCCTCAATCTGGCCGATCGCGCGGACCTGCGCTCGCTCACGTACCTTCCCCTGAGTTTGCTTCCGACTTTTCTCGTGCCACTCCTTCTCGCGACGCACGTCGTCATCTTCGTGCGTCTCGCCCGCAATCAATCCTCGGCTTGAACGTTCCCTCGCCCGCCTGCGTCTCCCGCGGTCATCCCAGTGAGCGTGTCTCCGCCCAGTATCCGTCGCCTTCCTGACCGCTTTTTCAGCAGTGCCCACGGCTTTACTCTCCTCGAAGTCAGCGTTGTGGTCGTGATCATCAGCGTGGTCACCTCGCTGGCTGTACCCATCGTCAAGCAAGCCAGTCGTGAAGCCCGCTCCACCACCTTAGTTACGCCACCGACAGCCGATCAGGCGACCGCGTGATTACGGTCAACCCGGATGGAAAAGTCCGGTTCTCCGAACTCGGCGCCCCAGACGTTATCTCGATCAATACAGACACGTTTCGGCTCGGCCTCCACGGCAAATGTCGCTGTCTCCTCACCGCCGAAAGCGGCGTCGTCGATTTCGTCAACCCCGACACCCTGCTCTCCTACCGCGACACCTATCGTCGGTCGACGTAGCGCCGGCCTTGCGGTCACGACCCGGCAAACAACTCCGAGGGTATGCGCACAGCGTCCGCCGCTAGCACTCGGTGGACCGGTAGTTGCGTCCGAAACCAAGTCCGCTGTTTCTTCACCAACGCCCGCGTATTCTTCGCAATCGCCATCGCCAACCCCGCCTCCGGCAATGCGCCATCCAGCATCGCCCGCACCTCGCGATACCCGATCGCCAGAGCCGCGCTCGGATTTTCCTCCAGCCCCTCGCTCCGCAACCGCCGCACTTCCTCGACCAGCCCGGCGTGCAACATCGCCGCCACCCGCGCCTCAATCCGCCGATCTAAATCCTGCGGCTCACGGTCCAATCGCGTCAATTTCACCTCCCAGTCAGCAAATGCCCCCGGTCTCCGCGCAAATTCGTCAGACATCACCGCCAGCGTCTTGCCCGAAGCGATACACCGCTCCAACGCCCGCGTCACCCGCCGCGGATTAGCGACGTCGAGCGCACCCAAACCATCGGGATTGAGTTTCCGCAACCGCGCCAGCAACTCAGCCCGGGACAACGCGGCCACCTCAACACGCAATTCAGCCGACACCACAATATCATCCGCCACAGGCGCAAAAAAACTCTTCAGATAAAACCCACTCCCGCCCGTGACCAGCACCGCCCGCCCACGCCCCGCAATCGCAGCCACCGCCGCCCGCGTCTTGGCCACGTAATGAGTGACATCGATCCGCTCAGTCACCGCGCACATGTCGATGAGATGGTGAGGCGCCCGCGCCTGCTCCACCGCCGTCGGTTTCGCGGTACCGATATCCATGCCACGATAAAACAACAGTGAATCGCACGATACGATTTCCGCTCCCTGCTCCTCCGCCCAGCGCAACGCCCATTCCGTCTTACCGACCGCCGTCGGCCCCGTCAGCACATGGAGCACCCGTTTCATTTGCGCGAAGTCGTCATCCTTTAACTGTGACATCCCCCCCACTCCGGTCAAAAATTATCTCCGTCTGAAAACGCTCTTCATCGTCAATCCGCACTCCGGGCGCGCAGCCCACGCGCTTGCCGCCGTGCGTACTTTTGCGGCCGCGCACGACGCCCGCGTCTCCCTGACCGCGCGACCTCGTCACGCCACCGAACTCGCCGTGCGCGCCCTCGACGAGGGCGTGGCACTCATCGTCGCCGTCGGTGGCGATGGCACGCTCAATGAGATCGCCGGCGTCCTCACTGGCACCTCCGCTACGCTCGGTCTCATTCCTTGCGGCTCCGGCAATGGCCTCGGCCGCCACCTGGGTATCCACGGCACTATCGCTCGTGCGCTCACCATTCTCCTCAACGGCCAACCTCGCCTCATTGATACGGGCCTCGCCGATGGTCACCCGTTTTTCACGGTCGCGGGCCTCGGCTTTGAAGCCGAAATTGCCGCGCGCTTCAATCGCCTCCCTCGCCGGGGATTTTTCCGTTATCTCACCACTAGCGCCGCCGCATTTCACCGCTACAAGCCCGAGTCATGCCGAATCGAATACGACGGGAAACGGACGGATTTCCGCCCCTTCACACTCGCCGTCGGCAACTCCGACCAATACGGCAACGGTGCTTATATTACCCCGAACGCCCGCGTGGATGACGGCCTGCTCGACCTCACCGCCATTCCTCCCGTCGGCCTGTTGAACGCCCTCTCGCTCCTCGCGCGACTCTTCCGCGGCACGCTCACCCGCTCGTCCGCGGTGCTCAACCTACGGGCCTCGCGCTTCGTGATCGAGCGCCCCGCTCCCGGCCTCCTCCACACGGACGGCGAACTCCACTCCGCCCCGGCCCGCGTAGAATTTGAGATCCGTCCTGCCAGCCTCCGGCTCATCGCACCCCGAGTGCTTAAAGTTCGTTAAAACGCAGTGAGCATTTCAACTGAGTCACGCTTCACAAATCGCGCTCGCGGGGCCCAGAAAACCCGCCATCGTTTTCTGCATGCCCCCAGCTCCGCAACTCAACCGCCGCGATTTCCTGCAACGCTCTGCCGCCCTCGCCGCCACGTCGCTCCTCGCCTCGCGCCTCTCCCCCCACTTGCACGCCGGCGAGCCAGCTGGCGCGTTCCGCAGCTCGTGGGACCGCGCGCGCGATGGCATCTGGCTCGGCCCGGAATTCTGGGCGAATCCCCTCCAAGACTGGCAGGTCGCCAACCAGCGGATCGAGTGCGTCAACGCCGCCGCCGATCGCAACGTCCACCTCCTTACCCGCCAGCTCTCCAGCCGCCCCGGCACCCTTGAACTCCGCGTACGCATCGGCCGCGCCGACGGACCAACCCTCGCCGGCAAGGGCTCGGCCGGATTCCGTATCGGTATTTTGGGCACGCTCAAAGACTATCCCGAACTGCACGACTACCGGAACAACCTGTGGCCCGCCCCGAACGCCGGTTTCAACGCCGGCTTCACCGCTGCCGGCACCCTGTTCCTCGGTCGTCCCGATGGACCTACCTCCGCGCCGATCGACCTCGCCCGTGAATCTCTTGATCTCCGTCTCACCATCACCCCGCAGGCGGGTGCTTACCAAGCCACGCTCACCGCGCTCGATCCCACCAACGCCCGCTCCCTCGCCGAGGTCACGCAGTCCGGCCTCAGCGGCGCTCTGCTCGTCGGCAACCTCGCGCTCGTAAATAATTTTTTCGGGGCCGGCGGGGCCCCCAACACCAAAGGTAAGGCCAAGAAAAATGCTCCGACCGGCGGCCCCGATTTCGGTCTTGGGCGGTTTTGGTTCTCCGACTGGCGCGCGGGCGGCACCAAACTCACCGGCCACGACGATCAGGTGTTCGGGCCCATCCTGTGGTCGCACTACACCCTCAGTGACCGCGTGCTCAAACTCTCCGCCCAAATGCCGCCGCTCGGCCTGAAGGACACGGCTCCCGTGCGTCTCCAACTTCAGGATTCGTCCGGCTGGAAAACCGTGGCCGAAGCGAAAATCCATCCCGACGCCCGCACCGCGACATTTCGCATCGCACCTTGGGACGATACCCAAGACGTCGCCTATCGTCTCGTCTACGCCTTGGGCGACCGCGCCGGCGGTGCCACCGACCACTATTGGACCGGCACCGTCCGCCGCGATCCCGTCGACCAGGAGACGCTCACGGTCGCCGACGTTTCGTGCAACATCCACACGATCTTCCCCAACGTCCCGCTCGTGCAAAGTATGGCGAAGCTCCGCCCCGACATCCTAGCCTTCGTCGGCGATCAGTTTTACGAGAGCACCGGAGGTTATGGCGTGCAACGCGCTCCACTCGACAAAGCCATCGTCGATTACCTGCGAAAATGGTATTTCCACGGCTGGACGTGGCGCGAACTGATGCGCGATCGCCCGAGCATTTCATTGCCTGACGACCACGACGTCTACCAAGGCAACATCTGGGGCGAGGGCGGCGAAGGCCGTAAAACTACTCAAGAAGCCGGCGGCTACGATCTGCCCGCCGAGTGGGTCAACGTGGTCCACCGCACGCAGACCTCACACCATCCTGATCCCTACGATCCCGCTCCAGCCAAGCGCGGCACGCTCAACTACTACGGACCACTCACCTACGGCCGCGTCAGTTTCGCTATTCTCGCCGACCGGCAGTTCAAGTCCGGCCCCGAGGGAAAAGTCCCGCCGACCGGCACCCGCGGCGATCACGTAATTAATCCGGACTACGACCCCAAAACCGCCGACCTTCCCGGCCTCGCGCTGCTCGGTGCCAAGCAGGAGCAGTTCATCCGCGAGTGGGTGCTCGACTGGCGCGGCGCGGACATGAAGGCCGCCATCTCCCAGACGGTCTTTACCGCGATGGCGACGACGCACGGCGCCAACCAGGAGATTCTCATGGCCGACTACGATGCGAGCGGCTGGCCGCAATCCGCCCGTCGCACCGCCCTGCGCGAGCTCCGCAAAGCCTTCGCCGTCCATCTCGCCGGCGATCAGCATTTGCCCGCCGTGGTCCAATACGGGATCGACACCCATCGCGACGGCCCGGTCGCTTTCGCCGGTCCCGCCGTCAATGTCGGTTACCCGCGTTGGTGGGAGCCCGCCAAGACGGGTCGCAACCGGGAGTCCGGCAACACCGAACTCACCGGCGATTTTCTCGATCACTTCGGCAATCCGCTCACCGTGCTCGCGGTAAAAAACGGCCCCTACGATCCGCCCAAGACCGTCCTCGAACAAGTCAACGCGAAGACGAGCGGCCTCGCGGTCGTGCGTTTCAACAAATCGAAACGCACCATCACATTCGAGTGCTGGGCCTATTCGGCCGATGTGACTAAGCCCGGCTCCCAAATGCCCATGTGGCCGGTTACCGTGAATCAACTCGACAACTACGCGCGCAAACCGACCGGCCGGCTCCCCACCCTCAACATCACCGGCTCGCACCACCCGGTCGTTCAGATTTTCGAAGTAGCGTCCGGAGAGCTCGTCTACGCGCTCCGCCTCAACGGCCAAACGTTCCAACCCCACGTCTTCGCGCCCGGTCGTTACGTGATCAAGGTCATCGATACCGACGTCAACCGCACCCTCACGTTGCCATCATCCGAAGCCACGACAGGAAATACCGAATCGCTCGACGTAAAATTCTGAACTTACCGCGCGTCGGTCTGCTCCCAAAACAGTGACGCGCCGCCTAGTCGGCCGACTGCGCCTCGCTCTGCCGTTCGTCGTCTATCGCTACAGCCTCCCCCGCTGGTCGCAACCATGCGGCTCCTCAGTCCTCTGCGCGTCCCTGATGAGACGAACACCGTTTTTTGTAGGAGCCCGCTTACGGGCGATTTTACAGTTCACCGACTGACCACGTCCTGAATCGCCTGCCAGCAGGCTCCTACCTCGGGGCACGTCGTTTTACGCCCGCGTCACCGGATTTTTTTGGTCGCACCGACGTGACGGCAGCCGCGGCCGTCTTTCTCGGCCATTTCGACGGCGGCGTCTGCTTTGCTTTTGCGGCAGCCTTTGGGGCCGGCCGAACCGGTTTTACCGCGGGCATACGGCTGACGGTTTTCTTCCCGCCCGCTCGGGCAGGTTTCGCTACCGCCAGCGGCGCGAACGGAGCCGCCACCGGTGCGGCGTCTTCGATCTCGATGCCAAACACGTCGGCCAACTCCGCTGTCCCCATCGCGCCAGCCCCCGCCATGGCGCCCGCCGCCAGCCCCGGGGCCTGCGCCGCCCCGCTGATCAGTTCGAGATAATCGACGCCTTGCGCCGTCCACGCGCGGCGCCTTGTCAAAGTCATCCCCTCCTCGTTCGCGTTCTCGTAATCATTATCTTTCCGCGCCACCCCGCCACATTTGCTCGCGTCCTACCCGGTAGCCCGCTGGCGTTTCCAATTTCTCCGTGAACACACTTCTGCTTTGGGATATCGATGGTACCCTCGTCGCCTCCGGCGGCGCCGGCATGCGCGCACTCCGCACCGCGCTGCTCCGCACCTTCGCGATCGACGGCTCCCTCGAGGACATCGATTTCGGAGGCCGCACCGACCGCTGGATTATGCGGCGCATCTTTGGAAAATTTGGGCTGCCCGCCACCGAGGAAAACTTCACCCGCTTCCTCGACGGCTACCTCGCCGAACTGCCCGCCGAGCTCGCCAATCCCCACGCCCGGGTCCTGCCTGGCGTGCGCGCACTCTTGGCCACCGCCGGCGCACGTCCCGACGTCGCCCAAGGCCTGCTCACCGGCAACGTCGAGCGCGGCGCCCGCACGAAACTCAGCCACCACGGTCTGTGGGACCACTTTCCCTTCGGTGCCTTCGCCGACGACAGCGAGTTCCGCAACGAGCTCGGACCCCACGCCCTCCGCCGCGCCCACGCCCACACCGGTGTCCACTTTCCCCCTACGCGCACGTGGATTATTGGTGACACTCCGCACGACATCGCCTGCGCCCGCGTGATCGGCGCCAACGTGATCGCTGTCGCCACCGGAACCCATACGACCGCAGAACTCGCGGCGCACTCCCCCGACGCCCTTTTCGGAGATCTCGCCGACGCCGACGCCTTCTGGAACATCATCACTCCCTCCTCCTGACTTGTGCTGCTCACTGTCACCCGTCACCTGTCTCTCGCCATGAAACTGTTCACCATCGCCATCGGCTCCGACCACGCCGGCTTCGCTTACAAAGAAGCCATTAAAGCCCTACTCCTCGCCGAGGGCCACACAGTGCGCGACTTTGGTACGCAGACCGACGCCAGCTGCGACTACCCCGATTTTATCCGGCCCACCGCCGAAGCCGTCGCCCGCGGCGAATACGAACGCGGCATCGTCCTCGGCGGCTCTGGCAACGGCGAAGCCATCGTCGCCAACCGCGTGAAGGGCATCCGCTGCGGCCTGTGCTGGAACGAACAAGTCGCGATCTGGAACCGCACTCACAATGACGGCAACTGCCTCTCCCTTGGCCAGCGCACCGTGACCGAAGCCGAGGCCCTGCACATCGTGAAAGTCTGGCTCGCGACCGAATTCGAAGGTGGCCGCCACCTCGCTCGTATTCAAAAAATCGACGCGGCCTGAAGCTCGCGTCGTTTCACGCCCCGCCCCGTCGCCGCGAGCGTCAGCGAGTGACCGCGCCCTGCGGCTCGCCGGGGGCACCGTACCCGACCGGCGTTTTGCGTTCCGGCCCTTTCCGCGCCACGTTACTGCTCGCCTTCATTGCATCCAATTTCAGGCCGCACCGTCAAACCGCTCACATGTCACTCGCTTACCAGCATATTTTCGAGCCGGGCACCGATCCGTCCGCGCCGCCCTTGCTGCTGCTCCACGGGACCGGCGGCACCGAACACGATCTCCTCCGCCTCGGTCGCGCGCTCTCCCCAGGCTCCGCTCTGCTGAGCCCCCGAGGGAATGTCAGCGAAAACGGCGCCGCGCGCTTCTTTGCCCGCATTGCCGAGGGCGTTTTCGATCCCGCCGAGATCATCCAACGCACCCACGCCCTCGCCGATTTTCTCCTAGCCGCTGAAAAGCGCTACGCGTTCGAGCTGCCGCGCCTCACGTCGGTGGGCTTTTCCAACGGCGCCAATATCTCCGTCACCCTCATGCTCCTGCGCCCGGAACTTCTCGCTCAAGCCATCTTGCTGCGCGGCATGGTCGTGCTCGATCAAACCGCCGCGCCCGGCTCCCTCACGGGCAAACGCGCGCTGCTCCTCAACGGCAGCGTCGACCCGCTGGTTCCGCTCGATCATCCGCCCCGCATGGCCAACCTCCTCCGCGCTGGCGGCGCTGATGTCACGGTCCATCTGATACCCGCCAGCCACCAGTTCACCCCTCAAGATCTCGCCGTCGCGAAAGACTGGTTAGCCGCCGAAAGTCGGTAAAAATCGCAGCCCGCCGGAACCTGGGCCCGGTCGGTCGCGTGCTCGCCCACACGTCATCCCAGCGTCATTTGGGGTCTTAACTGCTAGTAGCTGCGAGCGTGAGCGAGTGGTGTTTCGACAACCGCACGCGCACCCCTATTTCCGCAACCACGCCAGCGTCACATCCGTAAAATCAGTAAATACCCCGTCGCACCCCGCCTCGTGAAACAGCGCCGCATGCAGCGCGTCCGCCGACGGACAATTCTTCGGCAAATCATCCACGCGGATCGTGTAGGGATGCACCGCGAGCCCGCTCGCGTGAGCCGACTTCACCAAGTCGGTCAGTTTCTTTTCGCCCGCACTCGACCACGTGACGATGCGCCCGATCGCCGGACCAATCCCGTCCACGATCGCCGCCAGCTCCTTCAAGCCCTCCGCCGTGCAGAGCGCATCATGATCGACTCCGTCCGCCTCTTGCCCTCGCCCATTGAGCAGCATCACCAACCGGCCTTTCCATCCGAGTTCGCCCCGAATGCGCTTCACTTCGGTCAGTTCGAAACACTGAAGAAAGCAGGCGTCCGCTTTCGTCGCGTAGCCATAGCGCGCGAGGATGGGGAGCACGACGCGACTGATGTCGTGGCCCTGCTCGCGATGCCATTTCGGTTGTTTGATCTCCGGGTAAATGCCTACGTTGCGGCTCAGGCTGCGATTCAGCCCTTGGATGAGTTGCAGCTCTTCCTCCAACGTCGAAACATGAAACTCCGACGCCGAGGTCTCCGACGGATAGCGCTTCGCAAAAACCGCCTTGCCCGACTTGGCGTTGAACCGCTCCGCCACCCGCAACTGCTTGAGTTCCGCGAGCGTGAGATCGAGCGCATAGAAGCGCCCATCGGCACGCTTTCGGTCCGGAAAACGTTTCGCCACATCCGTCACTGTATCGAGGTAAATGTCATGCAACACCACCGGCACGTCGTCCTTCGTCAGCACGAGGTCTTGCTCAAGAAAATCCGCGCCGAGTCCGTAAGCCAAGGTCTTCGCCGCCTGCGTGTGCTCGGGCAGGTAACCGCTCGCACCCCGATGCGCGATGACGAGGGGTCGCGTTTCCGCCGCGAGAACCGAGGCCGCGCACGCGAAAAAAACGCCGAGTAACGACAGGGAGGAGCCCGCTTGCGGGCGATGGTCGGTGGTTTTCGATTTCATGTGTGAAATAAATGCCCGCCAGCGGGCTCCTACGTTGGCTTCCGCCCGAGCGTCATCGCACTAAACACCATCGTCAGCACACAGCACACCATCATCGTGCCAAACACCCCGTTCCAACCCCACGTATCGGCGATCCAACCCACGCCCGCACCCGACGGTGCCGAACCGAGGAAGTAGCCGAAAAATCCCGTGAATCCCGCCGCCGTGCCTGCCGCTTTCTTCGGCACGAGATCGAGGGCGTGCAACCCAATCATCATGATCGGTCCGTAAATGAAAAATCCGATCGCGATCAACGCGGCCATATCGATCCAGTAAGGCCCGCGACCATTGAGTCCATAGACCACCAGACCCGCCAGCGTGAGCGCCATAAACAAAATCGTCGCCGGGGCCCGCCGCGCCTTGAACACCCGGTCGGAAATCCAACCGCAGAGCAGGGTTCCGGGAATACCCGCCAGCTCAAACGCCGTCCACGCCCAGCCGGACTCCTTGAAATTGAAGCCCTTCGCCGTCTGCAGATAGGTCGGTATCCAGTTCACCACCCCATAGCGCACGAAATACACAAACGCGTTCGCAATCGCGATCGCCCAGAGAAATTTATTGCTCAACACGTGGCTGATAAAAATTTCCTTGAAGGTAAACGTGCGCTCGTGTTCGGCCGAGTAGTTCGGCGGGTAGTCTTTTTTATACTCCTCGATCGGCGGCAGCCCGCAGCTCTGCGGCGTGTCGCGCAAGAGGAGCAAAATCAATCCCGCGACCCCGGCCGCAATCGCCGCGTTAAAGTAAAACGTCGCCCCCCAGTCGCCAAACCGGACCACCGCCCAGGTAGCGAACACCGCGACCAGCGCCCCACCGACATTGTGCGCGACGTTCCACGCCGCGACGATTTTACCACGCTCCTTCGCACTCCACCAGTGCACCATCGTCTTCCCGCAGGGCGGCCAACCCATGCCGTTGAACCAACCGTTGAGCGTCTGTAACACGATGATCAGCGCCAGCGAGTCATAGATCGCCGGGACCGTGCCGAACGCAAACGTGACGCCGCTCGTGAGCAATAATCCCAGCGCCATAAACCAGCGCGGATTGCTGCGGTCCGACACCGAGCCCATGATGAATTTGGAAATCCCATACGCCACGGACAGTCCGGTCATCGCCCAGCCCAGTTGCACTTTGGTGAACTCCGGATGCGCCTTGAGGATCGCCGGCAGCGCGAGCGAAAAATTATTTCGTACCAGATAGAAGCCCGCGTAGCCCGCAAAAATCCCCGCAAACACCTGCCACCGCAGGCGACGATAGTGCGGATCGATCAGGTCAACCGACAGCGGGGGAGTCACAGGGGCGGGCTTAAAGAGCGAAATCACGACCTAGGAGTGTGCAGCTATTTTCCTCGGGGCGACAAGCCCGCACACCCACGTCGCCGAGTTCGTTCGCAAAATTAAAACTTGCGGGAAACATCGGTCGTAAACTGCCGCCCGCGCGGATTGGCACTTCCCGAGAAGAATCCATATTGCTCGTCGGCGAGCTGCGGCGCGCGGTCGAACACGTTGTTGATACCGCCGCGCACCGTCACGCCGCGCAGCCAGGCACGAACACTCTTGTCAAAACGGTAGGAGAGCCACGCGTTGTGGCTGAACGACGGATCGACCCGCAGCAAATACCGGGTGACGCCGTTGTCGTTGAAAACTTTGATGTAATTCGGGAAACCCAACGCGCGATAGATCGGCTCGGTCGTCGCGGCGGAGGTATCGACAAAGGAGCCAAAGTAGCTGGTAAACCAACCCGCAGCCACCGGTCCTTGCCGCCACGAGAGCGACGCATTCGCGCGCCAGGTCGCGCGCCCGTTGCGCTCGAGTTCGTCGAGAATCGGCGAGACTTCGTCGGCCTTCGAACGGCGGAGCACATAATGGGTCGCCTCGCTGTTGAACGAAAACTGGCCTAGGCGCGTCTTCGGCCCACGCCATTGCACGCCTAACTCGTAGCCTTGGATATCGCGTCCGCTGAGATTGAGGTAGTCGTCGATCACACTGATAAACTCACCGACCGATGCGCGCCGACTGTTGTTGGTGGCTTGACGGGCATTGTACGCCGCAAACGCCGCGCGGTCCGCCACGGACACCGGCTTGCGGATGATCTTACTGGAGCCCTTGTAGCTCGCCGTGCCCGAGCCGAGGTCGATCTGGTCGATCGGCGTGCCCTTGGCCAGCTCCGCCTTGGTGGCGAGATCGAGAATGATTTCATCGAGGTCGATGGCCGGACCGGCCCCGAAATTCTCGATCACCTTGTTTTGGTTGAGATGGAAATAGTCGAAGGACATCGAGAGGCCGCGAACCTTCGGCACCTCGAGCACCAAGCCTGCCACCCACGTCTTGGCCTCCTCCGGCTTGAGGTTTTGGTTTCCTTGGCGGTAAGAGGTGCGTTGCGCCGTTCCGTCGGAAGGCAAAGCCGTGACTTCAAACCGATACGGATCGTCGGCGCTAACCTGGCGGCGCAACGGCGTGATATTCGTCTGCACCAAATTCGGCGCACGAAACGACTCCGCCACCGAGGCGCGCAGTTTGAGGAAACTCGCCGGCTTCCACACGACACTCGCTTTCGGCTTCGTCGTCTGGCCGTGAATCGAAAAATGCTCGTAGCGACCCGCGAGCGTGAGCTCGAGCGCCTCCACGAGGGGCTTGCGGTTGTCGCGGGTGACGAAAGGAAACGCCGCCTCAAGGTAGCCGGCAAAAATCGTCTGGTGCGCTTCAATCGGCACGTTGGAACTGAGGGCAAGGAAGTCGTTATCCCCTTCACGCAGGAAGGGAAACTCGCTGCCGGAGCCCGGTGGATTCAGGCCCACGTAGCTTGCGCGTTTGTCAGCATAGGTTTCGTAGCGCACCTCCGCGCCGGTCGCGACGCCAATTCTGCCGCCGTTGAAAACACGCCCCAGCTGACCGTTCACCTTCGCGTCCCACATAAAAAGTCCGGTCCGACCAAACCGGTCCTCATCCCCGTGCACGCCATCGATCACCGCCGCTGGATTCTTGAAGAGTTGGTCGACGACGATCTGCCCGTTGACGATTTTGAAGGTGACGGGAAACGGATTGAACGCCGTTGCATCCGTGCGGGCGAGCGCCCGGCGCAAGAGCGACTCGCGCACTTGGAAATGCTCGTATTCGTGCGTCTGCGAACCGGAACCAACTACCGCCGATTCCCACTGCCAGCTGTCGCCGAATGTCCCGCGCAGACCGCCGAGCACCCGCCAAGAATACGTGCGGACCTCGGTCACGCGCGGCTTGAAACCATCACCCGTATTTTGCCCGGGAGAAATGCCCGTCCACAACGAAACATCAGCCGGTGCACCCGTCAGCCGCGGCGTGCCGTCGGCATTCGGGGCGCCCGTAAGACTATAGAAACGCACCCCAAACGGATTCCACGGATTCGCCGCCGGCAGGTAGATACCTTGGTCGTCGGTATTCTTGAAATTCACAGGCTCGCGCCCCGTGCGGCTGTAGGCGCGGTAGAACAAGAGGTCGCCAAACGCGCTGAGATTTTCGTTGATCGGATGATCGATGAAGGTCGCGAACTGCACGCGGTCCGTGGCCGGCACAAGCAGCTTCCACTTATTCCAGTTCGAGAACGTCGCGTTCTCCGCGTTGTCGATGTTCGTCGATGGCGCGGTTTGTTTGAAGCTCACGCCCGTCGGGCTCGGCCAGAGGTAAAACATCCCGTCCGCAGACATCGTCGCGACGCCAGTGGGCGGCGTCGTGCTCGTGGTGATACCGGTGTTCCCCGTAGGGCGCGCTCCGACGAACGTCAGAAAATCCGGCTGAAGCGTCCCTCGCTGCCACTGGCCCCACTGATTCGTCGCGTTCGCATTTCGAAAATCATTATCGCGGGCGAACAATGCCCCCGTGGCCGACGACGGATCCACCAAGGGAATCCCATTCCACGGTGCCGGCAGTTGGCGACTCACCCGCAGGTCGGAATTCTTCGCCCAATCACGATCGTGCGCCGCCAACGCGTCACGATGAAAATAATCGAGCGAGAGGGAAATATGCGTCTTCCCGCGCTTAAATCCGTCGAACACCGTCGCGTTGAACTCGTTCGCCCCACCGTGCTGCGTCGCCGATGCCTTCAACGTCACTCCACGGCCAACGAAGGTGCGCGACACAAGATTGTTGATCACGCCGGCCGCCGCGTCTGAACCGTAAATCGCGGAAGCGCCATCGCGGAGGATCTCCACGCGGTCCACCATCGCACGTGGGATCGTATTGATGTTCACCGCGAGCGAGGGCACGCCGTTTTCCGCCATCGAGATCGGATGCGGCGCCATGCGGCGACCATTGAGCAACGTGAGCGTGCTGCCCGAGCCGATCCCGCGCAGGTCGATCGAAGCAACGTCGCCCCGTGCAAGCTGCGGACCATTGTTAAGCTCGGTGATGCCGGAGATCTCGGCCGCACCGAGCGTCTCAAAAAGTTCTGCCATCGTCGCCGCACCCCGCGCGTCGAGCTCACTTTTGTCGATGACGGTCACCGGCAGCGCCGTCTCGGCATCAACCCGGCGAATGTTGGAGCCGGTAACGGTGAACACTTCTAGTTTCACCGCTTCGTCGGCCGCCGCGCCGGCCGCTCGGGTGCCCCCGCCACTTTGAGCAGCGGTGCGCGCGACGAGTTGCAGGATGCCGAGCGCTAGCAAAATAGATCGGGTTCGCATAGAATTTC
>Ga0114971_10000906_pt1 | contig 20195 bp, 20 predicted proteins | sample M_140625_MF_Meta_FD_87320 | JGI IMG/M metagenome (GOLD analysis project Ga0114971, IMG submission 87320) | Freshwater microbial communities from Lake Montjoie, Canada to study carbon cycling - M_140625_MF_MetaG | ecosystem: Environmental > Aquatic > Freshwater > Lake | place: Lake Montjoie...
ATACACCTACTGGTAACAAAGTTGGTGGTGCAACCAATGTTACTTGAGCACCTAATTTAGTTAACAAAAGTACATTGCTCCTTGCAACTCTGGAGTGCAGAATATCTCCAACGATTAACACTTTTACGCCAGATAGATCTTTCTCATTATTTCTTAGATGCTGTTTAATTGTGAAGGCATCCAAGAGTGCTTGCGTAGGATGTTCGTGTGTGCCATCCCCCGCGTTTATAACTGCAGCCTGAATCCATTGGGTATCAGCCAAACGTTTAGCAGCACCAGAGCTGCCATGACGAATTACTACAGCATCGGCACCCATCGCTTGCAAAGTTTGAGCTGTATCTTTCAAACTCTCACCCTTACTTACCGATGATCCTTTAGCTGAAAAATTGATTACATCCGCGGATAATCTCTTTGCAGCAGTCTCAAAGCTAATTCGCGTGCGCGTGGAGTCTTCAAAGAAAAGATTCACAACAGTTTTTCCCCGCAGGGTAGGCAATTTCTTATTTGGACCATCGGTTATTTGAGCTAACTCTTTTGCCGTTGATAATAAATTTAGGGCACTTTCCTTGGTTAAATCTGCAGCCGATAACAGGTGTCCATTGATCATTTGATCAACTCCACTAAATCTTCTTCATCTAACTCAGACAGATGAACCTTTACGCTCTCAGTGATTGAGGTGGGGATATTTTTACCAACGTAATCTGCTCTGATCGGTAATTCCCTGTGACCACGATCAACAAGTACAGCTAGTTGAACCGTTTTTGGTCGCCCTAACTCACCTATTGCATCTAATGCTGCTCGAATGGTCCGACCAGAGAACAACACATCATCAACTAGGACTAAATCTTTACCCTCTATGCCACCGGCCGGTAATTTGGTTGGAAGAATCGGTTTTGGTGGACGCAGCCTTAAATCATCGCGATGTAGGGTGATATCTAAAACCCCACAGGCCACATCTCCTTCAATCTCGCTGATAAAAGCAGCAATGCGATCGGCTAAGTAAGCCCCGCGAGTTGGGATGCCCATTAAAACTAGATTTGAAATCCCTTGATTATGTTCAATGATTTCATGTGAAATGCGTTTAATTGCCCGATCGATGTCGGAGCCAGATAACAAAATACCCATTTACTTCTCCTTCGCCGCCTCTCTGGACGGATCGTTAAAGGAATCGCCGTATGTTAGCAGAGGGGCTGTGGATATTGAAAATCATGAAAATCCGCGTGTGGCTAATCTGCTGCTATGAATAAAAATAACCAAGCAGAACGCTTAAGAGTAATCAGAAAATCAAAAGGGTGGAGTTTGCAAGATGTAGAAAACCACTCAAATGGCAAATGGAAGGCAGTTGTGATCGGTTCCTACGAACGAGGAGATCGAGCAATTTCACTGAAGAAGGCGATTTCTTTGATGGAGTTTTATCAGGTACCGGTCAGTGAACTTTTCCCAGAGATTGCACCAATAGTTTCCGCTCGAAGCTTAACCTTGGATTTGCTGAGGATTTCAAGTGGCACAGATGCCAACACTGAACAGATAAGAAGGTTTACAAGATTGGTTAGTGATCGTCGAAAAGATTGGAATGGTCAGTTGTTAACAATTAGAGCAAATGATCTTCAATTCTTATCACTGTTGCTGGGTTTAACTGATGCAGCAACGCTCGATTACTTAACTGAGGCAGAGTTACTAACTGCCTAAATGGCGATTGAATCCTTGAGCTTAATAATCCTTCCTAGGACACCATTGATATAGCTTGAGGATTCATCGGTTGAAAGTGATTTAGCAAGCTCAACAGCTTCATCACAGGCTACTTGGTTATCTATCTCTGCGGCCCATAGAATTTCAAATATGGCTATTCTCAAAATATTACGATCGATCGGTGGCATGCGATCCATATCCCAGCCTTGTGCGTAAGTAATAATCAATTCATCAATTTTTGCCAAGTGCTCAGCTACGCCAGTTATTAACACCAAAACATATGGTTCCTGCGATAGTTCATTAGCACCACGTGCAGTAAATAGGTCGGCAGCTAAAACCTTCTTGATATCTGCTTCATATAGAAAATCTAACGCCCGTTTGCGAGCTTTACTACGGGCAGACATCTTTTAGTTAGCTCGCCCGAGGTACGCGCCAGTTCTTGTATCAACTAATACCTTCTCATCTTGCTTAATGAAAAGTGGAACCTGAACCGTAATTCCTGTTTCAACTGTTGCTGGCTTTGTTCCACCAGATGATCTATCACCTTGTAAACCTGGCTCTGTATAAGTAATTTTCAATTCCACAGATGCTGGAAGTTCAATAAATAAAGGATTGCCTTCGTGCATTGCCACAATTGCATCGGCATTTTCTAATAAATAATCAACCGCATCTCCGACGGTCTGTTTACTAATTGAGATTTGATCGTAATTTGTAGAGTCCATAAACATGAAATCTTCACCATCTTTATAAAGAAATTGCATATCGCGTTTATCAACTTGAGCAACCTCTACTTTAACGCCCGCGTTAAATGTTTTTTCAACAACCTTGCCGGATAGAACTGAACGCATTTTGGTCCGGACGAAAGCTCCACCTTTACCCGGCTTAACATGTTGAAATTCGATTACGTTCCATAATTGACCATCTAGATTCAAGGTCATTCCATTTTTTAAATCGTTAGTGGTAGCCACGTCTGCCCTATCTAATATCTAAAAATCTTTAAGTATTTCTTAAAAACTATTCTCCAAGCCTACCTTGTCAGCCAACAAGCTTTTGCATCGCAATTAAGGCTAAGTGGTAGCTATCTACACCAAATCCTGCAATAGATCCTTTGACTACCCCACTAATTACTGAAGTATGCCGAAACTCTTCCCGCGATAATGGGTTTGATAGGTGAACTTCAATAACTGGCGCAGAGAGCATAGTTACTGCATCTCTGATTGCATATGAATAATGAGTAAAAGCAGCTGGATTAAAAATTACGGGTTGCTTCTTATCTGCGGCCTCGTGAAGCAAAGAGATTATTTCACTCTCGCTATCACTCTGCTTAATCTCAATATCCATGGACAATTCCTTAGCTTTCTCTTCAATTGCTTTCTTTAATTGACTGTAATCAAGATCGCCATAATGCTTTTGCTCACGAAGATCCAGCCGAGAAAGATTTGGACCATTTAATACAAGTATTTTCATTTGGCTATTCTCTCATAAACCTTACTTAGCGTGCCTGGCGAAACATCATCAAACCAAACAGGTTTGCCTATTTTACTAATTCCAATGAACCGCAGCTTTGAGTTCTTTACCTTTTTATCGCTCGCTAATAGGGCAAGCAAAGGCTTAAATTTATTGCTTGGGTAAGAAATAGGTAAATCAAAATTCCTAAGCAATTCTCTATGTAATAGCACAGCATCATCTGAGAGTCCGGCTAATTGCCTACTTAATTCTGCAGCGAATACCATTCCAATACTGACAGCTTCACCATGTCTTAGTTTGTAACCACTATTCTTCTCAATTGCATGCCCTAAGGTATGACCGTAATTAAGTATCTCCCGTAATTTACTCTCCTTAAAATCTTTAGAAACCACATCTGCTTTAACTTTAATAGAACGCGAAATGAGTTGTTCGTAATCCAAATCATCATCTTGGGCAAGATTTAGAATCTTGTAATCTGCAATAAAACCACATTTAATAACTTCTGCCATTCCTGCTGATATATCTCGCTTTGGTAGCGTGTTTAGAAATGCTAGATCGATGAAGACCCCAGCTGGGGAATAAAAAGATCCAATCAAATTTTTACCGCTTCTAGCATTGATTCCAGTTTTGCCACCAATCGCAGCATCAACCATTCCTGCCAACGAGGTTGGGAACGCATACCAAGTTATTCCCCTTAACCAAGATGATGCTGCAAAGCCAGCAAGATCAGTAGTAGCACCACCACCTATGCCGATGATTGCATCAGCACGGGCAATCCCCTCTGCGGCACATTTACTCCACACTTTATCCAATACATTTAAACTTTTCTGATTCTCTCCTTCAGGAGTTATAAAAACCTTAACATTTGAACTTTCCTTTAATCTATATTTCGAAGCGATCGATTTTGGTGCAAGAATCAATGTTTTTTTGTGTATGTTTGATATGGATTTAATCTCACTGGTCCAATTCACACCAATCTTAACTTTATATCGGTGTTCACCCTTTACATTGATGATTTTCATATCTTTGCTTTGATTTTCTCTACGATTATTTTTGCTACCTCATGGGGTTTCTTACTATCGGATGAAACCGTATCGGTTGCCAATTTTTCATAGATCGGACGACGTTCACTCATTAAGTTCATCCATTGCTGCCTTGGGTTAATTAGCAACAGGGGTCTGTCTTTATTGAATCCAATTCGAGTTGCTGCTTGGGCAATTGATACATCAATGAAAATTACTGGATAGCTGGCCGCTCCTAGGATTTGTGAAATTTCTGAATTTATTGGCGCTCCTCCACCTAGTGAAATAACTCCTTCAAATTCTTGCAGCAATTCCCTTACCTTCTCCACCTCTAAAGCACGAAAATGCGGTTCTCCATCATCAACAAATATTTCAGAAATCTTTTTGCCTGCAGATTTTTCAATTTCACCATCGCTGTCTATAAACGCTAATAACAATTCTTTAGCTAATGCCCTACCAATGCTTGATTTGCCAGCGCCGGGCGGACCTATTAACACGATTTTTTCGAGCATTACTTTATTTCTAAGCTCTTTATGTAATGCTCAAAATTGCGCTTAGTTTCTTGAACACTGTCGCCACCAAATTTTTCTAATACTGCATCTGCAAGTACTAATGCAGCCATAGCTTCAGCAACTATTCCCGATGCTGGAACTGCGCATACATCTGATCTTTGATTAATCGCTTTTGCTGCTTCACCGGTAGCAACATCAATTGTGTCTAAGGCTTTAGGAACTGTTGAGATTGGTTTCATAGCTACTTTTACTCTTAGAATTTCACCGTTACTCATACCGCCTTCAGTACCACCAGCGCGATCTGTTCGACGAACAATTTCACCTTTTGCATTTTTTTCAATTTCGTCATGAGCAACTGAGCCTCTTCGTTTGGCAGTTGCAAAACCATCACCTAACTCAACGCCTTTAATCGCCTGAATACCCATCATCGCTCCAGCCAACCGAGCGTCTAAACGTTTATCCCAATGAGTATGAGAACCTAAGCCAGGCGGCAAGTTGTAAGCCAACACTTCAACTACTCCACCTAATGTGTCGCCATCTTTGTGGGCTTGTTCAATCTCTTTAACTATCTCATCGCTCACTTTCTTGTTTGCGCATCGAACTGGATCTTCGTCAATTCGCTGACGATCATTAATAGATGGCAATTGGTAATCTTCGGCAACACTTACTTTTCCTATCGATACAACATGGCTCAAAATTTCAATACCGACACTTTGTTTAAGAAAAGCTCGGGCAACAGCTCCAAGTGCAACACGGGCAGCTGTTTCTCGGGCGCTTGCTCGCTCCAAAATCGGTCGGGCATCTGAGAAATTAAACTTTTGCATGCCAACCAAATCAGCATGTCCTGGTCGCGGTCTAGTTAGCGGTGCATTCCTTGCCAAATCTTTTATCTCTTCGTCAGGAACTGGATCAGCGCTCATGATCTTCTCCCATTTGGGCCATTCAGAGTTCGCTATTTGAATTGCAATCGGACCACCTTGTGTTTTTCCATGTCGGATCCCACCTGTAATTGTGATTTTATCCGCCTCAAAATTTTGTCGTGCGCCTCTTCCAAATCCCAGACGACGACGCGATAAATCTATGTCAATATCTTTACTAGTAATTAAAACATGCGCAGGCATTCCTTCAATGATTGCCGACAAAGCAGGTCCGTGCGATTCACCAGCTGTCAGCCATCTAAGCACTTCTATCTCCAATCAAATTTGATAGGAGTATTCTCTCAGATCACCTTCTTAACCCGTTGCCAATTTACCCTTGAGGAATAGAAATCTTTGCTAAATATGTTCCTAAAATCATAAATGGGGCGAAGGCGATGGAAGTTCTTGGTTTAATTAATGCGAAAACACCGCCTATAAACCAGGTGATAGTTACAGCGTGCATTAGTTGAAAAACTGAGGAAAGCGGAAGAGTGCAAATAATCGATAACTTTAAGTCTCCTTCACCCAATTTACGCCGGCTTAACAAATATAGAATCAGGTATATAAAGAAATTAAGAAGTGATATCAACCAATTTTTCCAGTACAGCAAAAGCAAGATAAATCCTGTAGCAATCAAATCTGAATTTCGTATCTTCTGCGTGCGAATGTCATACCAGGCAATTTTGGCAAAGAAAGCACTTGCAAGAATCTCTAGGATCATCCTTTTAGGATATTGAATGCTCCTGGTTAAATGTAAGGCTGTGGATTACTTTTTAATCGCCTCGTATGCAACCTTTAATAAATCTATCCGCATTTGATCCAAATCAAATTCTTTTTGTGAGAAATAATTGATTTGAAATAGTGCTTGTTCAACCAGGAGCGATAAACCACCGATTACATGCCTACCTAAATTTTGATATCGCTTGGCTAATTCAGTTGGCCAAGGATGATAAATAACCTCAAAGAAATCTGCTTTAGTTGAAATCACTGATAATCCATCGGTTGCTCCGGCTGGCGTAGTAGAAATTATTAGATCTCTGTCTTGGATCTCTTCAAAATTATGCCAATCAAGAAAATCTATATCCAGATCAACTGCGGCAGCATGTAACTGATCATGTCTAGTTAATGATCGGGTTAGAACTGTTACTTCAGTCCCAGTACCTTTTAATGCCCCCAGCGCCGCACGAGCAGTTCCGCCGGCACCAAGAATCGCTATTTTCTTACCAAAATATGGCTTAAGCAGATTCTTAAAAGCTAAAAGATCTGTCGATATACCGATGCTTCCGGTTGATTCAAAAATTATAGTATTGACAGAAGATATCTGTTTTGCGATTGGATCAACTCTATCTACAAATCCAATTGATATTTCTTTTAATGGCATCGTAAGTGCTAGCCCACGGAATCCTGCGTTTTTGCATTCAAAATAATAATTGCCAAAATCTTGTTCTTTAACATCATTTGAACCAAAGTCGGCTTTAACACCAAGAATTTCATATGCAGTTGAATGTAAAAGTGGTGAAAGAGAATGACCTATCGGGCTGCCAGCTACTGCTAATTTAATCAATTGAACAACCCCGCATCTTCATTTTTCCTAAATTCATTAGCCCAGATATTAAATTGCTCAAAGGATTTAGTGAATCTGGTGTCATTTGGTTTTACTGTAACGTAATAGAGCCAATCCCCGCTGGCTGGATTAACCGTTGCCTGTAAAGCCTTTTCCCCAGGATTACTAATAGGGCCTGGAGGTAAACCGCGATACTTATACGTGTTGTATTTAGAGTTTGTTTCTAAGCGCTTGTATGGGAGTCTAATTTTGCCTCTCGTATTTGTTGCATAATCTATTGTGGCATTAATTTGAAGAGGCATTCCGATTTCTAATCGATTGTAAATAACCCGAGCTATTTTTGGGAAATCATTTAGATCTCCTTCTGATTGAATCATGGAAGCAATAATTAGTAGTTCATAAGGAGAATAATTCTTAAATCCCTTATCTATAGCTGAATTTTTCGCTGCAACATAGAATCGATCGACCATCTGATCAATTGCTTGATCGAAAGTACTCCCAGGATAAATCGAATACTGCGCTGGGAAGAGGAAACCTTCGATATTTGAGGTTCCATAAAGCTCACTGATTTTTGTGGTTCCAGAGTATTTTCCCGAAACCAACTTAGATTTAGCGAGTAACTCCAATATTTCACTCTTTCGCAACCCTTCAATGAAACCAAATAAGCCTCGATTTCGCTTTGGATCCAATAATTGATCTAAAGCTGCACTAGCTGAGATCTCCAAATCGATTTCATGTATACCTGGCGTAATTGACTTAGATCTTTTATCGTTAATGGCAATTTTGTAAAATACTTTTTCAGCTTTAATAACTCCGGCTTCTCGCAACTTCTGAGCAATCTCACTTCCAGAATCTCCAGGTTCAATTAAGATTTCAACCTTATCGACTGTACTGGTATTTTTATAATCATTTAGTAGAAACGCGTTATGTATCGATACGCTCAGTAGGGTAAAAATTAAGCCAACGCCTAGGGCTGAAATAAGCTTCTTCAAATCAGAATTCCAACCGCACCACCTGATTTTTCATTAAGCAATGCTGATTCCAAAATAGTGACAGCAGCTATTTGGTCAATAACAGATTTACTCTCTTTCTCACTTTTTCCTATTTCTCTCATTTGCGAATAAGCGCTTTGGGTACTCATTCTTTCATCGACCATATAAATAGGACCAGAAAAAAACGATTTAATTAATTTTCCAAATTCCAGCGCCGAGACCGATTTGGCACTTTCAGAACCCGATAAATGTATTGGATTACCAATAACAACGTAAATTGGTTCTATTTCTGCAAATATATCTTTTAATTTCAATGGCAATTGATGATCATTAATTATTGTCGCATGAGGTGAGACAAGGATTGAGGCTGCATCAGAGGTTGCAACGCCAATTCGTTTATCGCCAAAATCAAAACCGATCCGCCGTCCTTGGTCTATCGGTTTATTCATTGCCACACCTATGCTTATTTAATCTTTCCACTAATAACCTTAGTTATTTCAGTTAAAGCTTTCGCAATCACTGTCGAATCCGTGCCCCCACCTTGCGCAAAATCATCCTTACCGCCGCCACCGCCGCCAAGAATAGTAGAACCAGTTTTAATCAGTTCTCCTGCTTTAATCCCTAACTTAATTGCCTCAGAGGAAACAGATGCAACAATTAACGGTTTAGCGCTAACAACGGTTGCTAAAACAACTACCCCATCTTTGATTTTGCTTCTAAGATCCAAAGCAATACTTCTTATATCTTCAACTGAAATTTCATCTGCTAATTGCTCGATTATTAAATTTACACCGCCTAATGCTTTTGCATTCTTTATCAGGCTTGCAGCACTTGCCATTGCTTTGGCTGATCTAACTGAGGAGAGTTCTTTCTCCATGCCTTTCATCTTTTCGATTAATTCAGAGATGCGTTGTGGCAATTCTTCTGTTCGAACACCTTTTATAATTTCAGTTAAGGAATTAAGAAGTACATGCTCACGTGCTAGATATTGATAAGCATCGTGCCCCACTAAAGCCTCGATTCGGCGCACGCCAGCGCCAATAGAGGATTCTGAAAGCAGTTTTACTAACCCTAATTGCCCAGATCTACTCACATGGGTTCCACCGCATAACTCTTTAGCCCAATCACCAACACTTACAACTCGTACTTGATCGCCATATTTCTCACCAAATAATGCCATCGCTCCCATCGCTTTTGCAACATCTTGTGACATTACTTCAGCATGTACTTGCAAATCTGCAATCAATAATTCATTAACTCGGCTTTCAACATCATTTAATACAGAAGTTGGCACAGCTGCTGTGGAAGGAAAATCAAATCTAAATCTGCCGGGAGCATTCTCTGATCCTGCTTGGGTAGCAGTTTCACCTAATGCTTCACGAAACGCCTTATGAACCATATGGGTTGCAGTGTGTGCGCGAGATATAGCCAATCTACGCTCTAGATCAATCTCAGCAATAACCTGATCGCCATCTTTAACAACACCACTAACCACAGTTCCGCGATGGACAATTAATCCGGGCACTGGGGTTTGCACATCTTCTATTTGAATGATTGCACCACTAGCTAATTTGATTCTTCCACCATCTGCTAACTGCCCACCACCTTCAGCATAGAAAGGTGTTCTATCTAGTGTAATTTCAATCTCTGAACCGGCACCAATCTCCTTTGCTTTCTTACCATCAAAAAGTATTCCTGTTAACTTAGCTTCGGCTGAAATATTTTCATAACCAACAAATTTTGTTGCACCAGATTTATCGATGATTGCGCGGTATTCAGTTAAATCAGTGTGCCCGCTCTTCTTGGCCTTAGCATCAGCTTTTGCCCGATCGCGTTGCTCATTCATTAATTTTCTAAATCCGACTTCATCAACTCCTAAGCCCTGCTCGCGCGCCATTTCAAGTGTTAAATCAAATGGAAATCCATAGGTGTCATGCAATTTAAAGGCAGTATCTGCCGATACGGCAGCTGATTTAGATTTCTTTAATTGATCCGCTGCTAAATCAAAGATGTTGGTTCCACTCTTTAGGGTTTGAATAAAACTATCTTCTTCAGATTGAGCAATAGTTAAGATGCGCTCTGAATCACTTACTAACTCTGGGTATTGTGGTCCCATCGCTTTGATAGAGCTTTTTACCAATTCCGACATAACTAAGTCCTGGGAACCTAGTAATCGCATATTTCTAATTGTTCTACGCATCATTCTTCTTAAAACATATCCACGCCCCTCATTGCCTGGCGTAACACCATCTCCTATCAACATCATGGCGGTACGGGCATGGTCGGCAACGACTCGCAATGACACATTATTTTTTTCATCTTTGCCATACTGAACTTTGGTCAGCTCGGATGCTTTATCAAGAATGATTCTGGTGGTATCAATTTCATAAATATTTTCAACACCTTGTAGGAGCGCAGCAGTTCGCTCAAGACCAAGGCCAGTGTCAATATTTTTAGCAGGCAATTCGCCGACAATTGGGAAAGAGTTCTTATCTCCACCTTCACCTCTAATGTTTTGCATGAACACCAAGTTCCAAATTTCAAGGTATCTATCTTCATCAGCGATTGGTCCGCCCTCTTTGCCATAGGCACTCCCACGATCAAAATAGATTTCAGAACAAGGACCGCATGGTCCTGGAACGCCCATGGACCAAAAATTATCCGCCATACCTCTGCGTTGAATACGATTCTTAGGAACCCCAACTTGTTTTTCCCAAATCTGCGCAGCTTCGTCATCATCTTGGTAAACAGTTACCCAAAGTTTGTCTTCACTAAATCCATACCCGCCATCAGATGTTGATTTAGTTAGTAGCTCCCAAGCTAGTGAAATAGCGCCTTCTTTGAAGTAATCTCCAAAAGAGAAGTTTCCGCACATTTGAAAAAATGAAGCATGCCTAGTTGTTTTACCAACTTCATCGATATCTAAAGTACGAACACATTTTTGAACAGAGGTTGCACGTTTATAAGGGGGTTTAACTTCACCTAGGAAATACGGCTTAAAAGGAACCATTCCGGCATTAACTAGTAAAAGGTTTGGATCATCTGCAATCAATGAAGCAGAAGGCACGACGGTATGTGAAAGTTTTAAGGAGTTATTTGATTCAAAAAATTTCAGCCATCTAGCGCGGATATCTGCGGAGTCCATAGCTACTCCTTTGCTTTACTTTTTTTCTTACCCTTTTTCTTAAGCTTTGCTGCAGTAACAATTGCAGCTGCTGCTTTCATAGCCATTGGGTTTTCATCTAAAAAGCTTTCAGTAGCGCTAGAAAATTTCTTTGTTAAATTCTCAATTGATTTTCCAGCATTACTTAAACTCTTCAATGGGCTATTTACCATTGCTAAAGTTTTGGTGATTTCATCAATCAATCTGGAGGCTCGAACCACTGTATAAGCAACAGCCACTGCTATTACAGCAAGGGAGGATGCGGCAATTATTGTTGCAATTCCACCTGGACCCATATTGGGAAGAATACCTGAAAAGAGGGTAACTACTTGGCAGCGGCTGGAGTATCAACCCCAGACTCTTTGCGTTGTGCAGGTGTAATTGGTGTTGGTGCCCCTGTTAATGGATCTCCCCCACTAGCTGTCTTAGGGAATGCAATCACTTCTCGAATCGATGCAGCTCCAGCCAACAATGCGCATAAACGATCTAGGCCAAGTGCAATTCCACCATGCGGAGGTGGACCATAATTAAAAGCTTCCAGCAAAAATCCGAATTTACTTTCTGCTTCTTCCTGAGAAAGGCCAATAGTTTTGAATACACGCTGTTGAACATCCCGTTGATGAATACGAATAGATCCGCCACCAATTTCGCTACCATTTAAAACAATGTCATACGCATAAGCCAATGCATCCTTTGGATCTTTATCAAAAGTATCAGCGAACTCAGGCTTTGGACCAGTAAATGGATGGTGCACTGCTGTCCAACCTGCAGAGGGATTTTCAGCATCAACTTGTTCAAACATTGGTGCATCAACAATCCAAACAAATTTCCATGCTTTTTGATCAATTAAATTGCAACGCTGACCAATCTCCAATCTAACCGCACCCAATAAATTTTGCGAGGAAACAGTCGATCCAGCAGCAAAGAAAATGGCATCACCATTTTTAGCACCTACTTGATTAGCTATTCCAGCACTTTCTTTTTCCGATAAATTCTTAGCAACTGGACCAGACAAGGTTGCGTCCTCGCCCACTAAAATATAAGCCAAACCTTTAGCCCCTCTTGCTTTAGCCCAATCCTGCCAAGCATCTAACTCTCTTCGCGGTGAACTAGCTCCGCCTGGCATAACCACCGCACCGACATATTCGGCTTGGAATACTCTGAAGGATGTTTCCTTAAAGAAATCAGTAACTTCAGTAATTTTGTTATCAAAACGCAGATCAGGTTTATCTGAGCCATAATCTTTCATAGCATCGCGATAAGTCATATGTGGAATTGGAGTCGGGATCTTATAACTGACAACTTTTTCAAAGACATTCGCTAATACTTTCTCTGCGATTGCGATCACATCGGCTTGATCAGCGAATGAAATTTCAATATCTAGCTGCGTGAACTCAGGTTGGCGATCGGCCCGAAAATCTTCATCTCGAAAACATCTTGCAATTTGGTAATACCTTTCCATGCCAGCAACCATCAGTAATTGCTTGAAAAGCTGTGGTGATTGCGGAAGTGCATACCAAGATCCTGGTTGCAATCTTACTGGCACCAAGAAATCTCTTGCGCCTTCAGGAGTAGATCTAGTTAGGTAAGGTGTTTCAATTTCCAGGTAATCCTGTTGCGCCATTACATCGCGAATTGCAGTGGTTACCTTGGATCGTAATCTTAAATTCTTAGCTGGTCCTTCTCTTCTTAAATCTAAGTATCGGTATTTAAGTCGGACTTCTTCTGAAATATTACCGATATCACCACTATCAACTGGGAAAGGTAAGGCGGCTGCTTCACTTAAAACCTTAAGTTCTTCACAGACTACTTCGATTTCACCAGTTGGAATATCTTTATTCTCATTTCCAGCAGGACGTGATTTAACTACTCCTGAAATTAAAACACACCACTCGGCACGAAGCTCACCCGCAACTTTTTCATCATTAATTACTACCTGGACTGCCCCAGTTGAATCACGCAAATCAATAAACGCAACGCCACCGTGATCTCTGCGACGAGCCACCCAACCGGCAAGAACTACTTTAGTTCCAACCGATTTAGCGTTTAAAGATCCAGCATCATGAGTGCGCAACATTAAGGATTACTTTCCAATCTTTTGAATTAGATCTGAAGCATCAAGGCTACTAGAAATCACTTCACCACTGCTCATCAATTTCAATTGGCAATTCCCAGTAGTGATTTCATCATCACCTATCACTAATCCGAATTTAGCGCCACTTTTATCAGCAGCCTTCATTGCACCCTTTAGCGCACGATCTCCATAAGCCATATCGCAAGTGATTCCTGCTTCACGCAATTCAGCCAATAATTTGAATCCAGCGGCTTTGCCAGCATCAGTGATTGGCGCGATGAAAAGTTGAATTTGATTAATTACTGCAGGCAATGAATTTTCTGCTTGGCAAGCCATCAAAATACGATCTACTCCTAAACCAAAACCAATACCACTCACATCAGCTCCACCAAGTGATGCCATTAGACCGTCATATCTGCCACCACCACCAATTCCAGATTGAGCGCCAAGCATTTCATGATCAAACTCAAAAGTTGTACCGGTGTAGTAGTCAAGGCCACGAACCATTCGCGGATTAATTTTGAAATCAATGCCAATATTTTTCAATAGCCCCTGCACAGTTTCAAAATGTTGCTTGCTCTCCTTATTCAGATAATCAAGTAAAAGTGGTGCTTTTGCCATCGCCGCATTAATTTCTTCACGTTTATCATCAAATAATCTCAGTGGATTTAGTTGTGCACGCGCTTGAGTGGCTTCATCTAAATTCATTCCTGCAATGTATTTAACTAGGTCTTTTCGGTGCGCATCTCGACTAGTTGCATCACCAAGTGATGTGATATTCAATTTATACTTTTTTAACCCCAACGCTTTAAACGCTGAATCAGCAACTGCAATTACTTCAACATCAATCTCTGGATCGCTATAACCAATCGCTTCAATTCCGACCTGATAGAACTGGCGATACCTACCGGCTTGCGGACGTTCAGCACGAAAAAAGGGTCCTGTATAAAACAGTTTTACCGGTAGTTGGCCTTTATCTAAATTATGTTCAATGACTGCACGCATTACCCCAGCCGTACCTTCGGGTCTTAATGTAATTGAACGACCGCCGCGATCTTCAAAGGTATACATCTCTTTACTAACTACATCCGTTGATTCGCCCACACCGCGCGTAAATACTTCAGTATCTTCAAAAACTGGTAATTCAATTAAGTTATAGCCTGCAAGACGGGCTGGTCTTAGTAACTGGTCTCGCACATACTCGAATTCATTTGAGTTAGGCGGGAAATATTCACTGACTCCTTTGGGCGCTTGATAATTACTCAAGTTTTCACCGCCCGTTCTGATCTAAAAAATCATCTTGCAGGTAAGGATTTCTTACTCGCTCTGTGCCGATTGTAGTTTGCCCACCATGTCCAGGCAGGACATTTAGGCCATCTGGTAGGGTCAAAATTCGATCCCGTAAGGTTTTTCGCATCTCGTTGGCTGAACCAGTCGGTAAATCAGTTCTTCCAATACTGCCAGCAAAAAGCACATCACCGGAAATTAATTGTTGATCATCGACAGTGAAAATTACTGAACCCTTGGTGTGGCCGGGAGCAAATATTGAAGTGATTTGCATACCAGCAACTTCAAATGTCAAAAAATCTTCCAGTTCAACAACTTCATCAGGTTCTTTGAATTTTTCCATTCCAAAAGCTTTCAGAAATTGTTCACTAACACCACCACGATCTAGTGCGCCCATGGGATCTGTAAGAAGAAAACGATCTGCACCAGTTATAAAAGTTCGCATCGGAACTTGCTTTGTTAGCGGAAGAACAGAAAAGGTATGATCTAAATGTCCATGTGTGATTAATACAGCCACCGGTTTTAAATTAAGATCGGAAATCTTTTCTTCGATCTCCTTTACTAGATTAGGCTTGGCCATACCAGGGTCTACGATGATGCATTCTTGCCCAGTACCTAGGGCTAAAATCCAACAATTCGTTTCAAAATAAGGTGCGATTACTCGGTCAATTAACACCACTCACCCCTTTCACTCATCCGTCTTTTCGCTTCAAATTTCCCTAAAAGATGGTGCCTAGGCTATCTTTTAGCCAGTACTAAACCCAGTAATTAATGGCGCATTTGCGTTAATGATTACCACGCCCCCACATAACGAAATCTGTTAAACAGAAATCGTGCAACGAAAGGTCAACATAATGGAAAACTTATCAACACCAAACCTTTCCAATACCGGGGCAGCATCCGCACTTATAGGTGATCCAGCAAAATTTGGTCGAGTTGGCGAAGATGGCACTGTTTACGTAATTACTCCAACTGGCGATCGCGCTGTTGGCTCCTATCCAGGCAAATCACCAGAAGAAGCACTTGCATATTTTGTTAAAAAATTCGAAATGGCTGCGTCCGAAGTTGCACTCCTTGCAGCACGAATTCGGTCCGGCGCTATGGTGCCAAGTGATGCCCATGAAGCTGTAAATAAATTACGCACCCAGATCTCTGATTTAAATGGCGTAGGTGACCTTGCGAATCTTTCAGCTTCACTTGAAAGAATTCCATCATTGATTACCGAACATGAAGGTGCATATCAAGCACGTAAGGCAGCGCAATCAGCTGAAAAAGAAGCGCGCAAAAACGAAGCCGCAGCCGTAAAAGAAAAAATTGTGGCTGAGGCTGAAACTTTGATTGATTCAGTTGCTTGGAAAGTAACAACTGCTAGATTGAAAGTACTTTTAGAGGAGTGGAAGAAAGCACCACGTCTAGATAAGAAAATCGATGCAGCATTATGGAAGCGCTTCTCATCTTCCCGAAATAAATTTGATAAACGACGTAGAACGCATTTTGCAAGCTTGGATGCAGAGCACAAAAAAGTTGCTTCCACTAAAGAGGTAATAGTTAAAGAAGCAGAGGCGCTGGCGAATTCAAAGGACTGGCTTGGAACAGCAAATAAGTACAAATCATTAATGGATCAGTGGAAAGCTTCTGGTCGTGGAAAGAAATCTACAGATACCGCGCTTTGGACACGTTTTAAATCTGCGCAAGATACATTCTTTACTGCAAAGAATGCCGATATGGCAAAACGCAAGGGTTCAATGGTAGAAAATCTAGCTAAGCGCGAAGCAATGATTGTTGAGTTCGAATCTTTGCTTCCGATTACTGATTTTAAATCAGCGAAGAAAAAGTTCTATGACTTGATGGGTAAGTGGCAAAAAATAGGAATGACAGATCGCAAAAAACGATCCGCTTTTGATGCCCGAATCAAAAAAGTTGAAGATGAAATTTCTGATTTAGAGCGCAATCACCAGCGAAAGAGTGATCCATCTGCCAAGGCTCAAGCAAACAAAGTTGTTCAAGGCTTAGCTGAAGCAATCGAGAACTATGAGAAGCAAGCTGCTAAAGCAGAAGCTGCTGGTCAAACAGCCAAAGCCATGGTGGCACGAGAAGCTGCTGCAGCTCGTAGAGCTTGGTTAGAGCAAGCTGAAAAAGGATTAACTGAGTTCACAAGTTAATTATTAAAGACTCGATCAACATCATAAACACCTTCAATTAATCTAACTGAACTCAATACCGCATCCAAATGGGATGCATCTGCCATCTCAAATGAGAACTTGCAGATCGCAGTTTGATCCTTATTGGTGACCACTGAAGCGCTCAAAATATTCACATGTTGATCAGAGAGTGCTTTTGTAACATCAGATAGAAGCCGAGCTCTATCCAATGCCTCAACCTGGATGTTGACTAAGAACGTACTCTTCGCAGCTAAATTCCATTTCACACCAACCATGCGATCGCCCTGATGAACTCTAAGATCTGTAATGTTTATGCAATCTGCTCTATGCACGGAAACTCCACTGCCTCGGGTGATGAATCCTGTGATCTGATCCCCCGGAACCGGCGCGCAACACCTGGCTAGTTTTACTAAAACATCACCAGCTCCTTCAACATCAATTCCAGTAACACTTTTTCTGCTGCGTTTAACGGGTGCAACCAAAGGAGTCAAATCATTTTCTGGATGGTTATCTCCTGAGCCCAGAAGTGCCATTAACTTTTCAATGACAGAATGAGCTGAGATTCGACCATTACCAACTGCTTCATACAAAGATTCAATATCTTCATACCTAAGTTCATGAGCCAGTTCTAGAAGTGCGTGTCCGCCCAAGATTTTTTGGATTGGCAATCCAGCTTTTCGCATTTGTCTAGCGATTGATTCTTGACCTGCTTCAATCGCCTCTTCTTGTCGCTCTTTGGAGAACCAAGCTTTGATTTTAGATCGAGCTCTTGAAGAGGTTACAAAATTAAGCCAATCATGACTAGGAGCAGCATTTGAGCTTTTGTTTGTCACTATATCTACAACATCACCATTAACCAGATGCGATTCAAGCGGTACTAACTTTCCATTGACTTTAGCCCCAACGCATTTATTACCAACTTCAGTATGTACTGCATAAGCAAAATCAACTGGCGTTGATCCAGATGGCAGCGCAATCACACTGCCCTTTGGCGTGAATACAAATACCTCTGGTGTTCTAAGGTCATAGCGAAGAGTTTCCAGAAAATCGCCAACATCCTCACTTTCTTGTTGCCATTCATGAAGTTGTTTTAGCCATAGCGCTTCTGGAGTTTTACCGTTGTCAGGGTTCTTTGTTTTGTACTTCCAGTGCGCGGCAATTCCATACTCAGCCCGAGCATGCATATCAAAAGTTCTAATTTGAATTTCTACTGCCTTACCGTTGGGTCCAATTACAGTTGTGTGAAGTGATTGATAAAGATTGAATTTGGGCATAGCAATGTAATCCTTGAAGCGACCTGGAACAGGACTCCACCTTGCGTGAATAGCACCTAGCGCTCCATAACAATCTCTAACTGAGTCCACAAGAATTCGAATGCCGACTAGATCATAAATATCATTAAATTCGCGGCCTCTGACAACCATTTTTTGATAAACGATATAAAAATGTTTTTGCCGACCACTTACCTGTGCTTTTATGGTTTCGCCCGCTAAATCTAAATCAATCGCAGAAATAACCTCTGAAGTTAAAAGATCTCTAGCTGGTGAGCGTTCTCCAACTAACCTTTCGATCTCCTCAAACTTTTTTGGTTCTAAAATCTTAAATGAAAGGTCCTCTAACTCCCACTTAATTGCATTCATTCCAAGACGGTGGGCAAGCGGTGCGTAAATATCTATAGTCTCCCGCGCCTTACGTTCGGCAGTTTCAGAGGCAATAAATTCCCAGGTACGAGCGTTATGTAAGCGATCAGCAAGTTTGATAACTAGGACTCGAATGTCTCGCGACATTGCGACAACCATTTTTCGAAGAGTTTCTGCCTCTGCCGTTGGGCCATAAGTTAACTTATCTAACTTGGTAATACCATCCACCAATGAAGTTACTTCATCACCAAACTCAGCTTTTATTTGTTCAATCGAATAAGAAGTATCTTCTACGGTGTCATGCAATAAAGCTGCCATAACAGTTGCCAGATCCATTCCTAGTTCGGTAAGAATTTGTGCCACTGCAACTGGGTGAGTTATATAAGGTTCACCTGATTTTCTTAATTGACCCGAATGGGCCTTCTCAGCAGCAATATATGCTCGTTCAAGATCTTGGTTGGAATATCCTGGATGAGATTTTGCCAGGCCATCGGCCACTGGCTTCAACAATTGAGTACTTGTCATAGCGCTGTGGCTTCCTAATTTAAATCAATTTATTTAGCGGCGACGATTACGTTTTGGTTGATTGCGCGGACCACGATCTGGTTGCGCTGTGACTACATTAGTGACTGAACCTTTTTCACCACGGCTACCAACACGTTTTGCCAAAGCTTGCATGGCGGGCTCACGCTCGCGTAGCACTGCAAGAATTGGAGTAGCAATGAATATTGAAGAGTAAGTTCCAGTTGCAAGACCAATAAACAACGCGAGAGAAAGATCCTTTAATGTGCCAGCTCCAAGTAAACCAGCGCCGACAAACAATATAGAGCCAACTGGAAGTAGTGCAATAAGAGAAGTGTTGAATGACCTAACTATAGTTTGGTTAACAGCCAAGTTCGCCGCTTGTGAGTAGGTGCTCTTTCCGCTTGCTGCAATCCCCTTGGTGTTTTCACGCACCTTATCGAACACCACAACCGTGTCATAAAGTGAATAACCTAGGATTGTTAAGAAGCCAATTACTGTAGCCGGCGTGACTTCAAAACCAACTAGTGCATAGATTCCAACCGTAATGAATACGTCATGTACTACTGAAATAATCGCTGCAATAGCCATTTTTGATTCAAATGCCATTGCAAGGTAAAGCATTACTACAATCAAAAATCCAAATAAACCATAAAGAGCTTTACGAGTGATCTCTTCACCCCAGGATGGACCAATAATCTGCGAATCAATTGAATCGATAGTCACATTAAACTTAGATGACAGATTGGCTTCCACTGCGTTTTGTTCAATTGAAGTTAGCGCATCAGTTTGAATACGAATCTTGTCATTTCCAACTTTTTGAATAATGGTCTGTGAAGTGATACCGGCTTCACTTAAGGCACTCTCAGCAGTTTGCACTGACGCGTTAGCGGAGGTGACAGTAAAGGAGGAACCACCCTTGAATTCAATTCCAAGATGTAGCCCTTGAGTAAATAAAGTTAAAGCCGAGGCAAGAATCAATAACCCAGAAATTGAGTACCAAATCTTGCGCTTGCCAATGAAATCAACAGAAGTTTCTCCTCTATAAAGTCTTCCGCCTAAACCTGAGAACTTAGCCATTACTTGACCTCCCCTGTCTGCGCAACTTCCTTCTTAACAATTCCTAATGACTTAGCTGAAAATCCAGATAGTGGGTGACCTTCGCTGAAGAACTTAAATCTTGC
>Ga0114971_10000909_pt1 | contig 20178 bp, 18 predicted proteins | sample M_140625_MF_Meta_FD_87320 | JGI IMG/M metagenome (GOLD analysis project Ga0114971, IMG submission 87320) | Freshwater microbial communities from Lake Montjoie, Canada to study carbon cycling - M_140625_MF_MetaG | ecosystem: Environmental > Aquatic > Freshwater > Lake | place: Lake Montjoie...
AAAGGGGGGCGATCGATAGCAATTCTGACGAGCGTGAGTCCTCAACTCGCAGCGGAAGAACGGCAAACAGCAGGATTAAAAAGCTGGAAGGGCGCCGGTTTCCATGGGGTCAGCCTCAATTTACCAGAGGAGGTGGAGACAATTCGACAGCGATATGGGCAGTTCGTTGAGGTGGTTGGTGTAACCCATGGGTGTCGGGGGCTAAATAAACGGCCTTTGGTAGCGGTGGCCGATCTGATTGAGGCCTCTTTTGCCAAGAATGAGGGAAGATTTAGTTTGATATTGAATGCGGATATTATTCTCGCGGAGAACATCAGAACATATCTTAACCAAGAGGCTAGCGGGGTGACGATGATTCCCCGTTGGCTGGTAGATTCAGCTAACCAACAAGAAGGGGGTGAGAAAGATCCCTGGGGATATGATGGAGTAGGGTTAGGATCTGAACTCCGCGGGATATTTACCAACCGTTACTTTGCGCTAGGCATGCCTTGGTGGGACTACTGGATTCCTTTCCGAGCCCTTCACCTTGGGCACTCGGTACGGATTTTGGACGAGGCCTTGGCCTTCCATGTTCGGCACCAAGAGCGGTGGGATGAGAAGGATAGGGCCCGTTTGGCAGGGGAAATGTGGAAAGAAGTAGGAGTGTCCCCTTGGAGAAGATTATGGAGCAAACATTTCGGACCGAGAAATAAACGGAAGATTTACGGTTACCACAATCACCTAGCGGGACATATACGTGAGGCTATACGAGCAGTGGCTTGCGGTTAGACTTATGAATTTCCAAGAAAGCCTCTTGCCTATACTGTTAAAAAGTGAAATTTCGCCCTCTCCCCGTGGAGTGTTTTAAAGGCAAATTACTAAATATCTCTTCTTTGAAAAAGTCATCAAGGGGTTACTATCCCGAGGCATAACTAGACGATTGATTGCATGTAAAGCAGAGAAATTAGAAGACTTTAAGCTACCGGTATCAGCCAAATTATATGTTCCTAAAAATCAAAAATAAAGTTTTTCGCACACGACAACTAGTCAAAAAAGCCCAAGAAGATCTGGAAATCTTAAAGCAGACGATCGAGCGCTTGGAAGAAAGCTGTGCCCGCACTGTCGATGGGTCCTTAGCCTGGAGTCAGGTTTTGTCCCAGCGGTGGCGTAATGTTTTAGGGTGTCTGCGAATGCGGAGTCTAGGTTCTAAGGGAATGGTGAGGGTTGGTGCAGACTCCGATGGTGGCTACGTAATCCCCGCTGATTGGAAGACTGTGTCTATGCTCATTTCGCTAGGAATCGGTCCAGAAAACAGTTTTGATATTGATTTTGCAGAAGCTGGCATTTCGGTTGAAGCCTATGACCCGACGATTAGCCAATTACCGAAAAAGCACTCTAAAATACGATGGGTCCAAAGCATGGTAGTAGCAAACCCCAATCCAAACAGTGCAGAAGTCTCTCTGCGGCATGTGCTAGAGAAGATTCCAGCTGGAATCTCGACCGCGCTTAAAATGGATATCGAGGGGTGGGAGTACTCGACACTGCTGTCGTGCCCGGATGAGTTATTAGGTAAAATACGATTCTTCGTTGCAGAATTTCACGGCATTGCAGATACATTAGCGACAGAAAGGACTGCGACCCTCGAGGCAACTTGGAAGAAATTATCTTCGAAATTCGATACCGTTCATATTCATGCAAACAATGCGGGAGGAGCGAGAGTCTTGGGGGGCGCTCTAATCCCAAATCTTCTAGAGATTACGATGGTGAACCGGGATCTCTACAAAACATCTGCAAGCATGGGAGCTTATTCCAACTCAATGGACCGCCCGAATATAAAAGAGAAGGCAGAGATCCAACTGAATTCCCTCTTTTGCGATGAGAACTTCGAAAATGATATTAGCCACATTAGTAAGTAGAATTCGCGCATGGAATAAACTGCGAAGGGCTAAGGTGCCACTGCAATCCTTTTTTCAAGAAGCAAAAGGAGTGATTCATGTGGGAGCACACTTCGGAGAAGAAATTCTCACCTATGCTCAACATGGGCTAAACGTTTTATGGATTGAGGCGAATCCCCATCTGATGCCTCGATTAATGCTGAACCTGAGGGGATTCAATAAACAAAGGGCGCTTTTGGCCCTAGTCGGCGCTGATGCAAGAATTGAGAGAAACTTTTTTATATCAAATAACGATGGGGCTTCATCATCGGTTTATACCATTAAAGAACATGAAGTAATCTGGCCTGAGGTAAAAATGATTAACCAAATATCATGCGAGCAAAAAACACTTCCGCAAGTCTTAGGAGGTGAAAGCATTTCAGTGAAAGACTATGACATCTTAGTATTGGACGTTCAAGGTGCCGAGCTTGATGTTTTAAAAGGAATACCAAATCTCCGCACACAATTTAGTCGGATTGAGCTGGAAGCAGCCGATTTTCCAGCTTACAGCGGGTGTGCAGTTCGCTCGCAAATTGCCGATTATTTGGAAGCGGAAGGCTATCGAGAAAAGGAAGCAAAATGTTTTGCGACGGGTGAAGGGGGAAGAAGCTATTTCACTTGCAGGTATTTTCGTGATAACTGATAAAAGCAGGATGCCTTTAATGAAATCTCGATTTGGGTGTAATACGTTTAAAAACACCACTGATGAATCATTTTACGAAAAATACTGCATATTTTATCCGTCAAAGTAAGGCGCTCTTCTTACGAAATGGCAAAGAGGAAGCAAATTAATTCTTAGATAAACGACCCAGTTTTATTTTCTTTAGTTCACCAAAGCCTCACAATGATATGATGAAGGAAGCAAAGATCGCTACCTTTTGCGGTTTGCGAAGGGCATTTCAGGAGCTTTAACGAGGATCTCGAAAACAATCGAGGATTAGTATACGCTTGTTATTGATGTGCAGGGCGCTGGGCTTGAAATTCTAAAAGGCATGCCGCACATCTAAAATAGACTTTGATATATAATGATAATTTCACCGACTTTTACTTCGCAAAGAAAACTTCTGCGTGGGGTACGCGTTAGGCGTGTTGGTGTCCTTCGCTCCTCCATGGCAAAAAGATCCTCTGCTTAAAGAATAATATGTCGAATTACCCCAGTATCTTGAGGGCCGAGTTAGTGGCGAGCGGACATACCAAGCTTCGACCAAACATTTCCGTGATCATAGCCACAAGGAATCGGGGATCCATTCTTCGGGAATGCTTGGAATCAATTGAGCGGCAACAAGCGGAAAAGGAAAAATACGAGGTCTTGGTAGTGGACAATCGAAGTCACGATGCCACCTGCTCGATCGTGGCCCAAACGGGCTATCGGTACTTTTATTGTCATAAAATATCCACCAGCAGTGCGCGAAACCTAGGGGCAAGGGAAGCCGCGGGCGACTGGCTGGCATTTTTTGATGATGACTGCGTAATCCCACCGGGTTGGATGTCGGCGGCCTTGGAGCTGATCCAGCGGGAATCTTTCCTGATCTTTTCTGGTCCTGCGGATGCGCCCTCAGGAGGCCTCTATCCAAAATGGTATAACGGAGCGTGGGAAAGTTTCCGGCCTTTCCCCACCCCAACCATCCTGCCTCTTCACTTATATCCAATTGAATGCAACCTTCTAATCAAGCGGGAGCTTTATCTAAGGGTGGGTGGAATGGATGAAGTGCTTGGGCCCTCGCATAAACGTTTTGGATACCATGAAGGCGCAGATATGATGAATCGCCTACGCGCGCAATTTAAGAGTGAAGCTGCAGTGTTTTATCACCCCTCAATTGCGGTCGCTCATCACATTCAACCGGAGAAAACTGGGATTATTCATCGATGGCGAAGACAGATTCTGGCGGGATTAGATCACCCGAGAGCACATCCCGAGAAATCCCGAAAAATCGGTTGGTGGCGGGAGGGCTTAAAATATGTAACTCCTCATTGGCGATTGCTTCGCCTTCTTGTCCGTGCCTTTCTGAGTTTTTGGTGGAGGGATCGAAATCGTTTCCCAAGCATATTCTCTTGGTTTTATGTCCAAGGAGGTCAGGAATGTTACCGTTTAGGCGAGTCCCTGGGTCGGGTGTTGGGTTCATCCGAAGAGGCGGATGGCATTACTCTGAATGTGGAAACCAGTCGTCAAAGTGAAATTAGGATGCGCCTCATGGGAAAAATTAGACCCATTCTTAGGCGATTTTCCTTAGGGGAGATTCCTGTGACAAGCGCCCTATCTACCCCGAAAGCGATTAAGCAGAATCTACTTGAGGGTGGCCAACTTTTATGGGAAGGCACTGATAAGAAAGTGCTGGCGCAACCCTCGCAGGATCAGCAGCCCTACCAACACCCTCACTTGAGCGACTCAACAACCGGATCAGTCTGCAATCTGTGGGTGGCAGAGCTTGAAGAGGCACAAGTCGTAGGCCCAAGCATTGGTGTGATGACAAAAAATCGAACCTTCCTAGGGGATGTAAGTATCGAATTTTCTAAATCAATTAAGGATCATGGCATGATGAGAAAGTTCATTTTGCCGCCCGCCAAGCAGCTCCAAGGCAAGTCCGTCCTTCTGGGTAGCACAGGTGGCAACACCTACCACCACTGGATGATGGAAGTCATCCCTCGATTGCGGTTGCTAGGGGAGGCAGGAGTGGATGTCAGGTCTTTCGACCACGTTTTGGTCAACAGCACTATGCATGAATTTCAGCGAGAATCCTTAGCGAGTTTAGGAATAAAAAAGGAATACATTCGAACTTTCAGGAAAGGCACGCGTTACATTTGCGAAACTCTTTATTTGGCATCCCTCCCCGGCCTTTTGGGTCATCCATCGACCGAAACTTGTGATTTCCTGCGAAAGATATTCTTGGAGCCCGATTTGATAAAAGGTACGCGAAAGCTCTGGATCGGGCGAAAGGCCCAATTATCCCGCTCTCTCAAAGGGGCAGATGAGATAGAACAATGTCTAAGAGAAAGAGGTTTTGAGAATTTCGAACCCGGGGACTGGACGGTGAAAAAGCAGGCCCAAGCATTTTTTGGGGCTGACTGGGTGGTAGCAGTTCACGGTGCCGCACTAACGAATCTGGCTTTCTGCCGCCCTGGAACACGGGTGATTGAGCTATTCTCGAGCGAATACGTGAACCCCTGCTATCGGGATTTGTCTGCTGCGGCCGGGTTGCTTCATTATGCCGTCCTCTCACCCAAACTAGAAACGGGAGAAGCGCCTGGCGGGCTTCACGACGCGAGCAAGGAAATAAAAATTGAAGTCACCGATCTGGAGAAAGTCTTAAATACCGCAGGGCTTGACAGTTAAGCCTGTCCCAACCGTTTTAGTCTATTCGGAGAGAAGTTTATTTCGTTTCGCTAACCTCCACTTCGTGAGCTGGAAAAACCAGCGGCGTTGGGCGACAGGCTTGGCTTTAGCGGTGAAGATTCTTCTTAGAAAATCAAGAAGCTTGGCTTCGGAGAAAACATCGGGAGGGGTATTATTGCGAAAGGGTGGAGCTTGAAGGTAGCGAAGGTAGAGAGCCTCATTGGTATCCACCTCGCAAACATAGTCGGCCAATTCGGAATCCGACTGGAAATCATAAGCATTGATGAAGGCTTCCGGGTTAAAGTAGTCAACGGCTTTGGGGTCGCCCCAGAAAATGGGGATGGTGTGAGCAGCAAGTGGGTCGTACATCTTTTCGGTTGTCCAGCCGGACAACTCTTTGTTTTCGAAGGCAATGGTAAATTTGTAGGGGCGGAGAGCCTCTAATTTAGGGGGTAGGCCTAACGGAATGGTGAGGCCAGTGTTGTTGGCGGCACGACCGAGAGAATCAACTTTTTTTCTGCGGTTGAGTTCGTTGAAAAAATCCATTCGTTGCCTGACGGATCGATTCGCGTAGGCGGATAGCAGAGCGCAGAAGCGGGTTTTTTGGGTGCGAATGGCATTCCAATCGGGATTATGCCGGATCAGCGGTTGGGGGGTTCGGTTATAGGCAAAGATGGGCAGGTAGTAGTGTCGTGGATCGCTACCGAGAAAGGGAAGGATGGCGTAATCGCACTCCCTCCAGTTGGGTTGGTAGACCTCATGGTGGGTATAGATTTTAGTGCAGTTGTAGAGGCGGTGTCGGTGACCAGTGAGGGCGTAAATTAGGAATTCTGGGCGTTCTTCTCGGAGGATTTGATAGCGGGAAGAAAGGATGCGTAGAAAAAAATCCTCCAAGTGGACCGGACAATCGGAAAAGTTGATGGAAAGAGGAGGAAGATCGCTCATTGGTCTCGAGCTTCGCGGAAATGTCGATAGCGGGCTAGCCAATCTCGGAGGGGGCGATGGCAAAGGAACCAACGGGCGAGAGACTCCTGCTGGAGACGGAGTTTTTCCCGCCATTCAGGATCTTGTTCGAGCTTTTCAATTATAGCTATTGCCTGCTTCCAGGTTTTAGGGGCGAGTTCCGAAATCATGAGAGAGCGATTGTTTGGCATGGTCGACGGGTCCGCAATAGCCAAGCAACCCGCTGAAACCGCTTCTTGAAAACTGTTTCCCCAAACAGGCTGTCCCCCCATCTGAAGAAAATAGCGTGCCGAGTGAAGTTTTTGCAGGCGCTCTGATGATAGGTCGGAGGTGGGCACGACTTCTATTGATTCGTTTATAGTGGCCCGAATATCGGGTGGCATCTTTTCAGATGTTATCCTCTCGAGTAGGACTCCAGAACGAGTGACTGTGTGCCTGGCTCCAAGAAGGAAGCGGTCGGATGGTTGTTGGAAGATAAAGGGGAATTCCACCACATGAGGCTTTAATTGTGGACGAACACGCCAACGGCGGGATCCACCATTTAAAAAGCATTGGTATCCGGCCAGCGGGTCCCGGTAAGAAGCTTTATAAGAGGGGGTGCCGGTTTCCCCAATCCAGTAGGACCAAAACACCTTGGGATATTTGGCGACAATCCGTGCTGGAATGGCGAGATCATGACAAATAACACAATCATATTGGCTCCACTGTATCGAATCGGGATCTATGGCCACTTGTGACTGGGAAAGGTAGGGATTCGGTCCGGCTTGAGGCCGCAGATCCCGATGTGCTTCATAAAACTTTATCGATGTACTTGGATCGGGGTCTTGGGAAAATGACTCGCGCCAATGTTGGCATTCGGGGTCGGAGCTCGCTTTGACAATCAAGAAGTCGGTTTTAAAAAGAGTGAAAAAAGCCGTTGGTCCAATCATTTTTGGAGTGGAGAGAACAAGGGAAAGAAGATCGGCACTGGAGCCGGGACGGGTGTAGATGTGGCTGGCCATTTCACTTTTCACTACAGCGATACGAAGGGGAGGGACACCTTGCGGGACCCCAGGGTAAAGAGAGGCAGAGGGAGAGGCGTGGATTTCCAGCCAACGGAGGGCTGGCCGAGGCAAAAAAGTGGTAAAGGGCTCGCACCATTCTGGGATTGCGGAAAACATGATTTATCCTAGCCCAAAAAAGGATACCATGACGAGATGGAGATGATGAGGAAAAGATGAATTTGGTGCGACAATTAAAAGGGTGGATTTATAGCCAATACCCCTCCTCCAGCGCCAAGTTACATGAAAAAAGACGGAAGGGACTTTTTTACCTAAACGTTTCTCCTGAAATTCTCGTCTGCCAGAAATCGCAGGATCGTATCTTCTGGGATAAGTTTCTCCGACCGCAAGTAGGTGGGGTGTTTTGGGAGGTCGGGGCAGGGGATGGGGTGGTGGGAAGTCATACTTTGGGTTTAGAGATTCAGTATGGCTGGAGTGGGATGCTCTGGGAACCGACCCCACGGCCAAGGGAAAGGGCTATGCGGACACGGAAGTGCAGGGTGTTGGGTGCTGGGGAGGAAACTGAGCAAGAGTCTGTAAAACAATTAGATTTGTTGGCTATCCATCGGCCCCGCGAGTTTTCATGGGTATGGGACAGGCTAACCGCCCGTACGAATCGACCTCTGTGGGTTATTGTCGAAAATCCAGAACCGGATCCGCAGTGGACAAGATTGTTGGAGTCTTGCGGTTACAAAAAGAGGCTTTTTTTTCATGATGATGAATACTTTAAACTGGAGAGTTGAGCCCAGGAGCCTGGGTTATGGCCGAAACCCAAAGGATGTCTGTAGACCTATTTTCAATGATCGGGTGCAAAAGACGCAAAGTGAAAATAAGGCAGGTCAAGAAGTGAAAAAATGATCCATCTGATAATTCCGTCGTATCAGGGGGGAGGCAAACTTGTGAGAGCAGCTCTTTCGGCGGTCAAGAATGGGGAAGGGTTTCATCGGATATTTATTTCGATCAATGGGAACCAAACGACTGACCTAGCCCTACTGGAGGAGGCTGGATTGTTGCAAAATAAAAAGATTGTGATTCTCGAAACGGGTAAGAATTTAGATGCTCATATGCATTTGGCGAACTGTATTGGCAAGCTCCATTCGTTCCTTAGTGATGAGGACTATTTATTTACACTCTGTCACGACGACATCTGGGAAAAAAATACTGACTGGGGCTGGCTGAATGAGGAGTGTAAGAACAAAACAGGAAGTGGATTTTTCCCTCTTTGGAACCTAGTGGCGGAACAGGGGGAAAGAATAAAAGAAAAAACATTCTTTGAGGGAAGAAAAGCTGTTCCTGAGGGAGCGATATTTGGCTCGATTGATCAGGAGGGGACGTACACAAACCTTTCAGGTATTGGATTCCCGTTCGCCACTTGGAAGGATGTGGTTAACTGGTGTCGCTTCAAAAAAAGCGCTGCCCGAATCGAACTCATGTTTGCCAGCCACCGAGCCGTCCGTTTTTTGGAGCATATGCCGGGATGTAAGATCCAAGTGGAGGTGTCTCAAACCTCGGATGGAGTATGCCTGACCCAGAAACAAATCACCTGGGACGAAATTATCTTTTACGCATGGCTTTTTTGCCAAGGACGAGTCACAAACTGGAAGCACCAGAAGAAAGCGGTTCGCAAAATTTGGGCCAATTTCAAGTATCTAGCCAAGCTTTACTGCCCAAAATTATATGGGGCAGTTTCCTTGAAAAAACGGGGTCGTGCCAAGGGGTCTTAGTGAAAGTTGCATTTCATTCCGCCTATCTTGGGCATCGCGGGACGGAGGTTGCCCTGATGGACTATGCGTGGGGGAACCGGGAAATTCTGGGCAACGAGTCTTTCTTTCTATTGCCATGGAGAGAAGGAGCCGAATTCCATCCGGTGGCCCTTAAAATGAAGGAGATCGCACTCCTCCGTTTTTATCGGACCCAGGATGAGCGAGAGGGAATTCTTGCAGAAGAAAAGGCGGATCTTTTTTTCTGCATCAAGAACGGGTTCAATGACGGGGTTGTTTCAAGAAAAGTTTCTACTGGAATCCATGCCATCTTTCGGGAATCGGAGTTTCACGGGGATGTCTACGCGTATATTTCGCAATGGCTTTCCGATGTTATGACTTATGGCAAAGCACCCGTTGCCCCTTGGATGATTCGTTTAGACGAAAACCAGGTGAACTTATGCACGGAGTTAGGAATTTCTCCGGAAGTTTGTGTCTTTGGGAGATATGGCGGGGACGATTCTTTCGACATTCCTTGGGTTCAACAGGTTCTGGTGGAAACAGCCCGAAAGAACTCTGATATATGCTTTGTTTTTATGAATACTCGGGAATTTCCAGGGGCAGGGGGAGTGTCCAATATCCGCTTTCTTCCAGCCTCTTCGGACCCGATCCGCAAACGAGCCTTTCTCAATACTTGTGACGCGATGATTCACGGGCGGGAACGCGGGGAAACGCTTGGCCTCGCCTGTCTGGAGTTTGCCAGTACGGGTCGGAAGGTGCTGACTTATTCGGGCTCCCCAGAGTTGGCCCATCTTGGGATTTTAGGGGAGGCGGGGTTGCCTTATGCGAACGAAAGAGAGCTGAGAGAACTTTTGAAACGACCGGCCGACAGTTTTCGGCATGGGCAAAACTTCGCACACTTTTCTCCGGAACCTGTGATGAGGCAGTTCCAAAAAGTTTTCCTGGGAATTTGACTATGATCCCGAAAATCATCCACTACGTATGGCTGGGGGGAAAGCCGTTGTCCCCACTTGGGATGAGATGCCTAGCCAGCTGGAGAAAACATTTGCCTGGCTGGGAGATCCGCAGATGGGATGAGACCAACAGCCCCATGAATCATCCCTTTGTGGCTAAAATGATGAACGAGGGAAAGTTTGCTTTTGCATCGGATTTAATTCGTTTGCAGGCGCTGCTTGAGTTTGGAGGGCTTTACTTGGACACGGATGTGGAGTTACTCCAAGACCCAGACTCGCTGGTGGAGGGAGATAAACTAATCGTGAGTTTTCACTCTGTGCAGAACCGACTGCGTAAATGTGCTCTGGCCACCTGCTGGATCGCCGCCCCGGCAGATTTTCTGTTGTTGCGGAGAATCCGAGACCGTTACGAGGGGCTTGGTCGTGCGGTTATCAATAACACCTTTTTTACGAATGAGATTCTGCCGCTGTTTCTAGGTCAGGAGCTTCCGCAAGGCGGGGTCTTTGATTATTTAGAGACCCCGCAGGTCCGGATTTACCATCGTGACTATTTTGGTTCTGAGGGTGGTGGATTACCTGCTGCTTTAGGTGTTGACCCTGTGGCGATTCATCACGGGAGAGGGGAGTGGGGAGGGAAAGCCGATCTACTTCCTTGGTGGCGTCGAATTTACGATTTACGGCTGGACCGGAAAGTCATAAGACCGCTCGAAAGCATGCTGAAAAAGATGCTTCGAAAAGGACAAAGTTGAACAAGATTCCCACCGTTATTTTCATTTATCGCCGACCGGCGTTGGTGAGGCAGTTGATGAAGGCGATAGCATATTACCAGCCCAAGGAAATTTTCATCATTGCCGATGGGCCGCCTGTGGGGGCCGACCCAGCTTTGGAGGCAAACTGCTTGGCAGCTCGTAAAGAGGCGGAATCAGGAGTGATGTGGGAGGCGAATGTTCGAACGAATTACGCACCAGAAAACATGGGCTTACGGCGGAGGCTGGAGACTGGGCTGGATTGGGTGTTCTCCGAGGTTCCTTTCGCCATGATTCTCGAGGAGGATTGCCATCCAGAGCCTGATTTCTTTTCCTTTGTAGAGGCCATGAGGGGGCGATACGAAAACGAGGAAAAAATCGGCTGTATATCCGGAAACTGCTTTCTGCCCTCTGATTTTTCGCTGGAAAGTTCTTACTTTTTTTCTAGGTATCCCCAAATTTGGGGGTGGGCGACCTGGGCGCGTGCTTGGAAAGCTTATGATAACAGCAGCAAGCAGTGGCCGCGGGCGGGTGGGATCTATGCATTTTGGCCTGATATGAGCAGAAGAGAAGTTCGATATTGGGAGTGTGTCTTGGATCGCGTGTATCAAGGGGAATTGAGCACTTGGGATTATCGCTGGTTGATGGGGTTGTGGTCCCACCGGCTTCTTTCTATTACCCCCGCGATCAATCTGGTGAAAAATGCCGGTTTTGGTGAGGGGGCAACCAACACTAAGGACCCAGAGATTCAACCTGGAATTGAAAGGGTAGGGAGTTTACATTCGCCCTACGCCGCTCCGAATTGCTTGGTCAGGAACGTCGCGGCGGACGAGGCGGTGTTTCGCAATCATTATCTGCGGATGGAGGGAAGACTTTCATTCTGGCGCAAGCTCATCCGTTCGTTGGAAAAGAGAGTTCATAGAGCGAGGGAATCTGCAAAAGGGCTTTTATGAGCGCGGGGTTGCTGGCAGGGTTAAAAGTACAATGAAATTAGTGATCCTAGCGGGAGGGTTGGGTACGAGGATCTCTGAAGAATCGGGTTCCCGACCGAAGCCCATGCTGGAAATTGGAGGCAAACCCATCCTCTGGCATATCATGAAGATCTATTCCGCCCATGGAATCAATGACTTCATTATTTGCACAGGATACCGCGGTTACATGATCAAGGAGTATTTCGCTAACTACTTTCTTCATACTTCTGATGTTACGTTCCACATGAAAGAGAATCGGATGGAGGTTCATCATCAGCATACAGAACCATGGAAGGTCACATTGGTGGACACAGGGGAAGAAACAATGACAGGAGGTCGATTGAAGCGGGTGGCGCAGTATGTCGGCAAGGAGGCTTTTTGTATGACCTATGGGGATGGGGTGGGGAATGTAGCCATCCTGGACCTTATCTCATTTCACCAAAAAAACAAAAAAGTCGGGACAGTCACGGCCGTCCAGCCGCCGGGGCGATTTGGCTCGATGGAGGTGCAAGCAGGGCAGGTGAACCATTTCATCGAAAAACCCCAAGGGGATGGCGGCTGGATCAATGGGGGCTTCTTTGTCTTAGAGCCTGAAATCTTTTCGTACATCGCGGGCGATTCAACGAACTGGGAAAAGGATTCATTGGAAAAACTGGCGGAGGAGGGGCAGTTGGGAGCTTTCGCCCACCAAGGATTTTGGCAGCCGATGGATACAATGAGAGATAAGCAGTTGCTTGAAGAGCTTTGGGCTGCAGGTAAGGCCCCTTGGAAAAACTGGTGATCTTGCGACGCGGTTTCCAAGATAAGCACGTATGGCTTAGCGGTCACACCGGGTTTAAGGGAGGCTGGCTGGCAGTGTGGTTGACGGACATGGGCGCCAGAGTCACGGGGTTCTCCTTGGCTCCAAAGACCCCGTTTTTCTCGCAGCTGAAACTTAAGAATCGGCTAAGGCACGAACTCGGCGATCTGCGCGATGCCGGGGAAGTTCGGAAATCCATCCTTCGATGCCGTCCTGATTTTGTGTTCCACCTTGCGGCACAGCCTCTGGTCCGGGATTCCTATCTTTGCCCTTTGGAAACCTACGAGATCAATACCTTGGGAACTGCCCACGTGCTGGAGGCACTCCGCGAGGTGAGGCAGCCCTGCGCGGCGGTTTTCGTCACCACGGATAAAGTCTATCGAAACGAGGAGAAACGGCATGCCTTTCGAGAAGGGGATCCGTTGGGAGGACAGGATCCCTATAGTGCCAGCAAAGCGGCCACCGAAATTCTCATCAGCTCATATCGGGACTCCTTTTTTCAAAGGCACCCGGTTCGGATTGCGTCCGCCCGATCCGGAAATGTAATTGGCGGTGGCGATTACGCGAAAAACCGTATTGTGCCGGATGCATTTCGTGCACTTCGGTCGGGGCGAGGGATTCCGGTGCGGAATCCTAAATCGATCCGACCCTGGCAACACGTTTTGGAACCCACTTCGGGCTATCTAGCTTTGGCGGTTCATCTATCTAGAAAGAGGAAAATAGACGGAGCCTATAATTTTGGCCCATCTCCACGCGACCAGAAGACGGTGGCCGCTCTTGTCCGAGAGATCCTTAAAAAATGGCCGGGACGATGGAAGCGACTCCGTGAAAAAAATCCTCCCCACGAAGCGGGTCGATTGCAGCTTAACAACCGCAAGGCTTGGCAACATCTGAGATGGAAGCCCCGCCTAAGCTTTGCCCAGTCCGTGGGAATGACCATGGATTGGTACCGTGCTTCGATTCGGCCGGGTTTTGATGCCTATCGGGCCTGTCAGGAGCAAATCCAAGATTATTCAAAATCTCCCAACCCATGAGCCAGACCGACGACCCTAAAAAGATCCGACAGGAAATTCTTCGCCTCACCCGCGACTACTCGAGAATTGTGCATACTGCTCAGAGGCCAGGCGGTGATGCCGCCCGGTCTCCCTTCGTTCCTGGCGAGAGCGTAGTCCCTTATGCCGGTCGTGTTTTCACAGAGGATGAGGTGGAGGCTGCAGTCTCCTCAGTTCTTGATTTTTGGCTCACCCTAGGCCCAGAGGGAGAATCGTTTGAAAAGGAGTTGGCTGGATTTCTTGGGGTGAAACATGTTCTGCTGGTGAATTCGGGTTCCTCCGCCAACTTGCTTGCGTTATCGGCTCTGACCAGTTCGAAAATCCCAGAAAAGAAAAGACTGTTGGCGGGTGATGAAGTCATTACCTGTGCGGCGGGTTTCCCGACCACGGTGGCGCCGATTTTGCAGAACGGGTTGGTGCCAGTTTTCATCGACAACGATCCCATGACCGGAAATGCACGAGTGGATCAATTAGAAGCTGCTTACTCGGTGAAGAAGACCAAGGCGGTGATGCTGGCTCACACGCTGGGGAACCCTTTCGATGTGGGAGCGGTTCTATCGTTTTGCCGGAAATACGACCTCTGGCTCGTCGAAGACAACTGCGATTCACTGGGAAGCACATACTCAATTCCTTTAGGTAAGGCGAAGGAGCTGGGTTTTGCAGAAAATTCACCCGGCATTCCTTCGGATGGAGTTCACATCACCCGTTACACTGGGACCTGGGGAGATCTTTCCACCCAGTCTTTTTATCCCCCCCACCACATGACCATGGGGGAGGGAGGTGCGGTAAATGTTGTCTCCCATCCGCCCTTGAAAAAACTTGTGGAGAGTTTCCGAGATTGGGGGCGGGACTGCTGGTGTGCTTCTGGGGTGGACAACACCTGCGGGAAGCGATTCGACTGGAAGCTTGGGGAATTGCCGAAGGGCTACGACCATAAATACATTTACAGTCATCTTGGCTATAACCTGAAGCCATTGGATTTGCAGGCAGCGATTGGCAGGCAACAGCTAAAGAAACTCCACACTTTTATCGACGCGAGGAAAATAAACTGGGAAATATTGCGGGCAGGATTAGCAGATCTGGAAGAAATTTTTGAATTTATGATTCCGACGCACGCGGCTAGCTGGGCGAAGCCAAGTGAGTTGGAAGGAAAAGTCTATACGCCCTACCCACCCATGGCTGATAGTTCCTTTGCCCGCTCAACTTTCCATTGGGGTGCCTCCCAATGTTACACAGCACCCAGTTGGTTCGGTTTTATGCTCCGGGTTCGTCCCACAGCAAAATTCACCGTGCGAGAACTGGCATCGTTTTTAGATGAGCAAAAGATTGGAAACCGCATGCTTTTTGGCGGGAACCTTCTTCGCCAACCTGCTTTTGTTCAGCTTCGCCGTGAGCAACCAAACTCGTTCCGTGTTGTTGGCCACAAATCTTCTGAACCTCTGAATGATTCAGCTCTTAAACTACTTCTCCCTGGTGCGGATGAGATTATGGGTCAGGCCCTCTTTCTTGGAGTTTATCCAGGTCTTGATGTCGATCAAATCAACCAAATGGCTGGGAAAATCAATGAATTTGTACATTCGAAAAAGTGAAATTATCAAAAACAACCATACGGGGATTAGTTTGTATTGATTATCATCTGGCAAAAGACTCTCGTGGTGAATTCCTCAAGCTTTTTACCCCAAATCCTTTCCGCAGCATCTTTCCTGCAAAAAAACTGGAAGAGATCTTTATTACTCGCTCGGCCAAGAATGTTGTACGCGGAATGCATTATCAACTTTCTCCCTTCGATCACGACAAGCTTGTCTCGTGTATTCAGGGAAAAATTCTAGATGTTGTTTTTGATATGCGAAGGAGATCGAAGACTTTTGGGTGTTATGAAGTTTTCAAGCTTTGTGCAAATCGTCCCCAAGGATTGATCGTCCCACGAGGCTGTGCTCATGGTTTTCTCTCCCTGATGGACGACAGTCTGGTTTGCTATCTTACGAACCGCCGGCACAGTCCCGCCAAAGATGCGGGAATTCACCCAAAAAGTTTCGGATTCGTCTGGCCGGTGAAAAATCCAATTCTTTCCCAGCGGGACAAGCAGTTGCCATCCTGGGGAAACTATGTTTCCCCTTTTTGAGTATGAAAGTAATGATCCTCGGTGGGTCTGGCTTGGTGGGGAGCCATTTGGTCGCATGTCTTCGCCAAAGGGGGCATAGTGTTTCGGGTACCTGCTGGAAGCAGGTGGTCCTCGGAATGACTCGACTGAGCATGAGCGATCTTCGGGGCCTTTCCTTCATTCTCCAGCGCGAAAAATTTGATGTGCTGGTGATTTGCTCCGGCTTTACTTGGGTCGACGGATGTGAAGATAAACCTGCTAAGGCTAGGCTATATAATAGTATTTTGCCGGGAAAGATCGCCCAGTTATGTCGAAGGCATAAGACAAAAGTAGTTTATCTTTCGTCTAGTTATGTTTTTGACGGAGAGAGGGGGCCCTATTCGGAAAGGGATCGCCCCAACCCCCTTTCGATATACGGGAAATCAAAGCTCGAAGGAGAACAGAGGGTTCGGCAAGAGGGCGGTAAGCGTGCCCTGATTATACGAACCATGGGGGTAGTAGGCTATGAGCCCCGGGAAAAAAACTTTCTCTATACGGTCATTCGGAATTTGCAAAAAAAGAAGGTTCTCGTGGTTCCCGATGATCAACGAGGCAACTTAACTTGTGCCACTGATCTTGCCCAAGGGATCTGCCTCTTGCTGGAAAAAAATAAACGTGGAATTTATCATATTGCCGGCAGGCGACCCAATGCGAAACGGAGTGAGGTGGCGAAACAAATTGCCAAAAACTATCGGTTAGATGCGAAGCTCATTCATCCCAAGCCGACCGTAGAACCAACCTCTAAAGCTCCCCGACCTCGTTACGGCGGACTACGAACGGAAAAAGCCCGAAAGCAAGTTGGGTGGAGACCTCTTAGCCTACTTCCAGAACTGGCTAAGATAGCTTGCGCCTAGTTAAAATATGGACATAAATAATTAATATCTAATGACTAATCCTAAATATTATTTATGAAACAAACTTCAGTAACCGCAGGCGTTCCTGTTTTTAATATGGGGCCTCTAATGAAAAGAAGAATTGAAAATCTTCTCGAACAGAACCACCCGAATGTCAAGATACTGATCTCAGACAATGCCTCAACGGATGAAACAGAGGATGTATGCCGAAGATATGCAAATAAATACCCGCAAATCGTCTATGTCCGTCAACCCGAAAACCTCGGACAAGCAAAAAACTTCGAGTTCGTTCTCAAAAATGCTCAAACCGAAATGTTCTTTCTCGCGTCGGGGGATGATTGGCACGCCCCCTCCTTTGCGGCGGAGTGTGTCGCCGAACTAGATCGGCACCCAGAATGCAGTCTCTGTTCGACGGCGATGAGCTTCCTGGATGATGACCAGGTGCCAGTAGATTGGCCGCGAAAGGACAGTGAATTATGGTCGACGCGCCAGCTAAATGAGGGTCAAAAAATTCGCAGATTTATGTTTGGTGCTTCCGGGTTTTATTTGTACTCCATGTTGCGACTATCCCGAGTGGATCCGAGATTGATGGAGATGGCTAGGTATACTTGTTCCCCGTACTTCGAGTATCCTTGGGTTCTGGGACTGACGATAACCAGTTCTTTTTGTCATACCGAGGCGACTTACTTCACTTACACTCTGCACATGAAGTGGATGTTTCCACCCAAGCCTAAAGCAGGTGATGCGACCTCGGTGCCAGCGCCACCTCCTGTAGAATCGAATGCCCTAGTCTTTCTCGACCGATATCGCGAGGTGGCTGATGAACTTGCGCCCGATCAGAAAACCGCGGATAAGATCAAACAGCAAATTCTAGTTGGAGCACTCATTAGTACTGGAGGAAGCTTGGATTGGTATAAACGAGCGAAAACCCTTAAAGTCTGGCATCGTTTTCGGGATTGTTTGGGGAAGTGGGATATTTGGGGGCTCTGTTTTTTAATCACCATGCAAATATTTCGAATCAAACCGATCCGACTCCTCTTTCGCCAGAGGATTTATTAAGTACCAAGAGATTGCCTTGGGCTGGGTGGGGAAGGGACGAGATGCCATCGACTGATTATCTAATTCTGCAGGATCACCATAAACAGGGTGGAGCAGCTAAAGCGTCTGGGCGTTGGGCGCAGCTCATGCGTGGATCGGGTAATCTCGTTGTCCAAGCCGTTGGAGATGAGATGGGCGAGGGAATTCGCCGGCTGAGTGGAAAACCTGAGCGAGGATTATGGCGAATTTTTGAGTGTCTTAGAGGACGAGACGCATTTCGGAAAGGTAGAGTGCAGCGCGAGTTTAGCGCCTTATTAGAAGGAGAGTTGCCTGAAACGGTTTGGTTTCACAATATTGCTGGGGGAATAAAATGGGGCTGGGGGCAGGAAATGGTAGGCCAAGCCTTGGCGCAGGCGCAGGTGATCTGGACTTTGCATGATATGTGGGCATTGGGGGATGGGGACCCGTATTGGGCTGAAAGTGAGAAGGCTGGAAAGTATGAAAGTTCACCCGTACGGGGTGTTGTGAATATGAAAGCTGAGCATCGATTGGTGCTGACAGCGCCGTCTCAGTGGTTGGCTAATCTTGCCTCAAAACTTACAGGGTCAAAATGCCACTTCTTGCCGAACCCAATTGATTTAAACATCTATTCCCCAGGGGACCGTCAGCAAGCGAGGGGCAGGCTTGGGATAAAAAGCAGTGGGTTAGTTGTTCTGGCAGGTGCAGATTCCCTGCAGGATAAACGGAAGGGGATGGACCTTTTGTTTGAGGCATGGTCTGGGGTCCCGGAGAGACAGGCCGCTTTGGCTCTGTTTGGCCGGAATGGGGAAACGAAGAAGGGGCAGATCTATCTGGGACCGATCGAGTCGGAGGCCCAGATGGCGGATGCCTACCGAGCAGCCGATCTGTATGTGCATCCCGCTCGTATGGAAAACGCTCCCTGCACGATCCAGGAGGCTCTGGCATGTGGGACTCCCGTGCTGGCGTTTAAAGTAGGGGGAATTCCAGAAATGATTAGTCCGGGTAAAACAGGTTTTTTTGCTGAAGAGATAAGCAGCGATTCGTTAAGTCAGGAGTTGGGGAAATGCCTAAGACAACCAGAAAACATCAACCGGATGAGGCTGGATTGTCGAGAAAAAGCCGAAAAGGATTGGAACCCGGTCCGGCTGAGCAAGATGCTTGGTGAGATACTCGCAGGAGTTCTATAGAACCCTGCAGAAACTTGACGGAAAACTCAGAAAAGTAAATTAACTAGGTGAGGATTAAAATATATCTTGGCGATAAACAAAGCGGGAATCTTACAAATGCCAGCATCTTTATGGCGAAGGTTCTGAATCGGATATCAAAAAAGCATAAATTTGTTGTAGACGGTGAGCATGATCTCACTTTGGGACTCGACGGCTCGAATGCATTCGCAAAAGATAACATCACATTTATATTCGAACCCTATCAAGTTAATCCCAGGCAGTGGGATAAAATCAAGCAGTTAAGTGTTAATAAAATTACCTTTTGCTGGAATAAACTTTTTTGCAAGAAACATGACTTTGAGTATCTGCCTCACCAATGGTGGTTTATTTGGTGGAACCGTGACATGTTAGATGAAAATCTGAATTTAAGATTCTCGAATAATATTCAAAAGGAAAATCTGGCTTGTATGATATTAGGAAACAAAAACTTCGGACTGCAAGACAAGTATAATCTGTATAGTTTAAGACATGAGATTATAAGGTTTTTTGAGTGCAATCGAATTGATGATTTCCATCTTTACGGAGATTGGCCGATGTACCCGTATGTATATAAAGGGGAAAGAGTCGGAGAAATATCGGATACCTTAAAAAAGTACAAATTTTGCTTTTGTCCGGAAAATACAAATAAACCAATGTATTCCAACGGATGGGTAACGGAAAGAATGTACAACTGTTTTAGAAATCTCACAGTGCCTATTTATTTAGGAGCTGAAAACGTAGATCAAATTATTCCCAAGGAATGTTTTATTCATATGACCGACTTTAAAAATATCTCCGACATATATAAGTACATAAGGCATATGACAGAAAGTCGTTATCGAGATTATATTAATCATATAACTGCATTCTATAAATCAGAAAAATGCAGGACATTGATCCACCCGTCTACATTAGCCGGCAGATTGGACTTGCTACTTTAATCTAAGTTGAGATCTCTAAAGTAGATTAGTGGCATTAAATAAACAACCGAGAAGCCTCTTCTTCATATTGAAAATACTTCCCTTGGGGTACACCTAACATCCTATGTACTTTGTCGGCTCATTTTCACAAATTCATCGCCGTCTCTATTCAGTCGGTCGCTGCAGCGTCGTTGAATGGGTTTTGTCTGTTCCAAGCAAAGTGCGTTTCTTTGGCTCTTTTTGGAAGTACCGGCTGGGATCTTTTTATCAGCAACAAAAAACGGTAAAACCCGGACCTTTGAATGGATGGATCAAGCTCGACTCAGAAAATCTCCTTCAAATAAAGGTGATTCACCAGATTCTTTGGAAAGAATGTTCTCAGGCAGGAGCGTCTACTATGGTATTGGATAGCCTCTGCGGTTGGGTTCGGGTTCGGTCCTCGTCCAAAAATCAGGGGAGGCAATCCTGCTGCCCTTCCCGTGGGATCCGTTTCCCTAGCCGGCAATCAGGT
>Ga0114971_10000914_pt1 | contig 20104 bp, 11 predicted proteins | sample M_140625_MF_Meta_FD_87320 | JGI IMG/M metagenome (GOLD analysis project Ga0114971, IMG submission 87320) | Freshwater microbial communities from Lake Montjoie, Canada to study carbon cycling - M_140625_MF_MetaG | ecosystem: Environmental > Aquatic > Freshwater > Lake | place: Lake Montjoie...
AACGGAAGGCTTATAACCTCGCTCAGAATAGAAAAGTTACTGCGCGCTACGAAGAATACTATCAGCAAAAGGAGTACGCCGCCCGAAACAGAGCAAGAGAATATGCTCGTCAAGACTTCGAACAATTCAAAAAATCGAAGTATTATAAATTAGCAGTTGGCGTAAACAAGAGCTTCAACGTTCTGTTTCTCATCATCTGCCTGCTCATTGTCGTTGTTCCCGTATATATGTACATTCTTCAACAAGATTTACCCGAAGAGGAACAACGTCCTTTTTTGGGATTTTTGTTTCCCATGTTATTGGGATTTGCAATGGGAACATGGGCCTGTTATTATTGGTTCATTAAGAAGCAAGATATTTTTAGTATTTCGTAAATTCGTGACTCATAAAATTATACAATGAAAAAGCACCCTCTTAGTTTTCTATTTATTCTGACATCTTTTTATTCTTTCGCTTTTGAAGGAATGTGGATTCCTTCTGTCTTGAATGCCGCATTCGACGACATGAAAGCCAATGGATTGAAGCTCTCGAAAGAAGAAATTTATTCTATCAATAACACGTCTCTAAAAGACGGAATTGTAATATTCGGCGGCGGATGCACAGGAGAAATGGTTTCCAACGAAGGATTACTTTTCACCAATCATCACTGCGGATTCGATAACATTCAATATCATTCATCTGTGGAGCATGATTATTTAAAGAACGGATTCTGGGCTATGAACCGCGAGCAAGAATTAGCTTGTCCGGGCTTAACCGCAACATTCGTTAAAGAAATGCGCGATGTTACCGAGGAAGTTTTAAATGGAATGGTAGGCGTTGAGGAAAAAGATCGAACCGCGAAAATGAGGGACTTATTCAATGTCATTGCGAGTAGAGCAAAAGAAGAAAACAAATGCGACGGATTCGTTCGGGGATTCAATTATAACACGCAATTCTTTTTAGTATTAACGAAGACCTACACAGACGTTCGTCTCGTGGGTGCGCCTCCTTCATGCATCGGCAAGTTCGGTGGAGATACCGACAACTGGGTGTGGCCACGTCATACAGGAGATTTTTCTGTTTTCCGTATTTATGCGAATGATCAGAATGAACCCGCTAATTACTCTTCAACCAATAAGCCTTTCAAGCCTGCACATCATTTTCCTATTTCGTTGAAAGGAGTGAAAGAAGGAGACTTCACAATGGTGTATGGTTTTCCTGGAAGAACCGAGCACTTGCTAACTTCAGCTGGAGTGGCTTATAACCACGAGCAATTGGCTCCCATGCGCATTGACTTCCGTGAGAAGAATTTGGAAGTGATAAATGCTGCAATGAAAAGCAGCGATGAACTTCGCATTAAATATGCTTCGAAGCAAAGTAATGTAGCGAATGCCTACAAGAAATGGCAAGGACAAGAGTTAGGGTTGAATAAGTTCAATGCGATTCAGTTGAAGAAAGACGAAGAAATAAAGTGGTTAGAAATTGCGAAGCTTTCAAACAAAGAATTGGAATATTCTAATTTGCTTGCAAGCATAGATAAATTGTACAAAGACTATTATGGGGTGAACATTGCAGCTGCTGCTTATGCTGAATTTGTTTTCAATGGTCCTGAAGTTTTTCAGTTGTATCAAGATTTTAATGATATTTATGCTCAAGCGGCACAATTAAAGAAGGGGAATCAATGGGAAGGAAAGATGAACGAGTTTTTAGAGGCGGCTAAAGCCTTTTACAAGGATTATGATTTGGAAACCGACAAGAAAAGATTTGTAGCGATGTCGCTAATGTTTGAGCAATTTACCAAGGGTGTAGTTCATTTCGAACATTCAAAATTGTCACGTGAAGCAGCAGCAAATCTTTGGTTCAATCAATCTTTGATAGCAGATAGTTCAGCATTTCTTGGAATGATTCGCTCATTCTCAAAAGATACATTCATCTCCTACAGTGGAAAGTCTAAGAAATACGCCAAGCGCTTAAGTGCCGAATATTTTTACGTTCAAGCTTTATCATTGAACGATTATTACATGAACACATTGGTTCCATCAAAGCGCGAATTCAACACGAAACACGATCAGCTAATGGAGAAATATGTTTTCTTGTTGGAAGAAATGCGTGGTAAAAAAGAGAAGTGGTGCGATGCAAACTCGACCTTGCGTTTGACATACGGTAGAGTGGAAGGAAGCGCTCCGATAGATGGAATGGCGTATACACCTTTCACAACTGGACAAGGAATTTTAGACAAGAACAGCACGGGAAATCCAGATTTCGAAATTAACGACCGATTGAAAATGTTGTTGCAAACGAAAGACTTCGGAAGTTATGGCGTGAATGGAACATTGCCGGTTTGTTTTACAGGAAGCAATCATACAACAGGCGGGAATTCTGGTTCTCCGGCCTTAAACGGAAATGGCGAATGGATAGGAATAAACTTCGATAGAACATGGGAAAGCACCATGAGTGATCTCTATTTCAATTCGGAAATTTGCCGAAATGTAATGACAGACGCGCGCTACGTTCTTTGGGTAATTGACATCTACGCCGGAGCTAGCCATCTCTTGAATGAGATGACCATTCGACGTTAATGTTTTATGACCACTGAATAAGGAAAAAGATAACCGCAATCACAAGTGCAAAAAGTGTAATTGCGAAAAGTACTGGTCCGCCAATTTCGTTTTGTTCTGCTTCGTGAGGAATGTGTCCGTGATCGTCGTTTGAGTGTCCCATGGTATAATTTTTCACAAATATAATTTCATTGTTGAAACACCCAAATAAAAAAGGTTAACACTTCAAGGTTAGTCTTTTCTTTTTCCCAAATTGACTCAGGTGCAACCTATTGTTTCGTATTATTGTCTTAACATAGGAAACCATACTGAAACTAATGATTTTATACATACTAAAAAGATCAGCTGTCATTTTCTTGGCCTTGACAGCATCTTTTTCAAGTTCTTCTCAAGTTGTCATAAACGAATTCTGTTTTGCGAACTATTCCGACTACGCTGTAGGCGGTGAGTTTGAAGACTGGGTTGAATTTTACAATCCAACAGGTGCTGCCGTAAATATCGGTGGCTATTGGTTGAGCGACAACGTTCTGAATCCAATGAAATATGAAATCCCTGCTACAGTTACTGTGCCTGCGAACGGATATAAGTTAATTTTATTCAGTGGGCAAGGGGCGTACAATCCGGGTTATTTAGGTCAAACCAATACAGATTTTAAAATCACCCAATCGAACGGTGAAGATTTAGTTTTTTCAGATCCCATTGGAAACATTTTGGAAAGCTACGATTTTGCTGTGATTAGTCCGAATCAAATGAACCAATCTTATGGAAGAGTTCCGAATGGTTCTGGATCAATGCTTATTCAAACCAATCCTTCTCAAGGTGCAGCAAACTCTGGCGCTACAGGTACTGGGTATGCTATTCGGCCTATTATAGACATTCAAGCGGGTTATTACGCAGCACCAATAACTGTAGCACTTTCAACCACGGAAGTAGGAGGTTCAATTTTTTACACCACCAACGGTTCTCAGCCTTCGAACGCAAGCACACAATACACTGGCCCCATAAATATTAGCACAACTACGGTTTTACGTGCTATCGTTTACTCTCCAACAGCAGGAATTCTTCCTTCATTTACTGAAACCAACACGTATTTTTTCGGAAACGATAATCATACAATTCCAGTAGTTTCTATTTCAGGAAATACCTTAGACGGAGGTTGGAACGGAGATGAGTTGACCAATCTCGAGTTTTTTCAAAATGGTGCTTTCGTTGTTGAGTCTCACGGAGATAGCAATGAGCATGGAAACGACTCGAATGCATACGGACAAAGAGGGTTTGACTACATTACAAGAGATGCCTTGGGATATGACGATAAGTTGGAACACCCCATGTTGCACACAAGTGACAGACAGAGTTACCAGCGTTTAATTTTTAAAGCTGCCGCAAACGACAACTATCCTTTTTCAGGAGATGGTGCTCACATTCGCGATGCCTATGTTTGTGAATTATCTCTTCTAGGAAATCTTCACCTCGATGAGCGTAAAACACGTAACTGCATCGTTTATATAAACGGTCAGTACTGGGGAGTGTATGAGATTCGTGAGAAAGTAGACGATACCGACTACACTAAATACTACTACGATCAACCTGCCGGAAATGTAGACTTCTTGAAAACATGGGGTGGAACCTGGACAGAATATGCAGCGGCTCCGGGATTTAATCCTCAAACACAGTGGAACACCTTTGTGAACTTCACAACAACTAACAGCATGGCTAATCAGGCCAACTACGATTATGTTGTTTCACAGTTCAATACCATGAGTCTTATAGATTATTTCATTTTGAATGGCTATACCGTTTGTACGGATTGGTTAAACTGGAACACCGCTTGGTGGAGAGGAACTAACCCATTAGGTGATGGAAGAAGATGGAGATATGCTTTGTGGGATAACGACGCAACATTTGGACATTATGTCAACTACACCGGCGTGCCGAGTACACAACCAACTGCTGATCCTTGTCAAATAGAAGGGCAAGGAGATGTTGGCGGACAAGGACACATTCCTGTTTTGAACGCTTTGTTCGACAATCCAGATTTCTTCGCTGATTATATTCAACGTTACGCTGAACTTTCAAACACGATCTTTTCTTGTGATCGAATGATTGAAGTGTTAGACAGTATGATTGTGGTTATTGATCCTGAAATGACCCGCCATACGCAGCGTTGGGGAGGAAATGTAACGACTTGGAACAACAATGTGCAGGCTATGCGCAATTTCATACAAGCACGTTGTGCCAATGAAATCATTGGTGGAATTACTGATTGCTATGATGTTGTTCCTTACAACGTAACGTTTCAAATCGATGGAGTAGGAGATATCATCGTTGGGCAAACACAGCTAAGTCCTTATGAAACACCTTTTTCAGGAACTTATTTCGGTGATTTAGCTATTGACTTAGAGGCCATAGTAGACTCCATTATAGGTCCATGCAGTTCCTTTCAAGGTTGGCAAATTCTTAGTGGTACCGGAACCATTTTAGATCCTTCTGCTGCTATTACTACCTTAACAATTCAATCCGACGTCACTGTTCAAGCTGTATTTGGAATTCCAGCTTCAGGTCCGGTTACTGTTTTAAGCGATGTATTTCCAGCAGGCGCTGGTAACATCTTATTTAACGGCACAGCGCAAGCGAGTTATCCAAGTACGTTCACTGTAAATGCAGGAGATTCTACTTCGGTGAGCGTTACAGCTAATCCATGGTTCACCTTCAATCATTGGGAATCTACCAACGCAACACTTCTTCCGAATACAACAGCAACTTCTATTTATTTGAATCCGTGCGCTGCCGATACAGTAGTTGCAATTTTCGATGAGACTCCGCATGCAATTTTGCAAGTAGATGTAATGCCAGCTGGAGCAGGAACTGTCACTATGGACGGTACCGTTCTAGCAGCTTATCCTTGGAGCAATGAAATTATCGCAGATGTTGACTACACCTTCAATGCGAATGAAATTCCCGGAGTAACCTTGTTTGATCACTGGGAAATCAACAACCATCCACTGAATCCGAATACACTTTCACCCGATGTTATTCTTCATTTAATGGTAAGCGATACCCTTGTAGCGGTCTTCACTATCATTGATGAATTCCCTTTGACAGTGAATGTTCAGCCAGCTGGTGCAGGAACTGTAACCATGAACGGAACTCCGTGGACGCCTCTTCCTTCCACACAAATATTTGCTGAAAATACATTCATGAATTTTGTGGCTTCTCCAATCGATTCTTGGACCGCCTTTAACCACTGGGAAATCAACAACCACGTCCTTGCGCCATCGATAACAAGTTCATTTGTGAATTTCAACTTCACAGAGGAAGACACATTGGTTGCAGTATTCGACGTAACACCGCATCATCCGCTTACGGTTATGGTAAATCCACCAACTGCGGGAACGGTATTGTTCGACACGGGGAATGCAACGACGACTTCATTAACCGTTGAAAACGAAGACAACATTCCTGTGAACTTCACGGCTCTGCCAGAAGCGTATTGGTTGTTCACAGGCTGGCAGTCTGTTGCAGGAACACCGATTAATCCGAACCTGACAGCGAATCAGATTTCAGCGATATTCACGGGAACCGATACCATTATCGCGAACTTCCAGAAAGAGCCTTTCTTGTATTATGTGCCGAACACGTTCACTCCGAACGACGATAATTTGAATGAAGTATTTATTCCTGTTTTGAATGGATATGATCCGACCGATTACTACTTCGCGATATATGATCGCTGGGGTATTTTGGTTTTTGAAACCAACGATTCTACAAAAGGGTGGAATGGTACATTCAAAGGAAATGGATCTTACTATGTGCAGGATGATGCCTATGTTTGGAAGCTTCGAGCTAAGGCTATTGGCAGCAGCGAACCTGTTGAATTAATGGGGTCATTGACACTCTTTAGATAAGCATTTTCGAATTAACTTCGTTGCATGAATATTCGGAACGAAGTTTTTTCAAATCAATCACTTCAAGACTGGCAATCGCTAGCCGAGAAAGAATTAAAAGGAAAATCCCTCGACTCGTTGGTTCGCCAAAAGGAAGAAGGGATTTTTTTATTTCCCTATTCAACAGAGGCGAAATCTACAGAGGAGCCGACTTTTCGCGCAGCTCCCTCGTGGCAGTTGCATCAATCGTTTAAGACGACCGATCCACTTCAATGGAATGGTCTAGCGTTGGAGGCATTGAACGGCGGAGCGAACAGCCTGACCATTCCGGCTTCTTTCAACGCTAGTGAGTTAAAGGTGGCGTTGAAAGACATCTTCGTTGGCTTCATCAACTGGGAGTTTGAGGCGCATGCCGAGCAAGCCGACGATCAGATAGACGCAATAAAACAAACTTACGAATCTCAAGATCGCGCAGGCGTTCTCTCATCCATTCATTACAAACACATCAACACAAACGCATTGTTCGGCAACCACGCAACAGCGTCGGAACAAATTGCATTCGCTGTTTTAGCTGGAATTGAATTCATAGAAAATACGCATTTATCCATAGACGATGCTTCCGCACAAATCCTGTTTCATTTTTCGGTTGGAAGTGAAATGTATGTTGAAATCGCGAAGCTGCGCGCTTTCCGCGCCGTGTGGTCTCATGTCATGAAGACAGGAACTTTCGATTACGCCTGCTCGAATCACGCTTTCGTGAAGGTTCAAACAGATGGCTTTTTTCAAGCAAAAAAAGACACCGACAATAATTTAATTCGTTCCACTATTCAAGCCATTGCCGCTTGTGTTGGAGGAGCAAATCGCATTGAGGTTCTTCCAATGGAATACGCCAATGCCGCTGACGTGAGCGAGCAATTGCGTTGGGCTAGAAACATTCAGCATTTATTAATTGAAGAATCTTACTTCGATCAATATTCAGATTTAGCGAAAGGAAGTTATTCGTTGGAAAAACTCACGGAAGAATTTTCCACAAAGGCTTTGGTGACAATGAAAGAGTTTGAAACTTCCGAGAAATTGGAACATTTCATTCAAACAAAAAAAGAAGAAAGAAGCCTTCAACATTCACAACGTGCGCTAGTGGGTGAAAACAAATACGTTCAGTCATGAGCAAATTGAATTGGAAAGACGTCCCCTTCAACTTCAATGAAGAAGCGAAGGCTGCAACGTGGGGAGCAGGCGCAGCGCCGTTTTTACGCGGACCATACGCCAGTATGTACACCGTTCGTCCGTGGACCATTCGTCAGTATGCCGGATTCAGCACCGCTGAAGATTCGAATGCATTCTACAAACGCAACTTAGCCATGGGACAAAAAGGTTTGTCCGTTGCCTTCGATTTAGCCACGCATCGCGGATACGACAGCGATCACGAGCGTGTGAAAGGAGACGTTGGAAAGGCAGGCGTAGCAATAGATTCAGTGGAAGACATGAAAGTCTTGTTTCATGAAATTCCCTTGAATGAAATGTCGGTGAGCATGACAATGAATGGAGCCGTGCTTCCAATTCTTTCTTTCTACATTGTCGCTGCTGAAGAGCAAGGCGTTCGTCCAGATCAACTCACCGGAACCATTCAGAACGACATTCTGAAAGAGTTCATGGTTCGAAATACATACATTTATCCGCCTACGCAAAGCATGCGCATTGTTTCAGACATCTTCGAATTCTGTTCGAAGGAAATGCCGAAATTCAATCCGATATCCATTTCAGGTTATCACATGCAAGAGGCGGGAGCCACGCAAGAAATTGAGTTGGCGTATACGCTGGCAGACGGATTGGAATATGTCCGAGCTGGATTGAAAGCGGGCATGAGCATCGATGACTTCGCTCCGCGATTGTCGTTCTTCTGGGCCATAGGCATGGACACTGTGACTGAAATTGCGAAGATGCGCGCAGCCCGTGTGTTGTGGGCGCAACTGATTAAGTCCTTCAACCCGAAAAATGAAAAATCAATGGCGTTAAGAACCCATTGTCAAACCAGTGGTTGGAGTTTAACGCGTCAAGATCCATACAACAACGTCGCGCGCACCTGCATTGAAGCGCTCGGCGCCGCATGGGGTGGAACGCAAAGTTTGCACACCAATGCCCTAGATGAAGCCATCGCCTTGCCAACCGACAACAGCGCGCGCATTGCACGAAATACGCAGTTAATCATTCAAGAAGAAACAGGTCTTTGCGAAGTAGTCGATGTGTGGGGTGGAAGTGAAGTGGTTGAAAAGCGGACGCAAGAAATTATGGACGCCGCTTGGAAGTTAATTGAAGAAGTGGAAGAAATGGGGGGAATGACGAAAGCTATTGAGGCCGGCATTCCGAAGTTGCGCATTGAAGAAGCCGCAGCGCGGAAACAAGCGCGCATAGATAGTGGAAGGGACAAGATTATTGGAGTGAATATTTTCCAGTTGGAAGAAGAAAGCACCATGGATATTTTGCAAGTAGACAACGATGCCGTTCGTATTTCACAAATCGAAAGATTAGTTAAAACGAAAGCAGAGCGCAACGAAGAAGCTTGTCAAGATGCTCTAAAAGCCTTAACCGAAGCGGCGCAGAGCGGAAGTGGAAACTTATTGGCGCTATCGGTGGAAGCCGCTCGCTTGCGTACAACCTTGGGAGAAATTTCAAGTGCATTGGAAGTAGTATACGGAAGATATTCCGCACAGATCAGAAGTATTTCAGGAGTTTATTCAAACGAATCAGCCATGGACAAAGACTTTATTGAAGCACGCAGACGCTCTGATGAATTTGCAGAGCTAGCGGGAAGAAGACCGCGCATCTTGGTTGCGAAGATGGGACAAGACGGACACGATCGCGGAGCGAAAGTGATTGCCACATCGTTCGCCGACATTGGCTTCGATGTGGACATGGGACCGTTGTTCCAAACACCAGCTGAAGTCGCGAAACAAGCTGCCGAGAACGATGTCCACATGGTTGGAGTATCTTCTTTAGCAGCAGGACATAAGACGTTAATTCCGGAATTAATTTCCGAATTGAAAAAATTGGGACGCGAAGATATTGGGGTTATTGCAGGCGGAGTAATACCCGAGCAAGACTTCGACTTTTTATACGAAGCGGGATGTGTTGGAATTTTCGGTCCAGGGACCAAGATTGCAACGGCAGCGCAAGAAATTTTAACATTAATGATCGAAGCACTTCAAGGCGAATGAACACAGTAGAACAGAAGAAGGAAGCGTTCGAGCGCTTGTTAACCATCATGGACGAGCTTCGAGAGAAGTGTCCGTGGGACATGAAGCAGACCTTGGAAAGTCTTCGTCATTTGTCCATAGAGGAAATCTATGAATTAGGCGATGCCATTCTAGATGGTGATATGGAAGAGGTGAAGAAAGAGTTGGGAGATGTGTTTCTGCATTTGGTTTTTTATTCCCGCATTGCCAGCGAGACTGAGGCTTTCGATATTGCCGATGTATTGAATTCGATTTGCGAAAAATTAATTTCAAGACATCCGCATATTTACGGAGATGTTGTGGTGAAAGATGAAGCGGAAGTACTTTCCAATTGGGAAAAATTAAAATTGAAGGAAGGAAAGAAGAGTGTGTTGCAAGGCGTTCCGCGTTCGTTGCCTGCTATGGTGAAGGCGCAGCGCATACAGGACAAAGCGAAAGGAGTGGGGTTCGATTGGGACAATGCCGATCAGGTTTGGGAAAAAGTGTTGGAAGAATTGAATGAATTCAAAGAAGCTAAAACGAAAGAGGATCAAGAAGAAGAATTCGGCGACTTACTTTTCTCACTCATCAACTACGCGCGTTTTAAGGGAATACATCCGGAAGATGCATTAGAGAAGACCAACAAGAAATTCATTTATCGTTTTCAGTACTTGGAAACAGAAAGTGCGAAAGACGGGAAGCAAATGGGGGAGATGACCTTGAATGAAATGGACGAATATTGGAATCGCGCGAAAAAAATAAAAAAGAATTAAAAATATAAATCCATGAAAAAAATTATTTGGTTGTTCGTTGTCGTAGTAACTGTGAGCAGCTGTATCGCTCCCAGAGCCATAACGAATTCAGGGAAAGTCACTCCGACAGGGTTTCACCATGTATAGAATCAATATTAGAATCCAGGAAAGTATGACGTTTAAATTTGCTTTTTGTTCAATGGATAAAACGAAGAATTAGTATTAAAGTTGAACTCAATTCAAAAACGAGATTTTTTCCGTAATTAAAATCAGATATGATAAGAGGAATCAGTTCTAATGTCAGAGCCATTACAACATGGTGTACAAAACGCTCGTATTTAATATTGTACCTTGTAATAATATTTGCACATGCGAGCGTAAAGTTGTTTTTTATCAATGATTACGAACTTCAGGGAGATGAAGCATTTAGTGTATTTCATGCCCAACAAAGTGTGAGGGAGCTTCTTCAAACACTGAATAAAGAAGCTAATCCACCGCTGTACTATTTGCTTTTACATTTTTGGATAAAGATTTTTGGTATTGCTCCTGCTGCGGTAAAGATGCTGAACATAATAATAAGTTTTGGAACTGCCGTCATGATCGTAGCTATTGGCCATAGGCTTAGAAATATAGGATTTATCTTTTTTGCATCATTGGCATTTTTTTTCTCCAATCTTCATTTTGAATTCAGTAATGAGATACGAGCCTTTCAATTGGTGCTGCTCTTAACGGTTTGTTCCTTCTACTTTTTTATCTCTTATTTCGAAACTAAAAACACCATTCATCTTTTAGGGATCGGTTTTGTTACCTTGGCCCTTCCTTACACACATTACAATGCAGCGTTTGTTGCGATAGTGCAGGGTATTTCAAGTTTGTTTTTTATTAGGTCGCATTGGAAACTTATTTGGAAATTGTGGATTACCTATTTAATAGCAGGATTACTTTTTCTTCCACAGTATTTTGTTTTTAGAGAAGTCATACCAAAAGAAAATTTTTGGTTGGGACTATCAAAATGGGACGACTTTATTTACATAGTTAAAGCCGCTACAGGTTATCAAGGCTTATTTAAGTATTTATTTCCGACATATATTTTACTTCCTATTTTAGTATTTGCATTTAAGCGATTCGAACTTCTTTCCAACCGATTTCAATGGAAGTACTTTTTATATTTCTGGCTAATGTTTATTCTTCCGTTGTCTCTCAATTATTTGTTAGCACAATACATTCCTTCTTTTCAGTTGAGATATGTGATATTCACGAGCCTAGGTATTTACTTTTCTTTGGGGTATTTTTTCTTTCATTTGAGAAAAAAACTAGCTATTCTAATACTAATTCCAATTTTTTTAGTTTCAATGTTCTTCTATGAATTCCGACCAGTAAAAACAGATAACGAAGGCTGGAAGGATATCGCCCAGTTGATACATGCGATGCAAAGAACAGAGCGAGTTGGGGTAGTAATTACGGCCTCATACAAGCTCAAAGACTTAATATATTATTACAACCCTCAAGACTTTAAGGATTACAATCATTTTCCAGCAAATTGCAATGAGGAAGGAGTTTATGGGCTAAGTGATTCAACTGAAGTAGATCGTTTGGGCGATTTAAGTCGATTCGATAAATTGGTTTACATACGCAGTCATGCCCAATTTGAAGATGAATCGGAAAATTTAATAAAGTATTTTGATTCACGCTTTCAACGTTGCTATGACTTTGGTGATCCTAAGCATGGTCATGTTATAGTCTATAACATGGGCAATACTCCTTGCTTTGACTGGTTTGAACTAGGCAGCAGAGTTGAGTTAATGAATAAAGAACGAAATTGGAATTTCAAGGAATACGAAGACAGAATTAGTTCTCGTCATAAGTATGAGTATGATTACAGACAAGAGGAATACGGGCCTTTTGAATTTATAAATGATAGAATTTACTGTCCAGGCATTGTAATACCTGTTAAGGACATTCAAATGGTAAGTGTGTCTATGAACTACGCAAGTGCAGCAATCCCTACAGCACAATTAATTATTTCGGTTGAGCTAAATGGGAATTCTTTGAAACGCATAGAATTTCCATTGGGAAGCCAATTCAGAGATGGAAGAGGGCTACTTTCTATTCAGGCTGGCTTGCCTTTATCGTTTCCAGAAAATAGTGAATTGAAAGTTTATTGTTACAATCCCAATCTAGACCAATTGGTGCTTGAGGATTATCAAATTACGGTTTGGAAATAAAAGAAAAAGCCTCCTGAATTTCAAGAGGCTTTTTCTGTTAGCGGTCGGGACGGGACTCGAACCCGCGACCCCGTGCGTGACAGGCACGTATTCTAACCAACTGAACTACCCGACCGTTGCCATAAAGCGATGCAAAAGTAATCTCAATTTTCAATTACACAAACTTTTTCATGTAATTTTTCTTTCTCTCTCTCTTGCAGCGCACCTTTCGAAGGACCTTGCTTGCATCTTTCACTTCGTGAATCTTTGGCTTTGCCAATCTTACCTTAAAAGAGTAATGTGTCCTTGAAAAACTTCCGCACTCACATCGTTAAAGTGCACTTCAATCCTGTAAACGTATACACCGTCAGGGAGGTAATATTCTCCTCCGAGCCTGTTGCCCATCCACTTCGGCTCCAAACTTTCAGATTCGAAAACCACCTCTCCCCATCGATTTGCGATAATTGTTTTTACTGATCTAGCGTTCGTGAAAACTGGGAACCACTCTTCATTAAGGCCATCGTTGTCCGGTGTAAACGAGTTCGGTATATAGGCTGATGTTTCGAGACAAGGCGCAATTCCAACAGTGAAAAAACGCGGGTCTGCAACGCAGCCATAACTACTCGTGAATCCCAGTTCAATCACATGACCACCTGGTGAAAACGCTGCCCAATCAATATTAATAGTATTGGTTCCAGATTCATACAGAACATTATCTACAAGCCAATAGAAGTTACCTGACTCATTGCAATTAGCGGAGTAATCGAAATCGGTCCTCGGCTCATCGCACATGTCGAGATACTGCTGACCCCAAGAGGCCAACGGCATTAACATGATGAGTATGAGTATCTTCTTTAACATGAATCTAGGCTTCGCCTTAGTTATGCTGAATCGGAGTCAATACCGGTACCGGATTTACAGTAACAGGAGTAGTCGCACTAAACGTACATCCAGCTGTTCCATTATTATCACAACCTACTCCTGTAAGGCTATTGCAATTAATACCATTCCATAAAGTTATGGCTGGACTTGCTAGTGCAGGGGATCCACCAGTTATATTAATGGTAACTTTGGAACCTGTGGCAACGAAGCTATACCAAACATCTAGCGCAGGTGCAGGTTGGTTTCCACCAGTCGCGCAACCAAGTAAATTAGTATATGGATTTGGTGCGGTCGCGTTGATATTGGTACCTGAAACTGAAATGGATGAACCAACCCCAACAGGGCAAGCCGACGGAGTAGGCAAGGCCCCCAAAGCTTGCGCTGTAGAGCAGTTGTCATTTGCAGGCTGAGCAAAAGAAATTTTACTCACAAAGAATAACACAGAAAAAAATATTATTTTATTGCAACAGCTTTCAATGGGTTAATCAATCAGGCATAACGAATTTAACTCATTTCTCAACAAAAAAGATGTTTTAAAAAAATAATAGCAAATACGATAATATTCATTTAGCGTAACACAAATATAACGACTTAGCTAAAAATAGAATTTCGCGGATGTTAAGTTTTTGAGATTAAATAATTCAATTGAAATGAACGAATCTATACTGGTCGAGGTTGTCGCAACAAAACGATGCTTCTGAGCTATGTTTAGTTGCTTTGGGGTTTAAAGCTAACTTAAATACAAAGAATAATTTTTTCTTTGAAATTTTAGTATATTTGGCTAAACCTTAATTAAAAATAAAACCTATGGAAATGAATTTAATCTTTGGTGTGCTCGGGCTATATGCCATAAGCCGCCTGTATTCCAGTGTTACTGGAAAAACCCCAAGTAGCCGTTTTAACTTGGCCGAACTCAAAGAAGCATTTCAGAAAAACACTGGTGTATGGTGGTTCATGGTTCCAATTTCAGGAGCTCTTATCCTGTTTTTTGAAGCAGTAGTTTCAGTTTTATGGTTCCTTGGAGAAATACTTCACTTGGGAACAGCGGTAATCAAACTTGTAATAACCATTGTAAAATGGATTTACAATGAAGTTGTGCTTGGTGGATTTTATTTCTTGTGGAAATTGATTTGGCATTACCTCATCTGCATTCCATGGAAATGGTTTCTTGAAGCTTTCCGTCTGCTTGGAGCCGCTTCGAAATGGTCTAGTTACAAAATTGCAACTATAGGAATATTCGCAAGCCTCATCGTCGCCTTTATAGGGCGATACATCAATTCCTTTATGGGAACTGATAGCATGGCTGTTCAATCATTCATTCAACACGCAACAACTTTACTATCTATCATTCCAATCGGAATGGCAGCAAGTATGATCGCCTTCAACCGTAAGAATGGAAATGCTACATGGAAAACTCAAGGGATGAACTATGCTAAAATTGCAGCTGCGATTCTCGTTCCCATGATTGCTCTGATTGGTACTGAATACCTATTGATAAATTTAGGTTCTCGTACCTCATTCCAATTTTCATTTTCAACCCTATTAGCCGGAGGAAGTTTATTTGCTTCATTCCTTATTCTAATCAATTCAATCCTAATCATTTTTGTAATAAGCGCATTGCCATCTTTCGCAAACGATTATTCTGGAGATCTTAAAGGGGTGTATCGCCCTTTCTTAAGCCACCTCTATTACGGATGGGTGTCTTATTTACTTGCAATCCCCGCGATTATTATTCCAGCTTTCATTCTGTCTATTATTCCCGGTCTCATTACTCAAGGAATGACTTATTTCACGCAGAAAGCAACAGACTATGTATACGAACAGCGAATTGCAAGCATTACTGAAGATTCTAAAGAGAACATGATTCCCTATTCCGACTGGTGCAATGTAGATTCAATTTCGAGTGACTCATTGAACAAGTTAATGGAAGCCGATATGAATATGCTTTCAGTTCGAGTTGCAATGAATGGAGTAGGACGCGGACAAGCTTACTTAGACTCGTCTTATTCTTCTTTTGCAAATAGAAACGGTGCAGTTACAGTTGGAATGTTATCTTATATGTATAACAGCTATGCTGACATGGTAAATGAAAATTTAAAAGCACAGCCCATGAATACAGAAGCAGCCAACGATTCTTCGTTTACTGCTGAAGCAAAAGGGTTCCAAGGAGAAGTGTCGGAAATGGATTCGGCAGTTGTAAACAATAACAAGAGCATTGTTTCATTGCAAGAAGAAAAAGCTATGGTGTGTTCAATAGCCCCAATTGTTGAAGAACCTGCTCCTATGCCGTTAGAACCTGTGATTGTTGAAGAACCTGTTGTTGATGTTCTTGTTGATGGCTGCGATGCTGAACGTTCGCGTATCGATGGAAACATCTCCGACATTCAAGCTAATAACGATCAGATTAAGAAAATGAAAGAGCGTAAGTTAGCAGTGATTGCACATTTGAATAAAATGCAAGAAGATGCAAACGGAATGGTTGGCAATGAAAAAGTTGCGAAACATATGGGATACTTTTTCATGAGCATTTGGATGTGCGCTTTAGCCGCCATTGCTATGGGATTTGTTCTTAGCATTTATGCGCACTTGAATAATGTCGTTTACAATTCAATTGATAATTCAGATTGGTTAATCACAAATCAAATTCACGATGCACACAGCGCAAACAAGAATCAACCTGTTCTAGGATTGCTTTTAACTTTTGTTGCTTCACTCATGATTTTCGGAATGGTATCTAGTATGGATTTAAGTGCTCCGAAAGCAATTTGGGAAAAGGCAAAGTCACAAGGAATGGAAATGTATAATAAAATTCCTGTATTGAATGCTGCGGCACCAGCACCAAGTGCAAAAGCCAATCCAGTGGTTGAAGAAATTCAGGCTGAAAAAGAGCAAGTTGAAGAGGTTGTTATTGAGCAACCAGCTCCTATTGATTATGAGCAGCAGATTGATGTCTATCAAGAATTTCCAGAAGTTTATCCTGATTATTCAGGAGAATTTGGAAACTAAGAATAAAACTTATTCTCATTGAAAGGGAAAGAGCCGCACACGCGGCTCTTTTTCGTTTCTTTGCATTCGTGTCGAAACCACTGCTCATAATCCCACCGCTAACACAGCTGAATACCCCGTATCCAGCAACCGCTTATATAACCGGATTTTTAAAACAGCAAGGATTCGAATCAAGACAAAAAGACTTGGGCTTGGACATGGTTTTGGAAGTGTTCTCCAAAAAGGGATTCGAACTGTTGTTCAACGCCATTGAGAATTCCGACTTCAACTTAAACAACCAACTCGACGCGTTAGTGCAAAACAGAAAGGCCTACGAGAATACGGTAGACTCTGTGATTTCCTTTCTTCAAAATAAAAATTACACACTTGGATACCGTATTGCGTCTGGTGCTTATTTGCCCGAAGGATCTCGCTTTCAGCAAATCAAGGATCTCGAATGGTTCTTCGGAAACATTGGTGTGCAAGACAAAGCGCGATACAAGTGCACCATGTATCTCGAAGATATTTCCGATTTAATTCAAGCAACCGTTGGTCCACATTTCGGCTTTTCAAAATATGCGGAACGCATTTCAAGAACAGCTGTTTCCTTTAGTCCAATTCTTGAAGAGTTACAAAAGCCAAACAATTATCTCGATGAGATTTTGGTGGAAAAGGTGAAGGCCTATTTCCAAGAAGAGATTCCTTCTATGGTCGGATTTACAGTTCCTTTTGGTGGAAATTTATATGGTGCTTTCAAAGCTGGACAATGGATTAAGACGAATTATCCTGAAGTGAAAATCGCAATGGGCGGCGGATATCCGAACACCGAACTGCGCGAACTTTCAGACCCACGCGTTTTCGACTTCGTTGATTACATTACGCTCGACGATGGGGAAGGGCCATTCCTAGCGCTTTTGAAGCATCTTGAAGATGCAGAAGTTCATCCGGAACTGAAAAGAACGTTCCGAAGAAATTCAAACAACGAAGTTGAATTCATAGATAATAAAGTAGGAGGAGATTTCCTTCATGCTCAAAAGCCAGCGCCGAGTTATATCGGACTTCGCTTCAACGAATACCTTTCGGTGATTGACATGCCGAACCCCATGCACCGTTTGTGGAACGATGGGCGTTGGAACAAGATAACCGTTGCTCACGGTTGCTATTGGAAGAAGTGCAGTTTCTGCGACATTACCCTCGATTACATTGGACGATACGACCAAGCAAGCGCAACACATTTGGTCGATCAGATGGAAGCGCTTATTGCAGAGACCGGTGAAACCGGATTTCACTTCGTAGATGAAGCCGCGCCTCCAGCAGCATTGCGCGATTTAGCCATCGAAATTCTTCGAAGAGGTTTGCAAGTCTCTTGGTGGACCAACATACGTTTTGAAAAAACATTCTCTCCCGATCTCTGTAAAATTCTTGCCGCTTCAGGTTGCATTGCCGTTACCGGAGGTTTAGAAGTGGCCAGTCCAAGAATTTTAGAGTTGATCGACAAAGGAATTTCCATAGATCAAGTAGCCAAGGTTTGCAAGAGTTTTCGCGATGCAGGAATCTTGGTGCATGCCTACTTAATGTTCGGATTCCCAACACAAACCGAACAAGAAACCATTGATTCGCTAGAAGTGGTGCGTCAGCTTTTTGAAAACCAATTGCTACACTCTGGACATTGGCATCAGTTCGCGATGACCGTGCACAGCCCTGTAGGGAAGGACCCTGAGAAATTCGGAGTGGTGCGGACAGGCCCTGTTTTCGAAGGTTTCGCGAACAATGACTTGTACCACGAAGACCCGAAAGGAGCGAACCACGAACTATATTCAGAAGGATTGAAAAAGGCCTTGTACAACTACATGCACGGAATTGGCTTCGAATTTCCATTGAAGAAATTTTTCAAATTTGCAATACCGAATCCGCTTGTTCATCGCTCACTCATTGAAAAGTCTGTCAAGAAAATGCCCGATGATGAAGTGGAATTGAAGGGTATGGTGCTCTTCCTTCATCAAACAACTTTAAAGGAATTGAAGAAAAATGGTCCGGACAAGGAAATACTCTTCGTGCATAAATCGGGATACCAGAAAATAGATCTTCCAACAGCTGTTGCAGATTTTTTGGTTGAAAATGAATTGAAGTTGAATCTATTTCAAGAAGAAAAAATAAACTACCAAGATGTCCTCACGAACTTTTCCAACCAACTCAAATGCACTCCTGAAGAGGTAGTGAAATTCAGCTGGTGGAAACAAATGCGCGAATACGTTTGGATGGTCCGCGTTTAAGACGGTCTTCTTTTTGAATCGGGATTTCCAGAAAAGCGTGGCTTAAATCCACCACCACTGCCGGTCTTCGGTCTGTTTCCTCCGCCACCATTTCCACTTCCACCACTTGGACCACTTCCACGGTGAGTCTTTCCTCCACCAGATCTTGAAAAAGGCTTCTTTCCTTGTGGCTTTTGCGCAACACCCGGAGCAGGTTTGTTCAATGCAGGGAACGGATGCTCATTCACAACGGGAATGTCTAATCCAATCAACTTTTGAATGTCGCGCAAGTATTCGCGCTCTTCAATATCGCAGAATGAAACAGCTCTACCAGATGCACCCGCGCGGCCTGTTCTTCCAATACGATGAACGTATGTTTCAGGGATATTCGGAATTTCGAAGTTCACTACAAAAGCCAACTCATCAATGTCAATGCCACGCGCAGCAATGTCCGTAGCCACAAGCACACGAGTGATTCCGCCTTTGAAATTGCTTAGCGCACGCTGACGGTGATTCTGAGATTTGTTTCCGTGAATAGCTTCCGCCTTAATGCTAAACTTTTGTAAAAGCTTAACTACTTTATCCGCGCCATGCTTGGTACGTGTGAAAACCAAAGCAGATCTGATTGATTTATCTTGAAGGACATGCATCAACAAATCGTTCTTGTTCGCTTGATCTACAAAGTAAATACCCTGCTCAATTTTTTCAACTGTCGAAGAAACGGGAGTCACTTCCACTTTTTTCGGAGTCGTTAAAATTGAATTCGCCAATTCTTGAATCGTCTTCGGCATGGTTGCCGAAAAGAACAAAGACTGTCTTCTTTCAGGAATTAATTTAATAATGCGTTTCACATCATTAACAAATCCCATGTCCAACATACGATCCGCTTCATCCAAAACAAACATTTGAATTTGTCCTAAATTCACATGACGCTGTTGCACCAAGTCTAACAATCGTCCTGGTGTACAAATAAGAATGTCTACTCCAGCTTTCAACGCGTTCACTTGAGAGCACTGATTCACACCACCGAAAATAACGGTGTGACGAAGATTCAAGTTTCTGCCGTAGCTCGCGAAGCTCTCACCAATTTGAATAGCCAACTCACGCGTTGGAGTCACAATTAATGAACGAATAGCGCGCTTGCTTCCGGTGTGTCCGGTATTCTGAGTAAGTAATTGTAGAATTGGAATGGCGAAGGCCGCCGTTTTTCCCGTTCCCGTTTGGGCACAACCTAACAAATCATTTCCTTCCAACAAAATTGGAATGGCTTGTTCTTGAATAGGAGTGGGAGTGGTGTAACCTTCTTTTTTTAAAGCGCTAAGAATAGGCTCAATTAAGTTTAAATTTTCAAATGACATAAAATACGTGGTCGCCAAATTCCCAATCGTATTTCTAA
>Ga0114971_10000916_pt1 | contig 20082 bp, 14 predicted proteins | sample M_140625_MF_Meta_FD_87320 | JGI IMG/M metagenome (GOLD analysis project Ga0114971, IMG submission 87320) | Freshwater microbial communities from Lake Montjoie, Canada to study carbon cycling - M_140625_MF_MetaG | ecosystem: Environmental > Aquatic > Freshwater > Lake | place: Lake Montjoie...
GAAGATGGCGGGCGCTACCGCAACGCCCAGGAACGCACGATTGAGGAGTTGCTGCACCCCGACCCGGCCGACAAGGTCAATGCCCGCGATATCGGCCGCTTCATCGCCGAGGCGCATAACCGGCTCGCCGCCCCGTTGACCGCGCTCGGCTTCGCGCTGGTCGCGCTGGCCACCGCGCTGACCGGCGAGTTTCGCCGCCATGGCGGCGGCTTGCGGCTGTTCATCGGCATCGCCATCGTCGTCGGCCTGCTGGCGGCGGGCCTGACCTTCGGCAATCTGGCGGGGCGCGATGCGGCGATGCTGCCGCTGATCTGGCTGAATACCGCGCTGCCGATCCTGGGCGGTGTCTGGGTGCTCGCCGGGCTGCCCGGTTGGCCGCAGCGGCAGGTGCCGATGGGGCCGTCGGAGGCGCCGGCATGATGCTGACAACGACGCTGACGCTGTATGTCGCCAAACGCTTCCTCTTTGCCACGCTGGGGATGCTGCTCAGCCTGACGCTGCTGGTCTCGCTGTTCGATTTCATCGAACTGCTGCGCCGCGCCGCGAACCGCGCGGATGCCGGCTTTGCGCTGGTGGCGCAGATCGCCGGGCTGCGCATGCCCTTCGTCGGCCTGCAGATCCTGCCCTTCGCCATCCTGCTGGGGGGTATGCTGGCCTTCTGGCGGCTGACCCGCTCCTCCGAACTCATCGTGGCGCGGGCGGCGGGCATTTCCGCCTGGGGCTTCCTGTCTGGCCCGGTGGTGGTGGCGCTGGGCTTCGGCCTGCTGGCGACCACGCTGATCTCGCCGCTCTCCTCGGCGATGCTGGCGCGCGCGGAGCGGCTGGACTACGCCTATCTGCGCTCCTCCGCCGGGCTGACGGCGATCGCCGGCGGCCGGCTCTGGCTGCGGCAAGCCGACCGGGAGCTGGACCCGCAGGGCGTGGCCATCATCTCTGGCCGGCCGGTGGTGGAACGCGGCGCCGTGCCGGGCGTCTTCACCCTGGCTGATGTCTCGCTCTGGCGCCTGTCCGGCAAGGATCTGCCGCTATCGCGCATCGAGGCGCCGCGGGCGCGGCTGCTGCCGGGCAAGTGGGAGTTGATCGACAGCCTGGTCTTCGGCGCCGGCCGCAGCCCTGGCCTGCCACGGACCCAGAGCCTGCCCACCGAACTGACCCCAGACCGCATCGAGGATAGTTTTGCCTCGCCCGAGACGCTGTCCTTCTGGGCGCTGCCCGACTTCATCGAGGTGCTGGAGTCCGCGGGCTTTTCCGCAGTGCGCCACCGCCTGCATTTCCAAAGCCTGATGTCGCTGCCGGTGCTGGCGGTGGCGATGGCGCTGCTGGCCGCCGGCTTTTCCATGCGCCAGTCGCGGCGCGGCGGCGTGGCGCAGATGCTGGCGGCTGGTGTCGCCGCAGGCTTCCTGCTGTTCGTGCTCGACAAGATCACCGGCGAGTTCGGCGAGGCGGGCAGCCTGCCGGTGACGCTGGCCGCCTGGGCGCCGACCATCGCCGGGCTGCTGCTGGCCCTGGCGCTGCTGCTGCACCTTGAGGACGGCTGAGAATGCGCGTCCGGCTTTCCCTTGCGTTGGTGCTGGTGCTGTCGCTGATCGCGGGGCCGAGATCGCACGCCCAGCCGGCGAGCGGCGCCCTGGTGGCGAGCCCGGGCGGCTTCAGCGATGCGCCCGAGCCGATCACCCTTGGCCCACCGCCTGGCGCGATCGATGCCCCGGCACCGGCAGCGCCCCCCGCGGTTGCGGCCCCGTCCCCCTTTGCCCCCGCCGTTCCGCCGCCGCCCCCGGCGCCCGCCCGGGTCGCGGCGCCGCCCGCCGCCCCGGCGCCGAGCCCGCCGGCCAAGCCCGCTGCCCAGGCTGCTGCTGCCGCGCCCCCCGCCGCCGCCCCGACGACCGGGCCCGCCGCCGGCCGGCGTGCCGAATTGCCGCGCCCTTCCGATGCGCCGGTGACTTTCACCGCCGATGAGGTGGATTACGACCAGGAGCGCGGCATCGTCACCGCCCGTGGGCGGGTCGAGGCCTGGCAGGAAGGACGCCTGCTGCGGGCGGATACCTTCAGCTACGACCGCACCACGGGCGTTGCCATCGCCCGGGGCAATGTCCAGCTGATCGAGGCGGACGGGCAGGTGATGTTCGCCGATTCGGTGGAGCTGAAGAACAACCTCCGCGACGGCGTGCTGGAAGGCGTGCGGGCGCTGCTCGCGGCCAATGGCAAGCTGGCGGCGAACGGCGTCCGGCGGACCGATGGCGTGGTCAATGAGTTCGGCCGGGTGGTCTATTCGGCCTGCGACCTCTGCGCCGAGGACCCGACGCGCGCGCCGCTGTGGCAAGTGGAGGCGAAGCGCGCGACCCAGGACAAGGAGGCGCTCCGCATCTCCTACCGCGATGCGACGATCCGGATGTTCGGCCTGCCGATTTTCTGGACGCCCTATTTCTCCCACCCCGACCCCAGCACACCGCGGGCGTCCGGCTTCATGTTCCCGACCTTCGGCGTCACCAAGCTGCTGGGCGGCTTCACCGAGACGCCGTATTACTGGGTGATCGACGGCGCCTCGGACGCGCTGATCACGACGATCTTCTCGACCAAGGTCGCGCCCAATCTCGGCGGCGAATACCGGCGCATGTTCAACAGCGGCACCGTGACCAGCAGCGCCTCGATCGGGTATTTCAGCGCCAATGCGCAGAATACCGGGCCGGGCGGGCCAGAGAAGCTGTCCGGCCACTTCTTCCTGAAGGGGCGCTTCAGCATCGACGATAACTGGCGCGTGGGGTTCGATGCCAATGTCGCGTCCAACGAGCTGTATTTGCGGACTTATCGCTACGTCTACGCCCGCACCCTGAACAGCCGGCTGTTTGCCGAGGGGTTCTGGGGGACCGAGGAATATGCGGTGATCGACAGCCGCGCCTATCAGGGCCTGCGCGCGACGGACATCCAAAGCCAGATCCCCTTCGTCGCGCCCTACCTTTTCTATGAGCGGGCGCCGGCGCAAAAGGTGCTTGGCGGCTGGCTGAGCATGGATGTCGGCCAGTACAGCATCTATCGGACCGAAGGCACGCAGACCCAGCGGCTGGCCACCCGGATGCGCTGGGAACGCCCGGAGATCGACGATCTCGGCGGCATCTGGACGGTGAAGATGCAGGGCGATGGGCTGGGCTATTATGCCAATGGCCAGCAGCTGGCGCCGATCAACCTGCCGGAGGCCAATGGCGGCAAGCCGGTCGGCAATATGCGCCTGGCCGGGGATTGGCGGATGCCCTTCGTGCGCAGCGCGGGCGAATGGGGCACCCAGACGATTGAGCCGCACATCCAGGTGGTGACCGGCCCGCAGGTGATCTCCCAGGTCAAGGTGCCGAACGAGGACAGCGTGGTGTTCGAGTTCTCCGACGCCAACCTGTTCAATCTCAGCCGCTATGTCGGGCGCGACCGGCTGGAGGGCGGCAGCCGGACCGATTACGCCATGCGCGCCATGTGGGATTTCCCCAATGGCGGCGGGGTGGACGGGCTGGTCGGGCAATCCTATCGCCTGGATAACCAGATCCAGAGCCCCTATCCGGGCTCCGGCCTGCAGAACCGGCTATCCGATTACGTGGCGCGGCTGCGCGTCGCACCGGTTTCCTGGTTCGATGTGGTGGGGCGCATCCGCACCGATAACGCTCAGCCGCTGCAACGCACCCTGGCCGATACGGTCGGCACGGTCAGCCTGGGCGGGGGCAACAGCATCTTCGGCGGCTACCTCTGGACCCCGCCGATGCCCTACCTGACCCCCTATCAGAAGCGTGACGAGGTCGCGGCCGGCGGCACCCTCAAGCTCGGCGATCATTGGAGCGCGACGCTTGCCAGCAAGTACAGCATCGTCAACGAGCGCCCGGCGGTGATCTGGGCCAGCGTGCTGTATGACGACGAGTGTTTCGCGATCGAGGGCCGGTTCTTCAAGCGCTTCGCCGAGAATTCGGCTGGCGTGCAATATGCCGGGAACACGTTCTTTCTGGTTAGGATCAACTTCAAGACGCTTGGACAATACTACTTCCGCGCGATCTGAATCGGGTCGCCGCAGGCCGCGCCGCGGGTTATTGTCAAGGCGGCCCGCGCGTGGCTGAATTGCTGGGAAATGGTTGCGATCATCGCGGTCGGGCAAAGGGCGTAGCGGTCATGCAGAGCTTGTCGATCCGCTCAAAGATGCTGCTGATGCTGATCGCCAGCGGCCTGGCCTGCATCGCCGCGGTCGGGCTGCTGGCCGACCGCAACGGCCGGCAGACCATGACGGCGGCGGCGATCGATCAGATGACCCAGTTGCGGGCCATCCAGCATCGATCGGTCGAGCAATACTTCGGCGAACAGACGCGCATCGCCCGCACGCTGGCCGAGATGCCGGTCATGACCGAAGGTGCCGCGACACTCTCCGCCGCCTTCGCCGACCTGGACGAACCTGCCGAGGCTGAGAAGATCGCGGCCGAGGTCGGTGCCTGGTACCAGAAGAAGATCCTGCCCGATCTCGCCAACCTGTCCGAAGGCACGCCGCAACTGTCGAGCTACCTGCCGACCAGTTTCGCCGGCCTGCGGTTGCAGCGCGATTACATCGTCCGCAACCCGGATCAGGCGAACCTGAGGATGCTCGATCGCGCCAATACCGGCACCTATTACGACATGCTGCACGGGCTGCTGCATCCGACGATCCGCGCGCTGGCCGACCGCTTCCATCTGGAAGACGTGATGCTGATCGAACCGAAGCAGGGCACTGTTGTTTATACCCTGGCCAAGGAAATCGATCTCGGCACCAATCTGCGGACTGGCGTGGGGGCGCAGACCGGCGCCGGGCGGGCCTTCGCGCGGGCGCTGCAGAGCAGCGACCCGGGCACTGTCGTGGTCGAGGATTTCTCGCCCTATCCGGCTGATATGCTTCGTCCCAACACCTTCCTGGCGGTGCCGCTGCAACGGCAGGGCGATCTGGCCGGGGTGATGCTGGTGCAGATGCGCACCGGCGATCTGAACAGCCTGCTGACCAATGACGGACAGTGGGAAAAGATCGGTCTTGGCCGTACCGGAGAGACGTATCTGGTCGGCGCGGATAAGTTGATGCGCTCCGACAAACGCGAGATCATCGAGGACCCGGAAGCCTTTATCGAGCAGCAGCGACGCAGCGGCGCGTCGCCCGACACGCTGAAACGCCTGGCTGCCTACAAGAGCACCATCCTGTTGACCGAGATCGACACCGCGCCGGTGCGCGCGGCGTTGCGTGGCGAAACCGGCTCTGGCATCGAAACTGCCTCGAATGACGTCCAGATCATGGCGGCCTGGGCGCCGGTTACCGTCGGTGGGCTTCGCATGGCGCTGATCACCCGCCAGGCTGAAAGCGAGGCGCTGGCGCCCTTGCACCGCTTCCGCCGCGACATGCTGGTGGTCGCCTCTGCCGCGGTGCTGTTGCTGACCCTTGCCTCCTTGGCCGCGGCTGGCGTCTTCACCGCACCGCTACGGCGGATCATGGCGGTCGCTGCACGCCTTGCCGACGGCGATGACAAGGCGCGGATCGAGAGCCCGGGCAGTGACGAATACGGCGCCGTGGCCAAGGGGTTCAACCGCATGGCGGACCGGCTGACCGAGCGCCAGGCGGCGCTTGAGCACAAGACACAGGACTATGAGAACCTGCTGCGCAACGTCTACCCGGAAGTGATCGCCGAGCGGCTTCGGCAGGGCGAGACGGCGATCAGCGAGGCCTTGCAGAACGTGTCCATCATCGTCATCGCGATTGACGGGCTGGAGACGCTGACGGAAGACCAGACGCAAGGCAGCACGTTGGCCCGGCTGAACGAAGTGATCGATGCGCTGGATGGTGCGGCGCTTCGCCACGGGGTCGAGAAGATCAAGACGCTGGGCGCGACCTATATCGCCGCCTGCGGTCTTTCGGTCACGCGGCTCGACCATGCGCGCCGGGCGCTCGCGTTCTGCGCCGAGGCGGCCCTCGTCCTCGCGCGGCTCAGCAATGGCTGGCGGGACGATCTGGCGATCCGTGCCAGCGTCGCCTCGGGCGAGGTCGAGGCGGGGTTGGTCGGCCACTATCGTACCGTCTACGACATCTGGGGGGCCAACTTCCTGATCGCCCGACGCGTTGTCTTCGACACCCTGCCCGGCCATGTGCGCGTCACCCAGGCGACCCATGATCTGGTGCCCGAGGTGACCGATTTTCAGGCGATGCCGCCGCTGGCAGTGGTCGGTCAGCCACCCGTCGTCACCTGGCAGCGGCCGCTGGCCCTGCCGAGCGGCAGGGCGGAGGCGGCGTAATGTTCTTCGTGGACGGGCTGCACCTGGGCTACGCCGCGGCGATCATCTTCGGCGTCCCGCTGATTACCTTCCTGCTGGCCGAACTGATCCGCGCCTGCCGCGAGGGGCGGCCTGAACTTGCAGCCTTTCTCCGGCAGTTACAGAATCTGGCGATCCCCGCGCTCGCGCTGTGGGCGCTGCTGCGCTACCTGGCGGGCCTGCCGGATGACAGCTTTTGGCTACGGATGGCCGACACCCTCCTCGCGCTGGTTGGGGTTTATGCCGCGCTCAGCGGCTTGCAGTTGCTGCTGTACAGCTTCGGCGCCATCGCCACCAAGGTGCCCAAGCTGGCGATCGACCTGGTGCGCCTCTCGCTGGTCGCGCTCGGCGCGGCGGTGGTCATCTCCCGCGTCTGGGATGCTGATCTCGGCCAGCTGGTTGCCGCCCTCGGCGTCGGGTCCGTGGTGCTCGGCCTCGCCCTGCAGAACGTCATTGGCAATATCGTGGGCGGCGTCTTCCTCGCCTCCCTGCGGCCCTTCGCGATCGGCGACGTCATCAAGCTTGGCGATCGTCTGGCGCGCGTCGAACAGCTCGACTGGCGCGTCGTGACGCTGCGCGTGCAGGGTGAGAAGATCCTGACCCCGACCGCCGAGCTGAACGGCAAGACCGTGAGCATCGTGGGCCCGGCGGGCAATCCCCGGGTGTTTGAGGTCACTGTCGATGTCGCCGTCCAACACCCGCCGGAGCAGGTGAAGGCGGCGCTGCTGGAAGCTGCGCGCGACATCCCGCAACTGACCGAACCCGGGGCGGCCAGCTGCTTCGTCACCGGCATCGAAGCCGGCATGGTGCGCTATCTGATCGCCCTGCCGCTGTCCGCGCCGTTGATCTCCGGCAGCGCGCGGAGCGAGCTGCTGTCGCGCTTCTGGTACGTCGCGCAGCGGCGCGGCATCTCGCTCGCCCCCTATGATGCCGCCACGGGGACCCCGCCACGCCAGGATGCGCCGGAGCAAGTGGCGACGCGCCTGGCGATGCTTGCCGCAGCCAGCGGCTTCCTGCGCCCCGGGCTGCCCTTGCAAGCGCTGGCCGAGGCATCGCAGGTGCATCTCTATCGCCCTGGCGACCAGTTGCTTGCGGCCGGGGTCAAGGCGCCAGCGGCGCTGTTGATCCTGGATGGCCAAGTCGTGGTCAACCATGGCACGGGCAGCCAGACGGTGACGCTAGAGCGGCTCGGCGCGGGCGATTTCTACGCGACGCGCGGCATGCTCAGGAACGAGGCGAGCCGTGTGCGGCTCCAGGCCATTTCGGAAGTGCGGGCGCTGGCCATCCCGGTGGTGCCGTTGCACACCCAACTTGCGCACAGTCCGCTGCTCGCACGCGATATCGAGACGGTCCTGGAAGCGCGTGGCCAGGCGCAGGAAAAGCTGGCACGGGTTGATCGCAACCTGCGCGTCGCCTGAAGGCGTGGCGCCGGGCGGGGGAGGCGGCATGGCGGGAACAGCAGGGCGGCGGCGCGGTCAAGGGCTCGGTCAAGGGCTCGGCCGCCGGGGGCTGCTGGTTCTCCCCTTTCTCGGGGCCAGGGCCGGCAGCGCGGCGGAGGGCGATTTCCCCAATCGGCCGGTGACCATCATCGTGCCCTTTCCGCCTGGTGGCGCGACCGATGCCATCGCCCGGCCAGTCGCGGCCGGCTTACAGAAGGTGTGGGGCCAGTCGGTGGTCTTGCAGAATCGGGGCGGCGGCGGTGGGGCCATCGGCATGAACGCCGCCCAGCGGCTGCCGGCGGATGGCTATTCGGCGCTGATCCAGCATGTCGCGTGGTCGTCCATCCCGGCCGCCGATGCGTTGTTCGGCCGCCCCCCCTCGATCGATACTGCGGCCTTCACGCCGATCTCGCTGCTGACCGCCGATCCGCTGATCTTCTGCGTGAAGGCGGACGCGCCATGGCGGAACTGGGCGGAGTTCGTCGCCGATGCCCGGGCGCGGCCGGGGGAGATCGCCTATGGCTCCTCCGGCGCCTATAGCGCCGTGCACCTGCCGGCCGAGATGCTGGCACACGCGGCCGGCATCCGCCTCCATCACGTGCCCTATACCGGCGGTGGGCCCTTGATGACGGCCTTGCTTGGTGGACAGATCGCCACCACCAGCAGCGTGCCGACGGTGATGGCCCCGTTCATCAAGGACGGCCAAATGCGCGCCCTGGTCAGCACCGGGGCGAAGCGCGTGGCATTGCTGCCCGATGTGCCGACGGCGATGGAACTCGGCTATTCCGGGGTGGAGTTCTATCTCTGGGTCGGGCTCTTTACCCAGGCCGGGGTTGATCCGGCGCTGATCGCCAGGTGGCGGGACGGCATCGCGGCAGCGGTGGCGGCGCCGGAGACCCTGCGCGCCCTGGCCGGCAGCGGCAGCGTGCTGGATCTCCGCACGGGCGCCGATTTCGCGGCTTTCCTGGCGGCCGATGCCCGCCGGGTGACCGACGCGGTGCAGCGAATCGGCCGGGTGGAGTAGCCGCCGCAGCCCAGAACACCGGGGGCGTCCGCCCGGCGATTGAGGGCCAGAAAACAGACCATGACCCGCGGGCACATCGGTTGCCCGCAGATATCAGGCGTCCTCAGCCGCGGCGCGGGCGAGTTCACGCAGCCGCGCCGCGCCAGCGGTCCCCTTCAGCGCGTCGCGCCAGGCGTTCTCGGCCACGCGCTGATGCAGCGTCACGGCTTCCTCGGCGGCGGTGATCATGGCGATGCCGTGGGAGATGAGCGGATTGGCATCGGCGGCGAAGGGGCTGACCACGACATGCGCCCGCTCCCGCCCACGCAGGACCACGAAATTGCCCGGCGGCTCGCCGCCGGCGATCAGGCCCAATTGCAGGCCGATCGGCACCTGTTCCATCAGCAGAGCCAGGTTCTCCACCTCGGCCTGCGCGGCGGAACGGGCGCGGGTGCGGGTACGCTCCGGCCCCGGCAGGCCGGCGGCGACGCCATCCTGCAACATGCGACGGATGGCGGCTTCCGAAAGAATCCCGATGATGTTCGGCCGGCGCTGCTGATAGAGCCGTCGGCGGGCCGCCAACAGGCCCAGCGCCTGTTCGGTGAGAGCCTGCCCCTGCACCCGGTCAGGCTGCCCGCTCACCGCCTCGGACCAGGCCTCGGCCACGGCGCCATCGAAGGCATCGGTGGCCACCTGAAAGCAGGTGGCGCCACCCAGCAGCAGGATCTGATCGGCCTCTTCCTCGATCTGGCGCGTACGCTCGAGGAAGGCGAGGGGGCGGGAGAAATATTCGACTCCGATCCCAAGCAGCGAGAGTGGGGAGATCTTCAGCAACTCAGCGAGGCGGCGAATCGTATCAAGCTTTATGACTTCGCCTTTTTCGTAACGGTAGAGCGCGGCGCGGGAGACACCCAGCCGGGCGGCGATCTCCTCAGCCCGCAATCCGGATTCCAGGCGATAGGCCCGCAACTGCTGGCCGACATCGGCAAAGCGCATTCAACCTCTCCCGGCTTCGTCCGCATCGGGGCGGACGAGAATCGGCGGGAAGCGCTTCACTCTGAGCCAAGATCGGCGGTGCGGGCGCAATGCCCAGACCATGAACCTTGGCGGCAGTTTTTGAGAGCGACGCGATACCGCGCGATGACGTCTCAAATACTGCTGCGATTCCCAGGGGCGCGCAAGCCCGTAATCGGCTTACTGCGCCCTCGCGGACAATTTATTTTTCATTTTCCGCTCAGTCACTCAGGATCTGGCGCCACCTTGTGTGCCGCCATGGTCTCCAGCGCCCGGACCAGGCCCGAGTGATCGAGCCCGCCATGGCCGGCGGCGATGGCCGCGGCAAACAGCTGCTGCGTCGCCGCCGTGTTCGGCAAGGCGACGCCGAGTTCCTTGCCCGCCTGCAAGGCGAGGTTCAGGTCCTTCTGGTGCAACACGATCCGGAAGCCGGGCGCGAAGGTGCGCTTGATCATGCGCTCGCCGTGCAGCTCCAGGATCCGTGAGGTGGCGAGGCCGCCGGTGATGGCCTGGCGCACCTTGGCCGGGTCGGCGCCGGCCTTGCTGGCGAAGAGCAACGCCTCGGCCACGGCTTCGATGGTCAGGGCGACGATGATCTGGTTGGCGACCTTCGCCGTCTGCCCGGCGCCGTTGCCGCCGACCAGGGTGATGTTCTTGCCCATGGCCTCGAACAGCGGCTTGGCGCGGGCGAAGTCCGCCTCCTCGCCACCGACCATGATGGTCAGGCTGGCCTGCTTGGCGCCAACCTCACCGCCCGAGACGGGGGCATCGAGATAGGCGCAGCCGAGGGCCGTGATGCGCGCGGCGAAATCCTTGGTCGCGGTCGGGCTGATCGAGGACATGTCGATCACCAGCTTGCCCGGCGAAAGCCCGGCGGCGACGCCGGCCGGGCCGAACAGCACGGCCTCCACATCCGGGGTGTCGGGGACCATCAGGATGATGACGTCGGCGGCGCGGGCGACCGCAGTTGCATCCGCCAGCACGGTGAAGGCAGCGCGGCTGTCGGCCGAGAGCGAGGCCCGGTCCGGCACGCAGATCGCGTGTCCGGCGGCCTTGAGATGCCCGGCCATGGGCAGGCCCATGATGCCGAGGCCGATGAATCCGATTTGCATGCGCGTCTTCCCCTTATTGCCTGTCTTACGCCTTGTAGGGCTGGAACCAGCCAAGCCCGGCTTCAGTATTGCCGGCCGGGCGGTATTCGCAGCCGATCCAGCCGGCGAAGCCCAACTCGTCGATCCGGCGGAAGACGAAGGGCCAGTTCACTTCGCCGGTGCCCGGCTCGTTGCGGCCGGGATTATCGGCCACCTGCATGTGCGCGATCAGCGGCAGGTGCTTCTCCACCCGCTTGACGATGTCGCCCTCGGTGATCTGGCAGTGATAGAGGTCGAATTGCAGCCCGATGCGATCCGCCCCGATGCCACGGATGATCGCCGCGCCTTCCTCCGTGGTGTTGAGGAAGTAGCCGGGGATGTCGCGGTGATTGATCGGCTCGATGATCGGCAGCACGCCGGCCTTGGCGCATTCCCGCGCCGCCCAGGCGAGATTGGCCGCATAGGTCGCCAGCAGCGTATCACGCGGCACGCCGGCGGGCGTGAGCCCGGCCATCACATGCAGCCGCGGGCAGCCGAGCGCGGCGGCGTAATCGAGCGCGCGCTTGATGCCTTCGCGAAACTCCGTCTGCCGGCCCGGCAGGGCCGCCATGCCGCGCTCCCCGGCCTCCCAATTCCCGGGCGGGCCGTTGAACAGCGCCTGGGTCAGCCCGTTATCCTGCAGCCGGGCGGCGAGGTCGGCGGCCGCATACTCATAGGGAAAGAGGAACTCCACCGCCTGGAAGCCGGCGGCGCGGGCGCGGGCGAAGCGATCGAGGAAGGGCACCTCATTGAACATGAGGGAGATATTGGCGGCGAAGCGCGGCATGGGGGTTCCCCTCGGCGGACTGGCCGGGAGTGTAGGGCAGGCGGGGCGGCGCCGAAATCGCCTCTCTCGGGCGGCGCCGTGTGGCGGCGAAGGGGGCCGCCCGATCAGCGATCACATGGCCATCAGAAACCGCGTTTTGCGCGTCTCCTGCACCGGCCGGCGGTCTGGGCGATTCCGCTCGGGCGGATCTTGCTCTAAGCCTTCGGGATGCGCGACCCCATCCTGGCCCCCGGATCGGATCCCGGCCGCCTGTTCGGCCTGCTGGCCCTGATTGTCCTGGGTGGCGCCTGCCTGCTGGTGCTGCGACCGTTCATCTCCGCCCTGCTCTGGGCGGCGATCCTGGTCTATTCAACTTGGCCCGCTTATCGCGCGCTGCGGGAACGGCTGGGTCTCGGGGCCTCCGGCGCCGCGGCGGTGATGGTGGCCGCCGCTTTCCTGTTGCTCGTGCTGCCGCTCGTGCTGGCCACACCGACCAGTCGGGAGGAGATCGAGGCCCTGCGCCGCGGGGTGGAAGGGCTGCTGAGCCGGGGTCTGCCGAGCATTGGCGACTGGCTCGGCCGGCTGCCCTGGATCGGGGCCTCGATCGCAAAATATGTCCAGGGTCTCGATTCAGGCCTTGGCGGGCTGCTTGCCAGCCTTCGCCCCTATGCCGGCAGCTTGGCGCAGGAGGGTCTCGCCTTGCTGCTGGCGGTGCTCTCCGGCCTTGCCCAGGTGGTGATCGCGATCCTGCTGGCCTTCTTCTTCTACCGCGACGGGCCGGCGATCGCTGGGCGGCTGGAGGCGGTGCTGCACCGCCTGGCCGGGGAGCGCGCGCACGACCTGCTGGCGTTGACCGGGGCGGTGACGCGGGGCGTCGTCTATGGCCTGTTGGGGACCGCGCTGGTGCAGGGCGTGCTGACGACCTTCGGGCTCTGGGTCTCCGGCGTGCCGCAGCCGCTGCTGCTCGGCGTCATCGCCGGGGTCATCTCCATCCTGCCGGTCGGCGCGCCGCTGGTCTGGATTCCGGCTTCGATCTGGCTGCTGGCGGAAGGGCGGACGGGCTGGGGGATTTTCCTGTTTCTCTATGGCGCCCTTGGCATCAGCAGCGTCGATAATTTCGTCCGCCCCTGGTTGATTTCGCGGGGCGCCGACCTGCCGTTGCTGCTGACGTTGCTTGGCGCCTTTGGCGGGGTCTTCGCTTTCGGCTTCCTTGGCCTGTTTCTTGGGCCGGTGCTGCTCGCGGTCGGGTACACCGTGCTCAGGCAATGGGCCGATACTGACCGCCCGGCGGCGGAGACGGGCGATTGAGGCCTTTCTTGGCGGGCGGCGCCGGCCTATCAGGCCGGCGTGTTGCATAACCCCATGACCCGCCACGCCAAGGGCGCGCCGTGATCGCCTTCACCCTCAGCCGCGTGCTGCAGGCCATCCCGGTCATGCTGACGGTGGCGCTGATCAGCTTCCTGATGTTCACCTATGTGGGTGATCCCGTGGCGATCATGCTCGGACAGGATTTCACCGAACAGCAGCGCACCAAGCTGATCCACGACCTTGGCCTCGATGCGCCGATCCTGGTGCAATTCGCCCGCTTCATCGGCAATGCGCTGCAGGGTGAGTTCGGCCTGTCCTACCGCCTGTCGCGGCCGGTGTCCGAGCTGATCGCCGAACGCGCGCCGGCGACGCTGGAGCTGGCCGGCTGCGCCGCGCTGTTCGCCCTGGCGCTCGGCCTGCCGATGGGGGTCTATACCGGGCTCTATCGGAACAGCTGGCTCAGCCGCGTCTTCCTGACCTTCTCCCTGATCGGCGTTTCGCTGCCGACCTTCCTGATCGGCATCCTGCTGATCCTGGTATTTTCCGTCTGGCTCGGCTGGCTGCCCTCCTTCGGGCGGGGCGATACCGTCCAGCTCGGCTGGTGGAGCACCGGGCTGCTGACCCTCTCCGGCCTCAAGGCGCTCGTGCTGCCGTCGATTACGTTGGGGCTGTTCCAGCTGACGCTCATCATGCGGCTGGTGCGGGCGGAGATGCTGGAGGTGCTGCGGACCGACTACATCAAATTCGCCCGCGCCCGCGGCCTGACGGACCGGGCCATCAACTTCGGCCATGCGCTGAAGAATACGCTGGTGCCGGTCATCACCATCGCCGGGCTGCAACTGGGCGGCATCATCGCCTTCGCGATCGTGACGGAGACGGTGTTCCAATGGCCCGGCATGGGCCTGCTGTTCATCCAGAGCGTCGGCGTCGCCGATATCCCGGTGATGGCCGCCTATCTGCTGCTGATCGCCCTGGTCTTCGTGGCGATCAACCTGATCGTCGATCTGCTCTACTACGCCGTCGATCCGCGGCTGCGGATCGGTCGCGGAGGGCACTGAGATGCTGGCCCGGGCGCTCGACAGCGATATCTGGCATTCCTTCCGCGGCTCGCCCATCACCATGGTTTCGGCGGTGGTGGCGCTGATCTGCATTGCGGGCGCGATGCTCGCGCCCTGGCTGGCGCCGAGCGATCCCTTCGACCTCGCCAGCCTGTCGCTGGGCGACGCCTTCAAGCCGCCGCGCTGGTCCGATGGCGGCGATCCGGCCTTCCCGCTGGGCTCGGACGGGCAGGGGCGGGACGTGCTCTCGGCCATCATGTATGGCGGCCGCGTCTCGCTGCTGGTGGGCTTCGCCGCCGTGCTGCTGTCCACCGTGCTGGGCCTCGCGCTCGGGCTGATCGCGGGTTATGTCGGCGGCGCGCTCGATGCCGTGCTGATGCGCATTGCCGATATCCAGCTGACCTTCCCGGGCTTCCTGATCGCCCTGCTGATCGATGGCGTGGTGCGCGCGGTGCTCCCGGCCGAGGTGCATGACCGCATCGCGCTGCTGGTGGTGATCTGCGCCATTGGCATCAGCGCCTGGCCCTCCATCGCCCGCACCGTGCGCGGCTCGACGCTGGTGGAGCGCAACAAGGAATACGTGCTGGCGGCGCGCATCATCGGCGTGCCGGCCTGGCGGATCATGCTCTCGCACGTGCTGCCGAACGTGCTGGGGCCGGTGCTGGTCATCGCCACGCTGAACCTTTCGGGCGCCATCCTGGCGGAGGCGACGCTGTCCTTCCTCGGCGTCGGCATGCCGCCCACCCAGCCTTCGCTCGGCACGCTGATCAGGATCGGCAACGACTTCCTGCTGAGCGGGGAGTGGTGGATTACCCTGTTTCCCGGGGCCGCCCTCGTCGCCCTCGTGCTCTCGGTCAACCTGCTGGGCGATTGGCTGCGCGACGCCCTGAACCCGAGGCTGCGCTGATGGCCGCCCCGCTGCTGGAGGTGCGCGACCTGCGGGTGGAATTCCCCAGCCGGCGCGGCACGCTCACCGCGCTCGACGGCATCTCCTTCGCGATCGCGCCGGGGGAGGTGCTGGGCATGGTGGGCGAATCCGGCGCCGGCAAATCCATGACCGGCGCCGCCGTGATCGGGCTGCTGGAGCCGCCCGGGCGGATCGCCGGCGGCGAGATCAGGCTGGATGGCGAACGCATCGACAACCTGCCCTATGAACGGCTGCGCCGGCTGCGCGGCAAGCGGATCGGCGCCATCTTCCAGGACCCGCTGACCACGCTGAACCCGCTTTACACCGTGGGCCGGCAGTTGAGCGAGACGATGCTGACCCATCTGCCGATCAGCCCGGCCGAGGCCCGGCGGCGTGCCATCGGCTGGCTGGAACAGGTTGGCATCCCGGCGGCGGCGCGGCGGATCGACAGCTACCCGCACGAATTCTCGGGCGGCATGCGCCAGCGCGTGGTGATCGCGCTGGCGCTGTGCGCCGAGCCGGAGCTGGTCATCGCCGATGAACCGACCACCGCGCTCGATGTCTCGATCCAGGCGCAGGTGATCGCGCTGCTGAAGCGCCTGGCGCGCGAACAGGGCACGGCGATGCTGCTGATCACCCATGATATGGGCGTGATCGCGGAGACCGCGGACCGGGTCGCCGTGATGTATGCGGGCCGGATCGTCGAGATCGGCCCGGTGCGGGATGTGGTGAAGGCGCCGCGCCACCCCTACAGCGCCGGGCTGATGGCCGCGATCCCGCCGCTGGCTGCGCGGATCGAACGCCTGGCGCAGATCGAGGGCGCGATGCCGCGTCTGGCCGCCATCCCGCCCGGCTGCGCCTTCAACCCGCGCTGCCCGCAGGTCTTCGCCCGCTGCCGGGACGCGCGCCCGGTGCTGCGCCCGGCCGGCGCCAGCCAGGCGGCCTGCTGGCTCTATGACGATCCCGCCGGGGGCGGCGTCCATGGCTGAAGCCCCGCCGCTCTTTGCTGCCGAGGATCTGGCGCGCAGCTTCGATGTGTCCCGCCCGCTGCTGCAAAGGCTGCTGGCCGGAGAGGGGCGGCGGCGCCTGCGCGCGGTCGATGGCGTCACCTTCGCCATCCCGCGCGGCAGCACGCTGTCCCTGGTGGGCGAAAGCGGCTGCGGGAAATCGACCGTCGCCCGATTGGCGGTCGGGCTCTATGCGCCCAGCCGCGGCCAGGTGCGCTTCGATGGCGTGGCCTTGGCCGAGGCCCGGCGCGATCCGCGCCAGCGCCGGCGCATGCAGATGATTTTCCAGGACCCCTATGCCTCGCTCAATCCGCGCTGGCGGGTGGGCGACATCATCGCCGAACCGCTGACCGCCTTCGGCCTGCTGCCCACGGCCGCGGCGCGGCGGGACCGGGTCGGCGCGCTGCTGGCGCAGGTCGGCCTGACGTCGGCGGATGGCGAGAAATTCCCGCATGAATTCTCGGGCGGTCAACGCCAACGCATCTCAATCGCCCGCGCGCTGTCCTCGAACCCCGAATTCCTGGTCTGCGACGAGCCCACCTCGGCGCTCGATGTCTCGGTCCAGGCCCAGATCCTCAATCTGATGCAGGATCTGCAGCGCTCACTCGGCCTCACCTACCTGTTCATCAGCCACAACCTGGCCGTGGTGCGCCAGGTCTCCGACCGGATCGGGGTGATGTATCTTGGCCGCATCGTCGAGTTGGCGGCCAGCGAGACGCTGTTCCGCCGACCGCGCCATCCCTATACGCGCGCCCTGCTGGCGGCGATCCCCGATCTGGACATGACCGGGCGGACACGCATCCCGGTGGGCGGGGAGGTGCCGAGCCCGATCGACCCGCCGACCGGTTGCGCGTTCCACCCGCGCTGCCCGCTGGCCGATGACCGCTGCCGGGCGGTGGCGCCGGCCAGCCTGCCGCCGCCCGATGCGCCCGGCACGCTGGTCGCATGCCATGCCGTCGAGGAAGGCCGGGAAGCGGACTGATCCGAGCGCCCGAATGGGCGCCGGGGCTATTCCGCCGCCACCGCGCCATCGCGGCGGGGATCGGCCCCGCCGAGCAACTGTATCCCCTGCGGTCCGCGCAGGATGCGGATGACGTGCAGGCCGGACGTATTGGTCACCGTCTCGGTCGGGAAACCCCGCTCCGTCAAGCCCGGCGCCAGCGTCGCCGCCGAGGTGCCGGCCTCGACCTCCAGCGTCGCGTTCAGCGCACCGAGGCGCGGCAGGCCGACCGCCTCCTGCGGTGGCATATCCCAATCCAGCAGCGCGATCAGCGTCTGCGCGACATGGCTGATGATGCGCCCCCCGCCGGCCGAGCCCAGCACCGCCGCCGGCCGGCCATCGGCGCCGAAGACGATGGTCGGCGCCATGGAAGACCGCGGCCGCTTGCCGCCCGCCACCGCATTGGCCACCGGCCGCCCGGCGATCTCCGGCAGGAAGGAGAAATCGGTGAGCTCGTTGTTCAGCAGCATGCCGCGCACCATCAGATGCGCGCCGAAGGGCGCTTCGATGGTGGTGGTCAGCGCCACGGCATGGCCGGCGGCATCGAAGATGGAGACATGGCTGGTGCCGTCTTCCGGCTGCGGCGGCTGCGAGGCGAGCGGCTGGGAATCCTGCCACAGCGGATTGCCCGGGCGCGGCGTAACGATCGCGCTATCGCGGTCGATCAACTGGGCCCGGAGCAGCAGGTAGCGGGCATCGAGCAGGCCGGTCAGCGGCACCGCCACGCGGTCCGGATCGCCCAGGTAGCGATTGCGGTCGGCGAAGGCGAGGCGCCCGGCCTCGCCCAGCAGATGCGCGGCATCGAGCAGCGCGCGCGGATCCCCCGGCCGGCCAGGCGCCAGCGCCGCCATGTCCTGGGTTGCCAGCAGGCCGAGGATCTGCAGCACCGCAGTGCCGCCGGAAGAAGGCGGCGGCATGCCGCAAATCGTCCAGCGGCCGCGATAGCGCGCGCAGATCGCCTCCCGCCGCCGCGGCGCATAGCCGGCGAGATCATCGGTGGTCATCAGGCCGGGATTGGGATCGGCGCGCACCGCATTGGCGATATCGCCCGCGATCGGTCCCCGATGCAGCGCATCCGCGCCCTGTTCGGCGACCGCGCGCAGCGTCGCCGCGAGCGCCGGGTTCTTCATCGTTGCCCCAACGGCCAGCGGCCGGCCGCCGGGCAGGAACACGGCGCGCGCCTCGGCATCGCGGGCCAGCCGGTCGGCGTGGGTGACCAGCAGCCCGGCAAGCCGGGGGGAGACGGGGAAGCCCGCCTCGGCCACCACGGCGGCGCCGGCGAAGAGGCTGCTCCAGGGCAGCTTGCCGCCGGCCTTGTGGGCCGCCTCCAGCATCCGCAGCACGCCGGGGACGCCGACCGGCCGGCCGCCGACCGCGGCCTCCTCAAAGGGCAGCGGGCGGCCATCGCGGAGGAAAAGTCCGGGCGAAGCCGCAGCGGGGGCGCTTTCACGCCCGTCCCAGGCGGCGAGTTTCTGCGCCCCGGCATCCCAATGCAGCAGGAAAGCCCCACCGGCGAGGCCGGAGGCCTGCGGCTCCACCACCGCCAGCATCGCCTGCACGGCGACCGCGGCATCGAGCGCATTGCCGCCGGCGCGCAGCGCCGCCATGCCGGCCTCCGCGGCCAAGGGATGCGCGGCCACAACCATCTGGCGCTGGGCAAGGGCAGGGCTTGCCGCCAGCAGCAGGAGGAGGACAAGGCGCAGCATCGGGGGGCGGGCGCTCCTTGGGGGCGGGCCTTCTTATGCCGGCAGGCCCGGCCCAGGGCTACCCGGCGGCGACAATCTCCGCTGAGCGTTGCCGGAATGCCAGGGCCTCGGCCACATGGGCGCGGCTGATGCCCGGGCTGGCGGCCAGATCGGCGATGGTGCGCGCGACGCGCAGGGTGCGGACATGGCCGCGCGTGGACAGCCCCAGCCGGCTCGCGGCCTGTTCCAGCAACTGCCGGGCCTCCGGCTCGGCGGCGAGGGTCCGCCGCAGGGTCGCGTCATCGGCGACGGCGTTGCAGCGTGGGCCGGTCTCGCCGTAGCGCGCCTGTTGCCGGCCGCGGGCGGTGGCGATGCGCGCGGCGACCGCGGCGGAGGTCTCACCCGCCGGCGCGCGGGCCAGCTCGGCATGCGGCACCGGCTGGATGGCGATGCAGAGATCCATGCGATCGAGCAGGGGGCCGGAGAGGCGGAATTGATACTCCTCGCCGCACCGCGGCGCGCGGTGGCATTGCCGGGGCTCGCCCAGATGGCCGCAGCGGCAGGGGTTCATGGCGGCAATGCACTGGAAGCGCGCGGGGTAGCTGACATGCGCATTGGCGCGGGCGATGGCGACCGTGCCGGTTTCCATCGGCTGGCGCAGCGCCTCCAGCGCCGGGCGGGGAAACTCGGGCCATTCGTCGAGGAAGAGCACGCCGTGATGGGCAAGGCTGATCTCCCCCGGCCGGGCGCGGGCGCCGCCGCCGACCAGGGCCGGCTGACTGGCCGAATGATGCGGCGCGCGAAAGGGCGGGGCGCTGACCAGCCGGCCGCCCTGCAACAGACCCGCGACCGAGTGGATGAGGGAGACCTCCAGCGCCTCGCGGCTCGAAAGCGGGGGCAGCAGTCCCGGCAGGCGGGCGGCGAGCATGGATTTCCCCGCCCCCGGCGGGCCGATCATCAGCAGGTTGTGGCCGCCCGCGGCGGCGATCTCCAGCGCCCGCTTGGCGCTTTCCTGGCCGCGGACATCGGACAGGCAGGGGCCGGTGGTGCCCGGCGGCGGCAGTGGCGGCGGCACCGGCGGGCTCAAGACCTGGGTGCCCTTGAAGTGATTGAGCAGCGCCGGCAGGTCGGGCGCGGCCAGGATCTCAATGCCGCCCACCCAGGCCGCCTCGCCGCCCTGCGCCGCCGGGCAGACCAGGCCGAGGCCGCGTTCATGCGCGGCCAGCGCCGCCGGCAGCACGCCCGCCACCGGCATCAGCGTGCCGTCGAGCGACAATTCGCCAAGCGCGGCCAGGCCGGCCACCTCCTCACGCGGCAGCAGGTCCATGGCCGCGAGCACGGCGAGCGCGATGGGCAGGTCGAGATGGCTGCCTTCTTTTTGCAGATCGGCGGGCGCCAGGTTCACCAGGACCCGCTTCGGCGGCAGGGAGAGCCCGAGGCCGGCGAGTGCGGCGCGCACACGCTCTCGGCTCTCCCCCAC
>Ga0114971_10000918_pt1 | contig 20077 bp, 15 predicted proteins | sample M_140625_MF_Meta_FD_87320 | JGI IMG/M metagenome (GOLD analysis project Ga0114971, IMG submission 87320) | Freshwater microbial communities from Lake Montjoie, Canada to study carbon cycling - M_140625_MF_MetaG | ecosystem: Environmental > Aquatic > Freshwater > Lake | place: Lake Montjoie...
CAGATCTTTGGTTACTTCCTAATGGCCCGCGGCATCGCGACACGTGACAACCAAAGTATGCGCCTCGCGTACATCATGGGCTTTGTCGGACTAGCGGGAATCGTTGTCCAGGGGGGACTCATCGGCCCTGTCGTCAAACGGTTTGGGGAGGGGATGGTCGTTCGTATCGGACTCGTGATCCTCGCACTTGGCTACGTCCTTCTGCTTTTTCCAACAAAGTGGGGAGCCGGGATCATTGTTGCAAGTATGGTGATGTCCGCGGGGCGCAGTCTTATCAGTCCTGCAACCACAGCTTTGATATCAAGAAAGACGCAGGTTGGGCAGGGACTCATTCAGTCCACCAGCTCATCGTTTGAGGCCCTCGCCCGGGCAACCGGACCCCTTGTTGCCGGCTTCCTCTTTTCCAGTATCGGGCCAACAGCACCCTACACGACATCCGCTGCCCTCACGGTTGTTGCACTCATCCTGACATTTATGATCGCAGGTGCTGTGACTCTTCCAAAGCAAGAACGTGATTCCGGTGCGGCCTAGCCAATCTCTGGTTGTCAGCATGGCCTTTGCCTTGATGGTCACTTCCGCCGGATGTCGCCGTCCTGTTGAAAAGACTGCTGAACGGATTATCAAAGAGCGCTTGCCAATCGTGCTTGGTACGGCTAAATCGTACGAGGTCAGTGTCGAGTCGGCATCCATGGGTGCCGGCATGCGCGGGCGCCTCCGTCATGTTTCGGTGTTCGGGCGCGGGGTGGCGTTAACGAATGGGATGATTCTGGATAGAGTCTTAATCGAAGCATCTGATGTTTCCGTTGATCGGAAATCAGCTTCCATTGATGCCATTCGCTCATCCAAGATGGTTGCGTGGCTGGATGCCCATGAAGTTGAAGCGATTATTCGCAAGCGGAGACCCGACTTACCCCCTGTGAACCTAACCGTTGTTGGAGAGACGCTCCAGGTTCGTACGGTGCCACGTGTCCTTGGTTTTCCAACGGTCACTGTTGCAATCGATGGTGCCCTTGTCGTAGCAAAGTCTGGTAAAGAACTCCATTTTCAGCCAAAAACGGCTCGCCTTGGCGTTGTGCCAATTCCGGATTCTGTTGTCGGGTACGTGGCTGATATCGTTAACCCTGTCGCCGAAATGACGGCCTTTCCAGTTCCGATGCTTGCCCGCAGCGTGTCTCTAGATGGTGGATTTATCCGGATTGGTGCGGAGTTAACGGTTGAAGAGCTGTTGCCAATTCTCAACAAGCGCTAAGGTCATCCAGAAATGTTTAGATTTAGCTGACTACTAGATGCCGGGATGTTGTGTAGGCATGCATTACATCGCGAATACCTTCTCGGCCGCTGCCACTCGCGCCATCGCCGCCGTATGACAGCTTGTCAATCCGAACCGTTGGAACATCGTTTACGTAAACGGCGCCACCACGGAGCTGGTTGTGCGCTAAAAGTGCATCCTGGATGCGATTCGTAAAGACTCCACACTGCAGACCGTACGGTGTTCCGTTCATTTTATGGATGGCTTCCTGTAATCCATCCACCGCTTCTAGGATAGCAACAGGTGCGAAGGCTTCTTTTTGAATAAGTGGGTGCATTTGCTCGATGCCCGTTACGACGGCGGGCGAGACATACCGCTCATCACTAATTGCTGGGGGGATTAGAAGCTGAGCTGTATCAAGAGAGTGACAGTGGCCAACAAAGCGTGTCGCCGATGCCTCATCAATCATAGGACCGAGAATGTGTCCATCCGTGAGGGGATTCTTCGGCGATATAGCTGAGATTTCTCGAAGAAATGCATCTCGAAATGATCCGAAGACATGCTTGTGAATATAAATCCGCTGGACAGAAATACAGACCTGCCCGGCATAGGCCATGGCTCCAACGACGCTTTTCTTCGCGGCAGTTTCGATATCTGCATCATCGGCGATGTAGACCGATGCCGACCCACCTAACTCCAGAATTGTCGGTTTTCCAGCGGCTTCCCGTGCCAGCAGTCGGCCAACAGTATCACTTCCGGTGAACGACAAAAACGCAACACGCGGGTCCGCTGCCAGCATCCGGGCATGCTTGGGACCATCATCCGCGAAATCAAACTGTACGGCGCCAGCCGGCATCGCGGCTGCTGAAAAGATGTCCAATAACCGCTTTGAGATGGCGTGTGTCCGTTCGCTTGGCTTTAGGATGACGGGGCAGCCCGTCGCAATGGCTGGGAGGACTTTATGGAGCACCAGGTTGATGGGGAAGTTGAATGGTGTAATCGCTCCCACAACGCCAATTGGAAAGCGCTTTGTGATAACGGTTCTGGATGCATGTGCCCGCTGGTCATCAACATAGGGAGCATCGCCAGACTGCGTCATCAGCTCGGCAATGGTCTGATCAATCAACTTGGTAGCACGATCCAGCTCTGCCCGTCCGAGCATCACCGGTTTACCAACTTCGTGTGCCATCAAAATGACGAGGTCATAGGATGCGTTCAGCAATCCGGCCCGGATGCTAGTAAGCCACTCAATTCTCTGCCAACGTGGTTGTGCACCTATGGTTGGCATCGAAGAAAATGCCAAATCTAATTGACCATTCAGATCCGTCATTGTTGAGATGGGAACGGTTTGAAGATGACTTCCATCCAGCGGGCTGATGACGTTACGCATGGTCGAAGTCTACCGTAAGCGGGTAGGCTGGAGGAATGCTGCAGGCCTGCTTAACACCACCGACACCTCTTCAGAACATCATGACCGCACCGGCACAGTCGCGTAGCGGCGATGCGATGTCGGGGCTATCGTGGTCCCCACGGACTCTTGGGACGTATGTCCTTCCGCGTAATGTTCGTGAGAGCGGGGTTCAGTTTGAAGTCGCATCCAACCTTGGCTGGCATGGTAATCCGACAGCGAACTTGCGTCAAGATAATGAGGTCCATCGTCTGCGATTTGGGACACGTTTTGGTGGGCCAGGCTTTGATACAACATTTGCGCTGGAAGCATCCGCTCGCAATGGTGGCTTTATGGATCCATTGGTTCGCTTTTGGCACAGTGCTGTGATTCCGTACACAGATCCTGTGCTTGGTGTCCCACCGGATGGCAGGCATGATCTGGCGTGGACGACGGCAGGTGAAAGGTATACGGCAGGAGCATCCGGCTGGCGACTAAATCGCGCTGAAGTGGGCGTCAGGGCACCCCTGAAATCAGGCATCGTTGTTGGTGTCGTATCCAAAATTCCCATTGGAACTGGCAATTTGATGGAGCGGGGTGGACTCGATATTGCGTTTACGGCTGCGCAACGTAGGATGCTTGGCCCATGGCAGCTGACATGGGAAGGCCAACATGTGATTGCTGGGCGGCATGGTGCACTGGACCGTGGAATCACACTTTCACCATCCTGGAACACACAGGTCTTCCATGCGGGCCGCTTCGTGAGCAATCGCTGTGCGGTGGGTGTGCAATACGAAGATATGGATGCCGGTGTGAATATCGGGTTACCTTACTCTGGCAACAAGCGGCGGCAAATGACATTCACTGTCCGTACGAAGCTAACGGACAGCGACTTCGGCGAGCTGTCCGTGTCAGAAAATGTCCGTCCATTTCGCACGACGCCCTACGTCTCCGATGCCATCTTTACGCTTGCATTCCGTCGTCTACGCTGAGACAACTAGGTATCGTTGCCAATTTGCGTCGTTTTGGGGTGAATTCGCCGGTAGTTGCTATCTGGCTGTGCAGGTACTTTTGTAGGCGATGCCGGATTAAGCATCATGAAGTCCGAACGATTCATTGAATGTATGCGCAGATTGCGGATGTTCGCATCTGCGGTTGTCCTCTGTTTGTTGTGGATGCCTGCCATGTCTGGAATGGCTGCACATGCGCAAGGAAAACACATCGTATTTCTTGCTGGAACCAAAAGCCATGGCCCCGGTGACCATGAGTACGAGCAGGCGTGCCGCCTGCTCGCCCGGACGCTCCGCGCCCACGATCCGTCCATCAAGACGACCGTCGTTCCGTATGGCTGGCCGGATGACCCAAAGCTCCTCGACACAGCTGACACAATCGTTGTTTACTCCGATGGCTCAGATCATAATCGCCTCGATCATCCACTGCTCCACCCGGGGCGAATGGATGTCATCCGCAAGCAAATGCAGCGCGGCTGTGGCTTTGTAACACTTCACTATGCAACGTTTGCACCGCTTGGCGACGATGGCGACCGGTACCTTGACTGGGTTGGCGGGCACTTCGACTACGAATCAGGCCCGGGTGCGAATCACTGGGCAAGTGCCATCGATAATTGGATGGCAGCGGTTACCCTGCCGGCACCGACACACCCAATCGTTCGCGGGGTTCGGCCTTACAAAGTGCAGGAAGAATTCTACACGCAGATTCGCTTCCGCCCACAGGATAAGCGGCGGGTTGATTTGCTACAAACGGTGCGCCCGCAAGGTGGAGATGCTCAAACGGTCGGGTGGGCAGTGACCCGCCCGGATGGTGGCCGTGGCTTCGGCTATACCGGCGGGCATCCGATGGCGAATTATGTCGATGCAAACATCCGCAAAATGCTCTGCAACGCCATCCTTTGGACAGCCAAGCTAGGCGTTCCTACGGATGGGGTAACAACGACGACCATCCCTGTCGAAGACCCGATTCGGGTCACGATTCTCACCGGACGACACCACCCTGCCCACGACTGGAAGGCAACAACAGAAGCGTTACAGCACCTGACCGGCGTTGATAAACGTATTCAGTTAGCTATCATCACCAATCCTGAGCTCCTGGCTGGGGATGTGCTCGATACGACTGATGTTCTCTTGGTCAATTATTGCAACTGGGAGTCGGCAACTCTTTCTGGAGCGGCCCGAAAGCGCTTTACAAATTATATTCGCAGCGGGGGCGGGCTCTTCCTGTTGCATTTTGCCAATGGAGCGTGGAGAGATTGGCCGGATTATCATGGCGGGTTTTCGAGGCGCGTTTGGGTGGATGGTAAGGCAAACCACGATGCCTACGGCGGCTTTTCCGTCGATATTGCTACACCGGACCATCTCCTGACCCGTGGTCTCAAGCGCTTTACAACCACCGATGAGCTGTATTGTTCCCAAGTCGGAATCGATTCCGTTACCCCATTACTGACTGCGGTCTCAATGGTGACCGGGAAGTCCGAGCCTCTCGCGTATACATACAAGTCTGGGCGCGGTGTAGTGGTCCAGACGTTGCTCGGTCATGATGCCGGTGCGGTGCTAGCGCCCGAGCACGCTGAGTTTATCCGCCGCGGCATAGCGTACGCGGCGGGCAGGGAAGTCCTGCAATTCCCTCTCGAACGGCTCGTTGCCAAGCCTGTTGTGGCAAGCGGAGTAAACGGTTCGTCAGCCGATGTCCGTTCTGGCGCATTACACCTGAAAGGTGCGGCAAATCTTTCAGCTCTTCCAACAAGAGTCACCCTTCAGGCCAAACTTACACAGTCATCTGCGTACAACATTCTAGTTGCACATGGATTGAAGTCAAGCAAGTCCCACTGGGAGGTGTTCACGGAGGCGGGGAGTGGCCGACTTTCTGTTTATCTCCCCGGAAGTGCACCAAGCCTCTTTGTCTCTGACAAAATCATCACGGATGGAAACTGGCATGCTGTTGAAGTGCAAATCACATACACGAGTGTGGCAATCAAAGTCGATGGTGCTTTGGCTTTGGAAAAGCAATGCTCGTGGCCAGACTTTGTACTGCAATCAGGGGACTTCTGGGTTGGAGGGTATCCACCAGATGCGATGACTTGTAGTGGATTTATTGATGACCTTAGGGTTTGGAACGGACCAGCTGTTCGTGCCGCATCTTCGACTGGGTCAGATCCTGCTATTTTCGCAACCTTCGATGCAATAATCGATGATGGTTTTGATGCATCCAAGGGGAATCGCCTAATCACGACATCGCGTGTTTTGCCGCTGAAAGGAACCACAAAAGTGAACTCATCCATTGTCAATCATGGAATTCCCAGCGTTGATAAAAAGACATCAGTGGACTGGAAAGTTGTTGGGAATGACCCAGGCGGGATGCGTTACAGCACACTGACCCAGATAAATCGCTCAAATGTAAGCAAGCTACGCAAGGCTTGGGAATTTGTGGTGGATGATGCAACGGAGCGTAGTACGCTCGAGTGCACCCCCATCGTTATCGCTGGCATAATGTACCTCACCACAGTCAATCAGAAAGTCGTTGCGTTGCAGGCGGCTACAGGCAAAACCATTTGGGATTTTGACCCTGCTGCAGGTGGTGTAAGCCGTGGAGTCGCGTATTGGAGTGATGGCACGGCGAACGGGAAACAGCGCATCCTGTTTGGAACGGGCAACGGACGGCTCTGGAGCATCGATGCCCTGACTGGCAAGCCTGATCCAAGCTTTGGTAAGGGGGGCTTTATCAACCTCAAGGATGGCTTTGAGCGTGACCTTTCTGGTGTCAATTTGTCTGTTACATCCGCAGTCGCCATTTATAAGAACATTGCTATTGTCCCTGTGGTGAACTCGGAAGGACAGCCCGGCGCGCCGGGGGATGTTCGTGCATTCGATGTCGGTAGCGGCAAGGAAGTTTGGCGATTCCATACCGTGCCAAAGCCATATGAGGCGGGTAGTGAGACCTGGCTGACAGATGGCTGGAAGAACCGCTCAGGCGCTAACCCCTGGAGTGGCTTTACGGTGGATTCAGCCCGAGGGATTGTCTTCTGCCCCATTGGATCGGCTGCATCGGACTTCTATGGCGCTGACCGGCCTGGAAACAACCTCTTTGCAAACTCTACGGTAGCATTGGATGCCCGTACTGGTAAGAGGATATGGCATTTTCAGTCGGTGCATCATGATCTCTGGGATCACGACAATCCGTGTCCACCGCTTGTCGTAAATGTTGCGAGTAAGGGCAAGCGGATAGATGCTGTTGCTCAGCCAACAAAGACAGGCTTCATTTATCTGTTCGATCGAGTGACAGGGCGGAGTCTATTTCCGATCGTTGAAAAGGCTGTACCAAAGTCAACGGTTCTAGGTGAGTGGACATCCCTGACGCAGCCCATGCCACTAGCGCCTCCTTTGTTGTCAAGGTCTGGTTTTACCGATGCGGATGTCACTAACCGGACTCCAACGGCAGCGGCAAGCGTGAGAAAGCAGCTAAAGTCCCTTGTCTATGGTAAGGAGCATCTGCCGCCAAGTATCCAGGGAACGCTGGTCGCTCCTGGTTTTCATGGAGGCGCGACGTGGTCAGGGGCCAGCTTTGATCCTGAAACAAGCATCTTGTACATCAACACAAATGACATTCCGTCGGTTATGGGACTCACAGCAAATGGACGTGGTGGCTACGACTTCAATGGCTATCAGTGGTTTAACGACGATGAGGGTTATCCGGGTATCAAGCCGCCTTGGGGTTGGCTGACTGCAGTGGATCTGAACAAGGGGACATTTGCGTGGAGACGCGTGTTCGGTGCCTACCCTGAGCTTGAGGCAAAGGGCCAAAAGGGGCTTGGTGCCCAGTCATTTGGTGGAACAATTGTAACCAAGGGCGGGCTGGTCTTTATTGGTGGCTCGCCAGATGAAAAATTTAGGGCGTATGACAAACTGACGGGTAAGGAGCTTTGGGCGGCAGATCTCGGGGCTGGTGGTTACGCAACCCCTTGTACGTACATGGTCAATGGAAAGCAATATGTTGTGATTGCTGCGGGAGGCGGTGGGAAACTTGGAACCAAGTCTGGAAACAAGTACATCGCATTTGCTATCGATTAGAAAAACACATGCATGGATTCGATCGTAATGCGGTGAATCTATCAGCGGACTCTTTGTCAAGATTGAGGTATGGTTATGGAAGAACTTACGCGACGGCGATTTATCTCCGGTTCAGCGCTTAGCGCAGGAGCATTGTGGATGGCAGCAGGCAATCAGGCGTTGGGGCAATCCGCCAACGATAAGCTGAATATCGGCATCATCGGAACGAACAACCGTGCGTTGTCCAACATCGATGGTGTGCAATCACAAAATATCACCGCGATCTGTGACATTGACGATGAGTACATCGCCGTTGCAAAAAAGCGCTTCCCAAACGCCGTTGTATACACTGATTACCGAAAGCTTGTAGAGCAAAAGGGCCTCGATGCCGTTGTCATCAGCACACCTGACCACAACCACGCTCCTGCAACATCATTCGCGCTCAATCACAACCTCCACGTTTACTGCGAAAAGCCATTGACGCATACGGTTGAAGAAGCCCGCAAGATTGCTGAGTTAAGCAAGAAGAAGAAGCGCGTTACCCAAATGGGAACGCAGATTCATGCTGAGCCAAACTATCGTCGTGTCGTTGAACTGATTCGTAGCGGTGCGATTGGAAATGTTCTTGAAGTGCACACCCGTGTTGGAAAAGCATGGTCTGGCCGTGAGCTTGAGCCTTACTCCGAAGGCACTCCTGAGACGATGCACTGGGATGAGTGGCTTGGTCCGTGCCCGACGGCGCCTTATCACCCTGTGTACCATCCAGCACGCTGGCGTGGCTATTGGGCATACGGAAATGGAACGCTTGGGGACATGGGCTGCCACCACATTGACCTCGTATTCTGGGCGCTCGACTTACGGCACCCAACACGCATTGCCGCATCCGGTCCACCTGCACATCCGCAGTTTGCTCCGGAAGGCGTCAAAGTCGAATATGACTTCCCAGCGCGTGGAAGTCAACCACCGGTCAAGGTCACTTGGTACGACGGCAACCTTGCAGCTGATGCTTTCAAGAAGGCTGGCGCACAATCCTGGGGAGATGGCTCCTTGTTCATTGGAGATAAGGGAATGCTCCTCGCGGACTACGGTGGTTATCGCCTGTTGCCAGAGGACAAATACAAGGGCTTTGTAGCTCCTGCAAAGTCGATTCCTGATTCGATTGGTCACTACGAAGAGTGGATGCAGGCAATCCGTACTGGCGGCCCTACGACCTGTAACTTCGATTATGCAGGTGCTCTAACCGAAACGGTTCTCCTTGGAACCGTCGCTTACCGTACCGGTGAGCCAATTGAGTGGGATGGTCGTAAGCTCAAGACCAACAATGAGCGTGCAAATGCATTGCTGCGTAAGGAATACCGTAAGGGCTGGAAGGTCTGATCGGTCCTTTATAGCTGTAAAGTCCCCGGCTGGCCTAGCCAGTCGGGGACTTTTTTTCTCAGTCCAGCTGGATTAAGACAGCATCGCCTGGACGAACAAGTCCGGATGAAATTCACGCAGATCACCCGGCTTCTCACCAACGCCAACGAGCTTCACCGGAATTCCCAGCTCCTCACGCAGCGTCACAACGATTCCACCCCGAGCTGTTCCATCAAGCTTGGCAAGCACGATCCCAGTCACACCTGCAGCCTGTGTAAACTCCTTTGCCTGGGTTACAGCATTCTGGCCAGTCGTCGCATCGAGGGTGAGCAAGACTTCATCGGGGGCACGTCCGAGCTCACGCTCGCAAACCCTTCGGATTTTGGCGAGCTCTTCCATAAGGTTGGTGCGCGTGTGGAGGCGTCCGGCAGTATCTACAAGGACTAAGTCAGCCCCCCGTGCTTTGGCTGCATGAATCGCATCGAATACAACGGCTGCTGGATCTGCATTTTCATGCTGGCGAATCAGCTCCGCTCCGCTTCGCTCAGCCCAGATGGCCAGCTGGTCAGCTGCTGCTGCTCTAAATGTATCTGCGGCCGCCAGAATGACTTTCTTGCCCGCTTGCACCTCGTTATAAGCAAGCTTGCCAAGACTTGTTGTCTTGCCAACACCGTTGACACCGACCATCAGGTAGACAGTAGGTCCGCTTGGTGCGATGCTTAAGCGGTGGTCTTCTGGTTTGCCCAGCGTGTCGACGATCACACCCGTGAGAGTCGTCCGCACATCATTAGCATCTTTAAGACGTCCGTCCTTGACACGCTCACGGACTTCATCCAAAATTTTGTCGACGGTGCGCAGGCTCAAATCTGCCGCCAGGAGCGCTTCTTCAAGTTCTTCAAGAAGCTCATCATCGACTTTGCCCCGACCGGTGAACAGTGTGTCAACAGATTGAAACAGATTCTGAAATATGCCGCGTCTTGCCATCGTAGACTAAGATTACCATGCAGATCTTCATTGGTGAGTTTTCCACCGATGTGACGAAATGCAACGGGATAGGCCCGAATAGCGTTGCTTGACCGATGCCCATAAATATCCAGTCAGCTTCTGTACCTCGGCTAGCATTAAGTGAAACCCGGTTGTTGACATGCCCTGTTCATATCCAGCGTAGAATAAATCAACCATGCAGATTTCCTTTGAAGGATTTAGCCTAGTAGCGACTCTAACCGTAAAGGTGGTGAAACGTTGGCAACGCTTGCAATTAATCTGCTTCCAGTCAAGAGGAATTGGATGGCGATAAGGTCATCCACCGATGATGCTCATCTGGTGCAGGAAGCTGCCCGCGGCAATCAAGCTGCTTTTCGTCAGCTGTATGAACGCTACTATCGTCCGATGGCATCCGTGATCTTCCGGGTCGGTGGTACGTTTGTCGATGTAGATGATGTTTTGCAGGATGTTTTTCTGCGTGCATGGAATGGGCTTCCGGGCTTTCGACAGGATGCACAATTTTCCACTTGGCTATATCGAATTGCCGTCAATACAGCGCTCCGCCACAGGGAAAAGCGTAAGGCAGAGCGTGACCGGACGCAGGAAGACCTAGAAGGTGATTCGCATTTTCTTGAAGTGGGTGAGAGTCCAACAGAGGCGACGCGGCAGGCATTGCTTGATCCTGCAGATGCTGCCATTAATGCGAGTGAGGCCGTACTTTTGCGCGCTGCCGTTGATCGCTTGGGGGAGAAACATCGCAGTGTTGTCACGATGTATTACTACGATGGAAAGTCGTGTGATGAGATTGCAGAGCTCTTAGGGACATCGGTCGGGACAATTTGGTCACGACTGCATTACGCAATGAAAAAGTTGAAAGATACGATGGAGGCTCAGCGATGACATCATTACATGAAAGGTTGTGTACTTGGGTACAAGTCAAGCACCTATATCAACCGACACGAAATGGTCTCCTTGATGCTTATCTTCGACATCACGTCGCAAACTGTGACCATTGTAAGCACGAAATAGAAGCGATTCAGCTGCTCGGTACGGCTGTCGCTGAGCTTGACTTTACCCTTCCTGCATGTCCCGATGACGCATCCTGGGCTCTGTTATCCGCATCCCTTCCGCAACGCGAAATTCACACAGTCGCAGATGACACTGGTTTTGCATCTACGCGTCGGCCGGTGAATCTGCATAAATTTGCCTATGGGGCGATTGCCTGTGCCTTTGCCGGTGTGGCCTTCGGTGCTATCTATTTCCGGATATCCCGTGCCGAGGCACCAGTCGGTACGCCGCAGGTCGCCGTAAATGCATCGCCAAATGTGAATGTCAAAGCTCCGGCTGAGAAAGAAGACACCGCTCTTGCGTTTACTCGTGAGCAGGCAAAGCAGGTCGCAAACTTGCAGAACACGACCAGTGATCCATTTGCAAAATCGGCGGTAGAGTCTGACACACCGGTTTCCTTACCGCCTGCTGTTGTAAACAGGCATTTAGGCGATACGCGTACCGGTGGAAGAAAACCGTTGATCGTCGCAAGCGCTCCGCCGCAAACAAGTCAACTTGATGTACATCATCCAGATACTGCCTTGGAAATGACTCCGCAAATCGTCGCGGATCAGCTTACTGCCGCACCGAAAATGGCTATGCGTTCCAGTGCTGCCCCATTACAAAGTGTTGCACCTATGGATGCGCCTCAACAGGGGACAACCCCAGCTTCGTATATGCCATCGGCTGCGATGGAGCTTACGGAATCTCAGAACCGCCTCAGGAGTCTCCTTCAGTGATGGAAACACAGCGGATTGCAACAGCTTTTCGAAGTGCAGATACTGCTCTACGAAGTGGAAACATTCGTAAATCAGCAGAACTAATTGGGGATCTGGCCAAGGTGGAGTCAAATGTTGTTGCCCAGTGGACAGCGGCACTAGCATTTATTCAGCTCCGCGACCTAATCACTGTAAACCAATTTCTGGCGAAGGCAAAAGCTGTTACACATGGAGATCCGGTAACGATGCTCCTGCGGCATGCTGCGCAGTCACTCGCCGGCTCCGATACCGCAGCAAATGCAACTTGGCTCGAGATTACGCGTAAATACGGGACGGACACAGGCGTTCTAGATCTCGCACTTCCGTTACGCCGAATCAAAGAATTCATGGAAATGAATGCTTCATGTTGCATCCTAATGTTGTTGCACGCAGATCTTTATCAGTTTGCGGGTGAACCGAAAGCATCTCAGGAAGTCTACAGACGGATCATCAAGCAGCAGCCTGAATGGCCGCGTCCTCACATTAATTATGGCTTGGCATTGATATCATCAGGGCAGGTCGATGAAGCTGTTCGGATTTTGGAACGGGCCGTTTCACTCGATCCAAATGATGCCAAGGCAGCGTTGCTCCTTGGGGATGCACGTATGCGCGATGGTGCGCGTGTTGAAACGACCGAACCTGTCCGTACAAAAGCATCTCCAGAGTTGAGCGTTACACAAGGCATTGCGGAACTCAAACGGGGAAACCTAGAGCGGGCACGTAGTGATTTCAAGGTTGCGCGCGGCTTGGCTCCGATGAATCCGGCCCCTGCGATTGGTTTGGCCGATGTTGAACGTATCGATAAGAATTATGTGAAGGCTGCTGTGCATTACACCGATGCTCTTCAGCTTGCGATACGGGGCGGATACGCATCTTCGGAGCCGGCAATACGCCTAAGTCTAGCCGATGTCTATATTGCTGCTGGTCGTTTCCACGAAGCGATGGAAGTCCTTGAGATCGGGCTAAAGCGCTTTCCGCAGCTCATGGACAAGTGGAATGTGCGCCGGGCTGATGCCGCTGATGGATTACGAAATCCGGCACTCGCCGAACAGGTATTGCGCACCGCTCTTGAGAGTGTCGAGTCATCTGATATCGAATGTGTTTTTTCCATCCAAAAACGCGGTCTCATTGAAAAATGTATCGTTACATATCAGTTAGAGTTGAGCGGAAAGCCAAATTCAGTCAGGCGAGCACAGATTCAATCGGCGCTTGGACACATTTATACGATGCAGGGTGATCACGTTGCGGCGTATGCAATTCGACTTGATCTTGCTAAATCCCGCGGACGAGGTATCGACTGGTATCGCGTTGGTACAGCTGCACTCGCATCACAGAAGCTTCTTGAATCGAAAGATGCATTTAGGCGAGCTCTTGGATCCGCTAATCTTCCATCGGATGTCCGTAAGGCTCTGTCACCGGATTTGTCGATTCCCAAGTAAGCCTGTTTGTCTGACTTTCCCACAGATGCGCGTTAGTCAGTCCCGGTGGTGCTGGCTGAACTCGACGATGACTCCATCTGGGTCTAGGGTATAGCAGAGTCGCTTTTGGATGTTATCCACAATACGGAATGGCACTGTCACTGGTGAGCTAATTACTGGAGTTCCGCTGTCCTTCAGTTGTTCAATAAGATGGTCTAGATTTTGTACGTCCAATGCAAAATGTCTGATACCACTAGTGTTCGGCAGCGAATTTGCTGTGAGGTTGTCGCCATTGGGGGAATGGTATTGCAGGAGTTCGATTCTGCATCCGCCACCGAGCGGTTGGACAAATACACACGATGCCTTAGCTCCAAGGAGGCCAGTTACGGTATCAATCCATCCACCTTCAAGCTCGCACCTGAATGTCTCACGCATCCCGAGGAGCCCGATGTAGAAGCGCAGGCTTGTATCCATGCATTTGACAACGATATTGATGTGATTGATGGTCATTGGTCTTAGGTCTGATCAGCGGTCTGCTGATCTGCTACTGATGCGAGATTCATTGCCAGAGTAGCAATCTGGTCGAGGTTAGACATGACGCCTGGAACTTCACTTGCAGGACGGGTATCAAGCCAGACATCCCCTACGAGCATTACCAGTGTGTTCTTGGGCAGGCGGGACATCAATGTACTTACATCGGAGCCTAGCTGCTCGCCACCGTGTCCGCTTGCCACGACTAGAATCGGTGGATAAGCGGTGACTGGAATCTCTGGAATTTGCGTCGCCGTACCGGATGGAACGATTAAGGCTTCCGGTATAAATGATGCGATTCGCGATAAGTCTTCCTCAAAGCCGGTCAGGATGATAAGAGTTTCTCCGCTGGTTGATCCGAGCGATCTGAGACCATCAAGAATGGCTGCTCGGTCTGCTTCAGGAATAACAAGCGCGCTCTCTCCCAATCCTGTCATCAGGATAGGGATGTGTGCTGTCAGGGCACTCGCACGAAGATCCGAGAGCAGGGATGGGGCATCCACTCCAGATGAAAAGGGTGCGAGAACAATACAATCTGGGCGGAGGCCCCGTGAGCGGCGAAGCGCTTCTCCGGTGGATGTTGCCGCTGAAACTGCATTTCGATGACCACGTAGAGCATTTGCTGTGGATTGCCTCCGTATTGGATCGCCATCAACCACAAGGTAAAGCCGTAACGTTTCTTCATCTCTTGGAACACCATTCGTTGGTGTCGCAGCGGCACGCCGTAGACTTATGGTGAATGTAGTCCCAAGGCCGAGCGTACTTGTGACGATAACACTTCCGCCCATCCGCTCTACAAGTGCTTTGGTAATTGCAAGCCCGAGCCCGGTGCCACCGGTTTCGCGGGTTGTTGAGTTGTCTGCCCGGTAAAAGCGTTCAAAAACTCGTTCCAGATCTTCGGGTCCAATCCCTGAACCGGAATCTGTAATCTGCGTCGTAACCACATCATCGTCACAGGTCACCCGGATTGTGATTTTGCCTTGTGGTGGCGTGTATTTGATTGCATTCGATATAAGGTTAAACATTACCTGTGAGATGCGATCAGGATCCCCCTCAACCCAAGGATTGGTCTTGGTGAACTGCATCCCAAGTGCAATGCCCTTAGCTTTGGCCTGACCCGTTAGCATCTGTAAAACGTGTTGGACAACTGGACGATAATCTGTTGGAATTCTCCTCAGGCGGATACCGCCGGCTTCGATGCGTGAGATATCGAGGATGTCATTGATGAGTGTCGTCAGGCGATCCGTCGACTCACCGGCCAGTGACAGAAATTCATTTTGTGTCGCTGTGATGTGTCCAGCTTGACCATCAAGGATAAGGTCGAGATAGCCTTTGATGGCTGTGAGGGGAGTACGTAGCTCATGGGAGACAGTTGAGACGAACTCTGTTTTCATGCGGTCTACTTCCGTTTCACGCGTGACATCACGGAGCGTAATGATTCGTCCAAGCCACTCAGCCCCAGCCCCTGGTGCGGTTTCTGCTCTAACGCCGACACTGGCTACCCGGATAATCCGTGTGCGTTCACCGCTAAGGTAAACCGTCATCAAAAGATTCGCATAGGGTGTTCTTACCAGAGCACGCAGACGATTAATGACCATGGGTAGATCCCGGACATGTCGGAATAAATGGCGAGCCGTAGCTAGAAAAGGCTTTCCTAGTAGCTGATTACCTTCGATTTGTAAAATCTGCAGAAATGGCTGATTGACAATCGTGAACATCGCACGGCTATCTATGAACGCAATGCCATCTTCTGTAGTGTTTAAGACAGCTTCCACGCGCCTGTTGGCCGCATCGAGAGCAACGTTACGATTGACCAACTCGTGTTCGCGTTTGATAATTGCATTTGCCATACTTCGGAATGCACGCCGCAAGTCTCCAATCTCATCTGGGGGATCAAGGGTTTCATCGAGGAGTCGCTCATCGCCGCTGCTGGCTTCGATGTTGACGGCCGCCTTGGTTAGGCCGATGAGTGGGCGGACAAGGCTGAAAGCTACAATGCGTCCAATCGTCAAGGCAAGGAGTACCGCGAGAGTCGGGAACGCTACAAAGGAAGCACTACGCAACATGTCAGCGCGAGTTGCTGCAACCAGATCTGTATCACGAACCTTTCCCGTAACGGCAACAAGGTTGTCGAGAGAGACCTGCGTCTTGGTGAAGCCTTGGCGTGAGGATTCTCCGATGCCTGCAAGGTAAGTCGCCTTTATAAAGTCTGTAGCCAGTTGATCTGCTGGTAAGAACAGAGCTTCCACAGCAGGATCCGGGTTGTCCTGCAGCCATTGCCGAATGGCGATGGACGCCATCCGGTATTCATCGCGAGATCCTTCCCTCGTCCGGCGTACACGATTTGGAGGATCCAACACCCGTTGAAAAACAATATCCCTGTAGTCTTGCATCGCGCTTCGCATGGAGAGACAGCGATTATAAAGATCTAGATGGACATCATAGGTTACGCGATAGCGGTCCAATGTCACCCAGAGGTACATTGGGACCAGCAGGCCTGCAACGACGACAACGAATAGCGGGATAGCGTACCCAAACATCAATCGTCGGGCAAGTCGGGATGACTTTGGTACCAGCATTCGCGGGGATGGCATCAGGTCAACAAATGCTCAAGGCCGTAGGTCAAGCCTGTTCGTCCGATGGACTGTCGCACGGCAAGGACTACCCCTGGCATAAAACTGGTTCGGTCGATGGAGTCATGGCGAATGGAAAGGCGCTGCCCAGGAGCGCCGAAGATAACTTCTTGGCTGGCTACATAGCCTGGCAGACGTACCGCATGTACAGGAACTGTGTCAAATGCTAATCCACCACGAGCACCTTGAACCGATTCAAAAGCTCCAGATGGCAGTCGAGATGGCGCTTGTGTACGGCTTTCGTGAATCATCTGTGCTGTTTTCATCGCTGTCCCACTCGGGGCATCCACCTTCTTCTCATGGTGATATTCGATGACTTCGGCATCCGGGAGGTACTTTGCAGCGATTACCGCCATCTGCATCATCAGGACGGCACCGATGGCAAAGTTTGGAATTACGAGGACCGGAATTCCAAGCGCACGCGAGCGTATGTCCAATTCGGTAAGCTGAGCTACGGTTAGGCCAGTTGTGCCCACCACGGGAATGACACCACACTCCAATGCAGTGATAATGTTGCTGAAGGCGGTTTCTGGAATGGTGAAATCGACCATCACTTGAGCCTTCGAATCCGTGAGCGATGCGGCCAAGTTGTCACTGACTTCAATCGCTGCAACCACTTCCATATCGGTCTCTGCTGTCACTGCACGGACAACTTCACTACCCATCCGACCAAGATAGCCGGTCACTGCAACACGAATCATTCTGAATCTCCAAATGGTCCCAGTGCGACAACTGTGCAATCATCCAATGAATTTGGAAGGTAGTTCTCTGCCGCTGTTTGGACATCTGCAAGTGTCACACTGTCAATCCTGCTGACTATTTCATCCAGCGGTGTGATTTCGTCATATGTCAGGAGCGCTTTACCAAGACGTGTCATCCGACTTGACATCGATTCCTGCCCCATGATCAATGCGCTGCGGAATTGGGTCTTTGCACGGGATAGCTCACCAGCTTCAACACCGGATGAACGTAGTTTTGCAAACTCCGTTTGGATAACATCCAGACAGAGTTCGAAGGACTCCATCGATGTACCTCCGTAGGCACCCGATACGCCAATCTCATCGTATGGCTGGACGTAGGAGCCGATGGAGTAAGCCAGGCCACGCTTTTCTCTGATTTCCTGAAAGAGGCGTGAGCCCATGCTTCCACCGATGATGCAGTCTAGGAGCATCGCCGCGTAACGGTCATCTGCATGGTGGGTCGGCCCGCGCTGACCGAGACAAAAGTGAACCTGCTCTGTATCTTCAGCGACATAATTCCGCCCCATACAGACATTTGGTAGAGCAAGTGCTGTTCTTGCTGTTCCACGGCCCAAGTGTCCCATGGCCGCTGCGATTTGTTCAACGACTAAATCGTGGTTGACATTTCCAGAGAGTGCAATAGTGATCCGGCTCCCCTGGTACCGCTCTGCCATCAGCTTGCGGAGGTGCTCTGGTTCTGCCGCGGCTATCACATCTGCCCGCCCAATGACCGGTACGCCGAGGGCATGTTTTGGAAACAGTGTTTCCGCAAAAATGTCATGGACCATGTCTTCAGGGTCATCGTCCCGCTGCTTGATCTCTTCGAGAACCACGCCACGTTCGCGGTGTGTCTCTTCGACAGGAAACAGCGGATCCGTAAGCATATCGGAAAGGATATCAATGGCTGTTGTGACATCCCCAGCAAGTGTCCTCATGTAATAACAAGTATGCTCACGGTCCGTGAAGGCATTCATGTAACCACCGATAGCATCAACTTCATCTGCAATCTGTTTCGGGGATGGACGCTTTGTAGTGCCTTTGAACACCATATGCTCTAAAAAGTGGGACAGGCCCTGTTCCTCGTAGGTTTCATCCCGTGACCCAGCTTGAACCCAGAATCCGACAGCAGCGGATGCTACATGGGGTACGTTCTCGGAAACGATGCGAAGGCCATTGGGAAGCGTAGTAAGTTGATAATTTTCAGTCATGCGGACCTAATCAGGAGTGGATGCCGCTAGTGTAGCGGTGATTTCTTGGACGATGCAATTTACGGAACGTGCGACCCGGTCAAATGCATCCGGGATGTGGGTTTCCTCGCGCAAACAGGGGATATGTATAAACAGCGCTGGAAGGGCTGCATGAAAGTGTCGTGCAAGGAAATAGGTGTGATTGCACAAAAACGATCCAGCGGTCAACGAGATGATTACATCTGCATGGCTGTCATCCACGGGAACTACATTCTGGATGGAATGGACATTAAAGCTGCTGAAATAGGCATCAGGAGCCGTATCAACAATCCTGGATGGTTCCGTTGCAACTCCATCGTTGTCTGGCATTCGGAAATCATCATGATTGAGGGCGACGAGCTCCAACCGGATGACTTCCTCGGGGCCAGCCTCGCCCAACATAACGATTGCAGCAGGCGAATGAGCCCTGACAAGCTCATTCAGTGTCTCATGAACCGCGTTCCGCCGTACTGGTAGGATACCGGTCCGGAGGCTGGGTGATGCGGCTGAGAGTCGCTGCAGGATGATCTGGGATGCGTTGACATTCGAGTCCCCAAAAGGCTCGAAGGCGGTAACCAGTACCACCTTCGTTTGTTCGAACACTACTTGCCCAGCTTTCGGAGGTTTTGAAGACATCGGTTGATGCCATCAAGTGCTGGAAGGGCTTCATCTTCATATTCGACGATGTACCACTTGGTGCCCCCAGTAGTTTCGCAGACATCGAAAATTTCAGTAAATGGGACATCTCCTTCACCGACTGGGGGTGCGTAGCTGTTGTTAGCGACATCGTATTCTTTAAGGTGAACCGTGGTTGCACGGCCCGGGTAGGCCTTTAGAAACGGTAGCGCATCGCCGCCGCCTGATAGCGCATTTCCAGTGTCAAACTGCATCACAACCGATGGATCCGCGTTACCAAAGAAGACATCCCATGGAAGCTCGGTCTCACCAGGCAGGGGTTTGAACTCCTTGTCATGGTTGTGGTAACCGGTTCGTAGTCCGTGTGGCGCAAGTGCAGCACTGATGGCGCTGAGCTCGATTGCGGCATCCCGCCATTCAGCATTTGTTGATGCCGGCAGCCATGGGACGATGAGAAATTCATTACCAATGGTGTGTGCGAATTCTATGGATGCGGCGAGTTGATCGCCTTGAAGCGTTTCGATTCCTACGTGGGCGCCTGCTACGAGGAGACCTTCCGCATCAAGCCAAGTACGTATCTGTGCGGCACTGTGACCATACCAGCCAGCGAATTCGACGCCCTCGTAACCCATTGCCCGAATCTTTGCCAATGTCCCTGGCAAGTCCTGTTCGGCTTCATGTCGCACGCTATAAAGCTGTACGGCGATAGGAAGGTTTCCCATATGATTATGCCTTTCTACGTCGGCGGAGGATTTCATCGGTGAGTACACCCGCCATGATAACGGCGCCGGTAACGGCGAATTCTAGTGATGATGGAATATGCAGCAACGTTACGAGGTTCTGCAGTACACGGAGCAGGGTCGCTCCGAGGACTACACCGACAACACTTCCTTCACCACCACGCAAGCTACATCCACCAAGAACAGCGGCTGCAATCCCATACAGCTCATAGCTGTTGCCATGGGTTGCAGGCCCAACGGTATTCGTGAAGAAAGCAAGCAGGATGGATGCGACGCCGGTCAGGACACCACAGATTACGTAGGCCTTCATTA
>Ga0114971_10000921_pt1 | contig 20033 bp, 12 predicted proteins | sample M_140625_MF_Meta_FD_87320 | JGI IMG/M metagenome (GOLD analysis project Ga0114971, IMG submission 87320) | Freshwater microbial communities from Lake Montjoie, Canada to study carbon cycling - M_140625_MF_MetaG | ecosystem: Environmental > Aquatic > Freshwater > Lake | place: Lake Montjoie...
CTTCGGATTCCAGCAGCAATTTCACGGCACGCAATCGCGGCGTGCTGCGGCTTCACGGCCAAGAAAATAATCCCGGCGCTTGCAACCGCCCCAACGCCTGTGGCGGCCAAGCAGATCCCCGGCACACGCGCGGCGATGCGATTGCGGGCCATCGGCTCGGGGTCGTACACGGTCAGGTCGGCGGCAGTCCTCAGGCCGGCTCGGCAAAAGCCCTCCGCCAATGCCATCGCCATTTGTCCGCCGCCCACCATTGTGATTGCGTCCAAAGAATTGCTCGCCGTTGTGGTCTGGCCCATGGAAGGATTCCTTCTGTGAAAGAGAGTGCGGATCGCACGCAACTGGGGGGGATCAAGTTATGGATGTGATCTAAGGGTGCACATCGGGGCTTTCAGATGCCCCTCCAACGGGCGCGAGATCCCGTTGGATGTGGTCTGCATTAAGCGTGGAAACCCAGAGTTGGCTACTCGTGCCCCGGCCGCCCGTGGCATTGCGACTGGCCGTCCACATCAGCAGGTTGCCATCCGGCGAAAACGCTGGCAAAACGTCGGCCCCCTCGTGGTCCGTGAGCCGCAACGGCTGGCCGATACGAAAGTCAGTTGCTGCCTCGCTTGCCGGAGCAATTCCATCAGCGGGCTTCTTCGTTGGGTCGGCCCGAACATGGCCAGAGCTGAACCGGGCCACCCACAGATCGTAGTTGGGCCGAGCGGTGGGGTCGGAATGATCGGCCCCCGTCCAGATCAGCCACGGTTTTGTGGGATGCCAGTACGGCGCCCATCGCACACCTTTTCCACGGGTTAAGGCGACATCGTTCGAGCCGTCGGCACGCATCGCGTGAATCTGAAGCATGTCTTTTTCAACGCGGTCGGTGCGGTAGACAATCCACAGTCCGTCGGGTGAAAAAAAAGGTCCACCGTCGTAGCCCGGCTGGTTCGTGAGTTGCTGCACGCCTGAGCCATCGGCTTGCATCACGTAGATATCTGGATCGCCATCCCGATCGCTGACAAACAAAATCTGCCGGCCATCGGGCGAGTACGAACATTCTGCATCGTAGCCGGCTGTGTGGGTGAGTTGCTGAAGGTCGCGGCCATCGGGACGCGCCGAAAAAATATCCATCTGCGGATCGAAATCCCATTGATAACGCCGCCGCCGACCGGTTCGGGCATCTTCCTCAGCCTGCGCCTTGGCCACTGCCTCGGTCTGGTCGAGGTTGGGATCGCGGTGGCTGGAAGCAAAGAGCAGCCGTTCGCCGCTGGGAGAAAAAAAGCAGCAAGTGGTTCGCCCGCGTCCGGTGCTGATGCGTTGCGGCACGGCAACGCGTGGGGCGGCCACATCGAATGGCTGCACGTAGATCTGATAAAATGGATAGCCCGCAGGCACTCCCTGATAACACACCTGCCGAGCATCGGGTGAGAAATAGCCTTCCCCGGCCTTCGTCAGGCCATCTGTGACACAGGTGGGGGGTGAAAGATAGCGTTGTTCGAGCGACACTGATGGCTCTGCCACGATGGTGGCAGTCGGCATGCAGGCAGCAACAACAAGGCAAGACAGCGAGTGTGGGTTGAAGGTTTTTCTCATGGGCGTAAGTATAGACTGCACTGAAAGACACAGAGGCCGCTGCTGCACAGGACCAAGAATACAAAAACCATGAAAATTTACACCAAGACGGGCGATGCTGGTGAAACGGGCCTCTTTGGCGGGCCGCGTGTGCGGAAGGATCACGCGAGAATCGAGGCGTTCGGAACGGTAGACGAACTCAACAGCCACTTGGGATTGGTGCGAACAATTTCTGGGGCCGCTGCGATTGACCCATTGCTGCGGGCTGTGCAGTGCGAGCTTTTCGATCTGGGCGCGCAGCTCGCTACGCCCGGTGCTTCCGTTGAGCGGATCGGGGTGCACCACGTGGAATCGTTGGAGGCATCAATCGACCATTACGAAGAGACTCTGGATCCGCTGGCGTGCTTTATTTTGCCAACCGGCACGCCGCTGGCAGCGGCCATTCATGTGGCCCGAACGGTCTGCCGTCGGGCGGAGCGACGCATCGTGAAGCTGGCATCGCAGCCCGATACGGCGATCCCAGCCAACGCCATCGAATACATGAACCGACTCGGAGATTTGCTGTTTGTTTTGGCGAGGTTTACCAACAAACAGGAGCGTGTTGCGGATGATCCATGGCATCCGGCTTAAGCCCCGAGCAGCCGTTGTGGATGCGGCCCAATCGCTCGCGGAATTCCACAAGACAATCGCCTCGCAGCATGCCGCCGGCGCACCGGGCGTGCAAACCGGTGCGCTCGCCACCGACCTGCTCGACTGCATGGTGTGCGAAGTCTGGCGATCGATCGTGGCAGAACTGCCAGCCGAGTCCGCCAACAGGGTTCGCAGCCACGTCGTGCTCGTGGCACACAGCGGGTATGGCCGCCGCGAAATGTCGCCGTATTCTGATCTCGACATCATGCTCCTGCACGATTCCCACGCAGGTCCTGTCGTGGGGGATGTGGCTCGGCAGTTGCTTCAGGATCTCTTCGATGCGGGGATGGATATCGGACAGAGCGTGCGCACCCTCGGCGATGCGTGCCGCCTTGCGGCGGCCGACGCCACGATTTTGAGCGCCATGATCGATTGCCGCCCGCTGGCAGGCAACGTGGCATTGCTCGACCATTTCATGGCGAAGCTGCGCACGAATGCGAATGGCTTGCGTCGCCGCACCGCTGAACGCCTGCTTGAGGCGAGGGCCCATGAGCGAGCAAAGTTCGGCCAGACGGTGTCGCTTCTGGAGCCGAACGTCAAGCGTTCGCCTGGAGGCTTGCGAGACATTCAGCTGGTGCGATGGCTGGGCTGGACGATGTGGGGGGAGTCGTCGATCGATACCCTCGCTCTGGCGGGCAAGCTGCTGCGGCCCGATGCCGACTGCCTCCGCGATGCATTGGAATTTTTGATGCGGCTGCGCAACGATCTCCACCTCGCTGCTGGCCGCTCGGTCGACGATCTCACTCGCGACGAGCAACTCCGGATCGCGCACGCGCGGGGCGTTGATTCGCACGAGGGCTTGCTGGGAGTGGAACGGTTCATGCGAGACTATTTCCACCACACCAAGGAGGTTGCGCACGTGCTGGAGAACGTGCGGCTGAGCTGCCAGCGGCCGCACTCGATTCGGCGCTGGTGGGGAGCGATTCTGGGCCATCGGGTGGATGGCCTGTTTCGCGTTGGACCCCGGGAGATCGCGGCCCTCTCCGGGACCAAGAGCCGGGTGGCCGGCAGCCTTTCCTTGACGGTGCGGTTGGTGGAGTTATCGCTGCTCTATGACCTGCCAATCGACCATGCCACGTGGGAGGCCGTTCGGGGAGCGGGCAGCCGCGGCTCAAGCCAGCCGGTGGATGCCGATACCAACGCTCGATTTCTGTCCCTCTTTGGGCATTCTGGGCAGCTCGCCGAAGCGCTGCGTCGGCTGCATTCGGTGCGGCTCTTGGAAAAAATAATTCCCCAGTTTGGGCACGCAAGGGACCTCCTGCAATTCAATAACTACCACAAGTACACGGTGGATGAGCACTGCATTCTCGCCGTTGAGCAGGCCGTGAATCTGGCCGGTGACACTGGCTGGCTGGGGACTGTGTGGCGGCAAATCAAGCGGAAGCGCACGGTGCTTTTGGCACTGCTCATTCACGATTTAGGCAAGGGGTTCGTGGAGGACCACAGCGACGTGGGCGCGGCAATCGCCCGCGATGTCGCCAGCCGTTTGTCGCTCCCCGCCGATGAGGCTGAGATTCTTGAGTTTCTTGTACAGAAACATTTAGTGATGGCCCAACTGGCCTTTCGCCGTGATCTGGGGGACAGCAGCTTGGTGCTGCGGTTTGCCTGCGACGTGGGCTCTCCGGAAGTACTCCACATGCTTGCGATCCTCACGGCGGCTGACGTCAGCGCTGTTGGGCCAGGCACGTGGACTCGGTGGAAAGCCGATCTGCTTGGTGAGCTTTACTTTCAGACGCTGGGGTATCTGGATGGGGAGAGCCCTTCGGTCCACGCAGATCGCAACAGCCGTTCGCTTGAAAAGCTGCTAGCCGAATGGGAGCCTGATGATCTGGTGGTGCGGTTGGCCCAGCAGTTACCTCGCGCCTATCTCCACACCACAGAGCCGGCTCGGATTGTGGAGGAACTTCGGCAGTTGTCTCGATTGCCGGCCAGCGGCGTCTTCGTCGCGACCCGATGGCAACCCAACACCGCCACCGTGGCCGTCACCGTAGGCACCCGGGAGAACGTTGCCCCTGGCGTTTTTCACCGGCTCGCAGGCGCCCTTGCCAGCCAGCGTCTGGAAATTCTTGCGGCCGATATTCACACGTTGGAAGGTCGCCTCGTGATCGATCACTTTATCGTTCAGGATCCCGACTTCACAGGAGCACCTCCCCCAGAGCGACTGGTGGAGATTGCCGATACGATCCGGGCTGCGCTCAAGGCCGATCACGCCCCGCTTTTTGCAAGGCGGTGGAATCCACTTGTCCCCCAGATGAATCCAGCCACGCTGCCTCCCGTACGCGTGCTTTTCGATAACGAAAGCTCGGAATACTCAACCATTATTGAAGTGTTCGCCCACGACTCGATCGGCTTGCTGTATTCGATTGCCAAAACGCTTTTTGAGGCGGGCCTTTCGGTGCAGGCCGCAAAAATCGGCACCTACCTCGATCAGGTCGTGGACGCCTTTCATGTGACTGATGCCGAGGGGCACAAGATCATCGATCCCCAGCGGTTGGCTGCTGTACGGAGCCGTCTGGAGCAGGTAGCGGCACCGCTTACGGCTCCGTTGCCTCCGGCATAACGGCCGGCGGCAGTACGGGCTCGTTTTGTGATGAAAGGAGTTCACGGCCACTCAGCGAGAGCATCCGTGTTCGCCACAGTGTTTCGAACTGGTTGATTGGCATACCCACGAGTTGCTCAAATTGTTGGATTGGCTCAATGCGGTCCGTTGGGGCTACGAGCGCCTCGATCGCCGCCGGCGAAAGCAGCGGATCCAAGAGTGCCAGATGAAATGCCAGCCCCCAAGACATGAGATAGACCTGCCGGCTGGTGGAGGCCGCGCCGCTGTGCCCAATCAAGAACTGCTCCTGATCTGCACAGAGCACGTGGGCCAGTGGCGGCGACTGTCCGCTGTGGAGCAGTTCCTGAAGCAGAATGAGCCTGTTCGGGTCGGCAGCGTCCAACCGCAGTTCGCCCGCCTCGATCACGGCCGTTTCAAAAACCTGTGCGAGGCCCTCGTCCAGCCACAGAGGCAGGCTGCCACCGGCACTCTTCACCCATCGGCTGTCGGCGTACGCATGCCACGATTCATGGGCCAGCCACCCGTAGAAGGATTGTCTGGCAACTGCAACGTTCGCCGCATTGTGGCGTCGCGCCGCTTCGATCCGGGCTCGTGCCTGGGATTGCTCGCGTTGCCAACGGAGGCGTGTGCGAGTCACGATTTCACTTCGCTGTCGCACGGGAACGCCCTGCTTGTCGAGATCTGCCGCCAGGCGGCGGACGCCCTCGTCGAGCGTACGATCCAGTTCGGAGTAGCGTTGCTCCGTCGCGGCAAGTGCTTCGCTTGCAATGCGTTCTTGCTCGATTATGGCAGGCATGTCGCTGCCAGCCACGAGCAGCCGGCGAGAGGGGACGTAGAATGCCGGGTTTGCCACGCGGATGCCAATCTCGGACTGCAAGGCCTTGTATTCACTGGCCGTCCCGCACAATCGAACTCTGAGCGTGGCTGGAGGGGGGCTTGGGTTGGCATCGCTTGTGCGGAGTGGCAAGAGAGCTTGCAGAGCGTCGAACATCTGCGTCAGCCTGACGATCGACTGTCGCGTGAGGCGCGGATCGGCGGTGCTCTCCACCGCGAACCACTCCCCTTCGTAGCACCAGGCCTCAGCATTCGGATCGCCGGATGGCTTGCGGTCCAAGTGGATCGCAGCTTCTGCGTTGCCGCGGATGTCGCCTCGGTCGCGAAAAGCCTGCACTCGTTCCTTGAGTAACGCATGTTCGGCGGGAGGAAGTCGCTCGACTGAGTGGATGCGATCGGCCCCCACGCGGGCCCATGCGATGAGATACATCGGCTTTCCCGGCGGTCGCACCACCTGCACAAAGCCCACGTCACTGCTCGCGTCCAGCGGATCGGGATCGATGACGAGTCCAGCCAAGTGCCTGCCGTCGGTCAGTTCAATCGACTCAAGTTTCCATGCGGCGGTAGTCAGGCTCCGAGGCGGTTCGTCGGTAAACGCTGGAGGCTGCATGATCGCCAAGCAGCCTGCCAAGCACCAGCCAAACATCTTTGAAACTGTTTTCAAACGCATGAACGACAGATGGAAAACATCTCCTCGCGCAGCCTCCGACAGTGCCATTCCCGAAAGGGAAAGGCAGGATTGGTCGACACTACAAGTATGTGTTGATCACGTTTTCGAAAAGTTCCTGACGGCCGCTGCGGCAGGGGTCGGCTTCTCCTTTGGCCAGCATCTCCTTCTCGAGCGAGCGGAACGTCTCACTGCCCGACTCAATGCGTTTGCCCAGTGGGCTTGACCACGACGCATAACGCTCCTCCAAAAGTTTTTGAATCGCGCCGTCGGCCCGCATCGCCGCAGCGATTATGAGGCCACGGGCAAACGCATCCATGCCACCGATGTGAGCGTGGAAAAGATCGACGGGCTCAAAGCTCTCTCGCCGCACTTTGGCGTCGAAGTTGACGCCGCCCGGAGCCAGGCCGCCGTATTTCAGGATTGTGTACATGATTTGCGTTGTCAGGTAGATGTTCGTTGGAAACTGATCGGTGTCCCAACCCACCAGCGGATCGCCGGTGTTGGCATCGATCGAACCGAGAAAGCCCTGCATGCCCGCATATTCAAGCTCATGCTGCATCTCGTGGCCAGCCAGCGTGGCGTGGTTGGTTTCGATGTTCATCTTCACGTGCTTCTCTAGGCCATACGTCCGCAGGAAATTGATGCATGTGGCGCAGTCGAAGTCGTATTGATGCTTCGTGGGTTCGCGGGGCTTGGGCTCGAAGTAGAACTGGCCTGTAAAGCCAATCTCCTTGGCGTAGTCGACGGCCATGTGCATGAATTGTGCGAGGTGACTCACTTCTCGTTTCATGTCCGTATTCCACAGGCACTGATAGCCTTCGCGGCCACCCCAGAACACATAGCCCTCGCCGCCCAAGCGGTGCGTCACATCCAACGCTTTCTTCACCTGCGCTGCGGCGTAGGCAAACACATCGGCTTGAGGGCTCGTCGCCGCACCGTGCACGTAGCGAGGATGGCTAAACAGGTTGGCTGTGCCCCAGAGGAGCTGGATGCCGGTTGCATCCTGATGACGCTTGAGCGACTCAGCCACTGCGTCGAGATGCGAGTGTGACTCACTCAGCGTGTTGCCCTCTGGTGCCACGTCGCGGTCGTGGAAACAGTAGAAACCAACGCCCAGCTTTTCCATGAATTCAAACGCCACTTCCACGCGATCCAGGCTCGCAGTGAGTGCGTTGCCGTGGGTCTCCCAAGGTCGCAGCATTGTCGGAGCGCCGAATGGATCGCTGCCCGTGCCGCGAAACGTGTGCCAGTAGGCCACCGCAAACCGGAGGTGATCGCGCATCGGTCGACCCTCGACGAGAGCGTCGGCGTTGTAGTGGCGGAAGGCCAGCATGTTTTTCGTGGCCGGGCCCTCGTACCGGATTTTTGGAATACCAGGAAACGCCTCGGCCTTTGGTTTGCTTGTGACTGCCATCGATTCACTCCTGAGTGGGTATACGAGCGGATGTGGATGGGTCCATACATACCGGCTCGGAGCTGGATTGTCTTGTGGCTTGCCGCTTCGCCGCCGTGGAGGCAAGAAGGAGGCGTCCCCAGTCTGGAAACCACTCGATCAGACCAGCCAGCAGGCCGGCCGCACGCGGCACGACCAGTTCGCTGTGCCGTCTCTGGCAAGCGGCGAGTACCCGCTCTGCCAACCAATCGGGATCCAGCGGCCTGAGAGTTGTGCCGCCGCCTGGTGCGTTGGCTTGAGCGGGTAGGCTGGCCCCGTGCACTTCCTGAGCGTAGCGAGGCAGTGAGGCATCGGCCTGGCGGGGGTCGGACGATGCGCGGCGAATCGGCCCTGGCGAGACCAGCAGAATGTGCCAGCCGCGCGGCGAGAGCTCCAGCCGAACCGCATCGACATAGGCGGCAAGTGCCGATTTCGCAACGCAGTAGGGACCCATGAAGGGCGTCACCAGTTTTCCAGACAGGCTGCCTACATAGACGATGCGGCTGCCGTTGGTCCGGCCGGCTTTGAGGTGCAAGTCGGCGAAGGCCCGCGTGATCTCCACAGCGGGCATCAGGTTTGCATCCAGCCACTCGCGGAGTTCGTCAACGCCCGTGTTGAGGATCAGAGCGCGCCCCGAGCGGCCCACGCAGAAAAATAAATCATCCACACCGGCCAACCGCCTAGCAGCCTCGTCAATCACGCGATTGCCTTCGCCGGATTGGGTCAAGTCGGCTGCCAGGCCGTGCACCTGCTCGGGATCAACCCCAGAAGCCTCGATTGTCTCGATGGCTCTACGCACTCCCTCTGGGGAGCGGCCAACCACCAGTACGCTGGCCCCTGCTCTGGCCACGTGCCCAGCCAGCACCAGCCCAAATCCAGCGGTGCCTCCGGCAACGATCACACGACGTTTTTTCCACATCTGGAACACCTCGGGCGCGGAGTGACTTGCGGGGCCTCGTGGCTCCAAACGAAACAGGCTACTGTACTCGGAAGGCGGCTGCGAGTGTGGTTCGTGATTCTTTGCTTTCAATCGGATTCAAACTGCGGCGTTGCTGTCACAGTAGACCCGCCGTTCCCTCTCCCGTTGAATCATCAGGAAATTATCCAATGAAAATGTTTGACAGCGACCGCAGGACCTCAAAAGTTCCCAGAACTGCGGAGCCTGCAAGCCGGCCGTTTGAAAGTCGCCAGACAGTCCGGACAAAGATTGTGGCCACGATTGGGCCAGCCTGCCGCGAAGAGGAATCCCTCCGCGGGCTGGTTGAAGCTGGCGTGGCGGTGTTTCGTCTGAACATGGCACACGGCTCGATTCCGGAACATCAGGAATCGCTCGACCGCATCCGTCGCGTGTCGGATGGCTTGGGGCGGCCGGTAGGAGTGCTTGTGGATCTGGCTGGACCAAAGATCAGGCTGGGCGAACTTCCTGGTGGTGCGATTGAATGCGCCGAGGGGTCGGAGTTTCGCTTTATACGCGGAAGTGAAACCCAGCAACCCGACGAATTTGTGACGACGTACGCGACGCTTTTGGATGAGTTGACCGTGGGCGATGCTGTGATGCTGGCCGATGGCACGATCAGCCTCATCGTAGAGGAGTGCACGCCCACGTTTGCGAGGTGCCGCGTGGTGCAGCCTGGCCTGGTGCGTAGCCGACAGGGAGTGAATCTACCGGGCGTGAAACTCTCTGTGGCAGCCATGAGCGCGGCCGACTGGCAGCACGCCGAGTGGGCTGCCGGGGCGGGGGCCGACTTCGTGAGCCTTTCGTTTGTACGATCGGCCGTGGAGGTCAAACTGCTCAAGGAACTGCTCCGTACTCGCGGCTCCGTGGCGCGAGTGGTGGCCAAGATTGAAAAGCGAGAAGCGATCGACAACCTAGAGTCGATTGTGGATGCGGCCGATGTTGTGATGGTGGCTCGCGGCGATTTGGGTGTGGAAATCGACGTGGCAAGCATGCCGATGGTGCAGAAGCAGATCATCCGCGTGTGCCATCGCTATCAAAAGCCTGTGATCGTGGCGACTCAAATGCTGGACAGCATGCAGCACTCTCGCAGGCCAACGCGGGCCGAGACGACGGATGTAGCCAATGCAATTTTGGACGGGGCGGATGCCTGCATGCTTTCCGGAGAGACAGCTATTGGGGAGCACCCCCGTCTGGTTGTGGAGATGATGCGGCGTATTGCAAGCGCCACAGAGCAGCAGTATCTGGAAGATAGGTGGCAGTATTTAGACGGTCATTTTTCAAAGTCGCGAGGACCCGTTGGCATTCCCGCCGCAGAGTTTTTACCACCGCCCGAATTTCTGGTGGAGGGCCTGCATCCAATCACGCAGGCCGTTGTGGATGGCGCCAGCCGCATTGCAGCCGAACTCAACGCCAAGCTGGTTGTTGTGGCAAGTCGCAGCGGAGTAACCGCGATTGCGAGGTCGAAGCGACGCGGTGCGGTGCCCACGATTGGCGTAAGCGATAGCGTGGCCACGCTCCGGCAGATGTCGCTCTACTGGGGTGTGACCCCACTGGCTGCAGTTGAGTCGCCGGATATCAATGGGCTGCTGGAGCATGTGAGTGCTTGGGGGCTTCGCGAGGGCCGGTTGGAGCGTGGCGACCGGATTTTGTTGGTAGCAGGTATCGGATTTGGAACCGGTGGGCACAATATGGCGCTGGTGCATGAAGTGTGATGTGGCTGCGACGGCCAACGTAAGGCAACGCAGAACGAATCGATGACGAACAGGAGTGGTGGATGAAGAAGAAATGCGTGCTGGCCTACTCGGGCGGTTTGGACACATCGGTGATCCTCGGGTGGCTTATCGAACAGGGCTACGATGTGATCGCCGTGTACGTCGACTTGGGACAGCCCTGCGAGGATCGTGATGCCACGCTGGCAAAGGCGAGAGACTGCGGTGCGTCGCAGTCGATGATCGTGGATGTGCGAGAAGAGCTTTGCCGCGATTTCGCATTTCCGGTGATGCAGTGGCAGGCCCGCTACGAAGGCACCTACCTGTTGGGCACGTCAATAGCTCGGCCGCTCATCAGCAAGGTGTGCGTGGAGATCGCGCACCGCGAAGGAGCCACTGTGTATGCGCACGGTGCCACAGGCAAAGGAAACGACCAGTGTCGCTTTCAGTTGGCGGCCGAGGCGCTCGATCCCGCCATCACCGTCCTGGCTCCTTGGCGGATTCCAGAATTCCGCGAGCGTTTTCCTGGTCGCACAGAACTCTTAGAGTTTTGCGAAACCAGAAACATTCCCGTCAAAGCATCCAAGGGCAAGCCCTACAGTTCCGACGAAAACTGCCTCCACACCAGCTATGAAGCGGGGTTGCTCGAGGAACTCACCACGGATGGCTTTGGTCTCGTGGAGTTTGGCATGACGGTATCGCCGCAAGTTGCTCCCGATCGAGTCGAGATGGTGCGGATCGACTTTGAATCGGGCGTGCCGGTCCGCGTGAACGGAAAGCGACTTGCGGCACACGAGATCGTGCTCGCGCTCAATGAGATCGGTGGACGCAACGGCGTCGGCCGCAGCGACATCGTCGAAAATAGACTCGTCGGCATGAAGAGTCGCGGCGTGTATGAGGCCCCTGGCATGACCTTGCTCTACGAGGCTCATCGGCTCGTTGAACAAATGACGCTCGACCGGGATCTGGTGCATCTGCGTGACCAGTTGGCTCCAGTCGTTGCTGAGGCGGTCTATTACGGATTCTGGTACTGCGCCAAAATGGATGCCTTGTTGGCATTTATCAGAGAAACGCAGAAGCCCGTGACGGGTTCGGTGGAGCTGAACCTGTACAAAGGCAACATGCTGGTGCAGAGTCGGTCCAGCCCGCAGAGCCTTTACGATGCGGCGATTGCATCGATGGAGGGAGGCGGATCGTACGACCAGAGCGACGCGGAGGGGTTCCTGAGAATTTTGGGGTTGCCTTTGCGGGTGCAGGGGCAGGTGCGGCCGCGCGTGTGAGGCCAAAGTATGGTGCCTTCAAAAGGGTCGTCGCATCATGCCTCTGCGATCCAAGCGTGGGGTGTGCTGAGGGTTCTTTTGCGGATCGATGGCCGCAGGCCAGCGTCGTGGCTGACGCTGGCTGCTGCTGCTGGAATCGTCTGGTTGCTCGCCCATCCGCCCTGTTCTGCTCTGCGATCCCATGGGAGTGTGCTGCTGGCCTCACTTGCCGGGGCGTGGCTCGCCGTGGCTGCCAGTGGTGACGTTCCACACTCCAAGAATGGCCTGAGCCACTCGCCGTGGGTTTGCCTGCTCTGGATGTGCGAGCGAGTGGCGTGGCCGATGGTTGGAGTGCTTCTGGGCCTTTTCGTCAGCCTTTATGGGCGGAGCATTTTCTCTGGACCGGGGCTCTGCGTAGCCACTGCGATGGCTGCTGGAATAATTGGCAGTTTGGCGGTCATGCACATCAGCCGAGGGTGTGCCGCGCAGGCTGCCGATGCGGCCAGCCTTTCGCTTGGGATAGCGTGTGCAGCGACTGCAGTAGGATGGCTGGCCACCCACATTGCTGGAGAGCCTTTTGACGCTGTCGCGTTCAAGGGTATTGCCGTAGCCGCAGCGGCGTGGACGGTCACCGTTTTGGGTGTCTGTTGGACCGCAGACTCGCTCTTCCAGCCAAACACATTGCGGCGAGGGCTTACAATACTCGCTATGGCAACGGCCTTGGCCGGAATGGTCGGCTGGCTCTTTTTGGCTCCGGGCTGTGCTGAACTCTACTGTGTCATGGCGTTGGGCTGGTTTGTCTGCCTTGCGATTCCGAAGACAACGCTGGGCGATGGGGTGGTTCATCGGCGGGCTTGGCAGCGGCTCTACCGCTCGGCTGCGGAAAGGCCTGCTGCCTCCTCTGGTGGGTGGACTGACAGGCAGGTAAGGATTTTTTCACAGAGTATCCGAAGAGCTTTTTTGAACGTCGGCTGCGACCGTGCAGCGACCACGACGTCTCTGGTGTACGGGGCCATTCTGGGCTGGCCCCCACTGGTAGCGTCCGTGGTTCTGGCGGGTACTGCCGACGGCGGCGCGTCGGCACTCGCGACAGTGATCGTGCTGGTTGCTGCGTCTGTTTCGCTGGCGATACTCTCCAAAACAATCACACGAGCCGGCGGATCAGGAGAAACATCGCTCTGTGTATCGCTTTGCCTCGCGCTGGCCATGCTGTTCGGTTGGGCGATGGCGCGTGGCGAGGCGAATGGTGCGTGGAGCATTCGCGTTTCCCTGCCCAGCCTTCCCTGTCTTCCGGAACGGGTTTTCGAGGGGTCTTCGAAGTGATGTTGAGCAAACCGTGGATTCATGCCAAACTCCCGGCCATCACCAAAGGGTCGCCGACCGTGCAGCCCGCCCTCAGCCAAGGATCATCAGCCAAGGATCATCCGCCAGGATCAGCAGGCAGGATCATCAAAGGAGTACGTTGCCGTGTACGGAAATACGTTGGCTCGGATTGACAGTAGCCGGTGGCATCGCCTTGGCGGCGTGGTCTTGGGCATCGCGTTCATGCCGTGCATGGCATGCATGCTCCCAGTTACGAGCGTTGCCGCAGCTGGTTCATTTCCGCCGAGCGAAACCATTTTTCCGGCCACGACGCGGGCTTGGCTGAGCATTTCTAATCCAAAGGGCCTCCAAGAGAGCTTCGATCGCACCGATTATGGTCAGTTGCTTAAAGACCAAAATATGAAGGCGTTCGTCGAGAGTTTTCGCGCTCAAATGCGGACTTCAGGCAAGCAGCGACTCGGCAAGTTAGGCCTGACTCTGGAAGATTTGGAGAAGATTCCAGGGGGGGAGTTGGCGATTGCCGCGATCGAGCCGGAGCCAGGCACCTTGGCTACCGTGCTGCTGGTGGATACCACCGGCCACGAACCCGAAACCCGAACTCTTCTTGAGACCATTACCAAGCGACTGCTTGAACAGAAGGCCACAAAGGCCGCCGCCGATCGCACTGCTCCTTCGATCACGGTGTTCGTACTTCCACAAGACGCCACCACGCAGTCCGCGCAGCCCCGCCGCGTGGTGTTTGCCGTTGTGGGATCGGTGCTCGTTGTTGGCGATCATCCAGCAACTGTTGCGCAGATCGTCAGCACGCTGCCGCAAGGCCGCAAGGATTCGCTGGCAACGTTGCCAGCTTTTGCAGCCGTAAAATTGCGGTGCGAAAATCAACTGCCGGCCCATGCTTCGCCTGTACGTTGGTTTGTGGATCCACTCGCCTACGCCAAGGTGTACCAAGCCGCCAACCCTCCTCGCGAGAAGCGGAAGGGCCCGGACTATGTGGCCATCATCGCTCGGCAGGGTTTTGATGCGGTACTGGGGGCCGGTGGCGTGGTCCTGTTTGACGACGGCGTGCATCAGGCCCGGCACCACACGCTTGTCTACGCCCCGCCGTTACCGGGTCGCGAGCCCTTTGCGTCGGATCGTTTTGATTTGGCAGCCCGCATCTTGGAGTTTCCAAACACCAAGAGCATCACGCCGCTGGCGTGGGTGCCGCGGGGTGTGTCGAGTTGGGTGGCGATGCAATGGGATATCCAGGCAGCATTTGCCTCGGCCGAGTCGCTCGTGGACGACATTGTTGGCGAAAAAGGTGTATTTGACGACGTGATTGCCTCGCTTAAAGAAGATCCAGACGGCCCGCAGATCGATGTCGAAAAAGACTTGGTCGCCTGCCTTGGTAAGCAGGTGACCCTGATCAGCGACTTCACAACACCCATTGGCACCGATAGCGAGCGGTTAGTCATTGCCATTGAAACAACTGATCCCGAGCGAGTCGCAGCCACGGTGGCAAAGAGTATGTCCACAGACCCAGACATGCAGAAAATTGACATTGCGGGGCACGTTGTCTGGGAGTTGATCGATCGCACGATGGCCATTCCGACGCTGGAAGTAGAGACGCCAGGCGGCGCTGTGGCGCATGCCGATGGGGAGAGCGACACTCATGTTCGACGAAATAAGCGACGGGATCGGGACGAAAAGCTGTTGCCGCATTCGGCTGTAACCGTCGCCAATGGCCATCTGCTGATCGCCTCGCATCGTGATTTTCTGGAACGCGTTCTGGCTCCTTCGGGCAGCGACGAATCGCTCGCTTCGGCGGCCGATTCAACGAGAGTTGCGGCTGAATTGCAGCGGTTTTTTCCATCCACGAGCGCTCTGCGATCGTTTGCCCGGGCCGAGGAGTCGGTGCGGCCTGCCTATGAAATGCTGAAGCAGGGTGCGATGCCGAAGTCAAAAAGCGTGGTTGGTCAGTTGCTCAACGGCATTCTTGGAGACGGCAAGGAAGGGAGCGTGCGGTCTCAGAAAATTGACGGCAGTACGCTGCCCGAGTTCGACCTGATCCGGCGTTACTTCGGCACGTTTGGCCTCGGCATGGAGTCAGTGTCTGAGGGTTGGTACGTGGCGGGCATCGCTCTGTCTCGGAGTCAGCAAGAGCCTGAAATTGCTCGTCAGACCCCATCGCCTGTGGGGCGTTAGTCAGCGTTTTTCCTGAGTTTTGATTTCAACGTATTCGGTTGGATTCAACAACGGCCCAGAATGGATGCTGGCGATCGGACCTCAAGCGGAGGTCTTCGAGCATGACGCGGGAGTCGGGAGAGATGCCGTCGCGAGACAATCGCTTTCCGTCCAGCGTGACGACAATCGGCCTGGTAAAATCGACGAACTCGGGTGACAGCCAAATGCGCACTCGCTGGGCGCCGCAGTGTACGGCCACGGTGTTACCCGGCGTTGTCTTGGCCTCAATTGAGAAAGGGCGATTGCCTGGAGGAGGAGGCCACTGGCCTGGTAGAACGACTGTTTTTTCTGGGGCCCCTTCCATTTCGACCCACCAGAAGAACCGGTCCCAAGGACGCAGCGATACCACGTCGATGGATGGCGGAAAGAAGGCCCGCCGTTTCATGGCCATCCAATCAAAGATGCGCAGGATCTCGTCCGAGAAATGCTCGTGGCCACGCCCGCGATACTCAACGTAGGTGGTGTCAAAACCCTTGCCGAAATACCGGTCCAGATCCATGCTGTTGCAGGCGAAGCAGGCATTGTCGAGTTCACCACCGACGATGTAGATCGGCAGCGATTGTGCGTTTCGCCAGTAGTGATTGACATACTTTCCGGCACGGGGCGTTATGGCAATGAGTCCAGCCCAGAGGTCTGGGTGCGAGAGGGCAATATCCCACGCGGCATCGCCTCCCATTGAATGCCCGGAGAGAAAAACGTGGTCTGTGTCGATTGAAAAACATCGCATCGCTTCTCGCAGCGCATTGAGCACAGCGGCGTGTTCACGAGCCGAGTAGGCGTAGGTTGTCTGGTGCTCGGCCGACCACTGAGGCGCAATCACGATGGCTCCGTGGCGTGCGGCCTGACCGCGCCGCAGGCCGTCGGGGCCGGGCATGCCAGCCCACCATTCAATCTGGTTGAGTGGCGTCGACCACGCAGCGTTGAGAGAAAGAATGGCAGGATATTTCCGGAGCGGATCGTATTCCGGCGGTAGTTGCACCAGACATCGCAATCGCTCGTTCCCTTCGAGTCCGGGAACAGAGAGTTCGTGGAGTCCAGGAGCGATGGCCGCTGGCGGCTCTTGAGGGGGCCGCATCTGGCGAGCGATGGCTGCGACCGTAGCCGCATCAAATGCCTCTTCCTCCTCCAGGCGAGCGTAGAGTGCATCCCGCTTCGGTGCGTCGGCCGCCCGGAAAAAATCGACCATCAGTCCGCGCACGCGCACCGCCGAGAGCGCTACCTTCAGATTGTCGTTGGCCACTGCAGCCCCCTCCAGCCAACCGCTGATGGCGATGGCCAAGGCCCGGTCGGGCGGCAGTGCCGGATCAAGTCCAAGCCGTTGGAACGTGGAGAGTCGATCCAACGTGCTGAACGATAATTCGCCCGTCATTTCGGCTAAAATATCGTTCGTCTCTTGCCGTACCGCATCGTCTGGGATGGCAGCTGCCCGGCCGCGAAGGGTCTCCATCAGCGTACGGGCCTGCGACTGACGGTCGCGGTAGTCGTCGCGAGCCTCTCGCACCGACTCCAGAATTTCTCCGCTGGCATCGGCCACGGGAAAAGCTTCCAGCAGACGTAATGCCAGCCGATCCTGCCCGGCGCGGCCCCGCAGCAAAATCTCATCCAACAGTTTCGCAGCCGCAAGTTCTCCAAGATCCCGTCGCTCGGCTGTCAGGTTGGCGAGGTCGGGGAAGTCGGCGAGCACTTCATCGAGTTCCTGTCTGGCATCGTCGTAACGCTCGGCCTGCAGGTAGAGCCGTACAACCCGAAGCCGATGGTCTGAGTTTTTCCGATCGATGTACTGATCGATGACTCTCCGCAATGCATCCCGAGGGATTGACGAGGTAGCGATCCGCATGTCCATCAGCACCGAGTGTTCGGTGGTCACACCCTCGACGCTTGTCCATCGCGGCGTGATCTGCGTGATGCCCTGCACGACATCAATGCGTCCAGAAGCTGTGGCAATCGAAAAGATGCGGCGGCCAAACTCATCGAACGGAGTTGTCTCGAGGATCGCTCCGACGGAACTGAGCCGGCGGCCGCTTTCTGGCACACGCTGCGGAATTTCGATGCGCTCAAGACCCAGACCAGCAGGGCCTGGCTCTGCCTTTACGACCCGGCGTTTGGAGACCATCGTTCGGGTCAGTTCATCATCGCACATGAGCACGGGCGTGCCAGATGATCGGCTGCCCGCTGGCTCGGCGGCTGGATCAACGGCCACGCCCGACACAAGCACAAATTTTCCCTCCAGCACGCGGCCATCGGCGAGTTCCACCCGGTCTGCAGTGGCCACATACGGCCACACGGCCGCAGTCAGCAGCACTGGCCAGGCAAGCCAAGGCCCATCGAAAAGATTGCATCGCAACAGCCGGTGTGCAGCCATCGAAGAGCCTTCTAGTCCGGTGGCGATTGTGGAACGCAGCGAGCCGTACGCATGAGCCTGCAAGGAGAGGCCAAAGTAGTTTACTGTAAACTGTTCCCAGTGGGCCCACAATGATTGCCTGCGATTTAACTACGTGTGCTTGACGACGACGTCGGCGGAACCACACAATTGTCATTAAGGATTCTGGCAGCGCCGCACACTGAGTGGCCTTGCAGCACTGGATCACACTCCACAGAAAGCCCATTTGAGTATGCGAGGATTGCTGCGGCGTATTGTGTTAGGAAGCGTTGCCTGCTCGCTGCTATTGCCCATTGTCTTCACGGTGGTGTTGGGCTTGGGCGCGTTGCTCGGTGCGCTTGGCGACGCAGCGGGTGGGCAGGTGTGCAACCGCACAGCACTGGTCGTGGGTGCTGTGTGGCTCATTGCGGTGATCGCAACGGCCGTGGCCAGCGGCGTGGCTGTGCTGGACGGTGTGCCAGACCGAGAATTACGAGACCCTCCCAGACCGCCTGACGATCGCGTATAAGCAGAAAAGTGCTGGACGAAACGGAATATTCGCAGCGTGTTTGTCTCGAGCAAAGGCCGGTGCCGCGCATGCCAATAGATTTTCGCTGCACAGGCTGCCGAGCCAAACTGCACGTGCCCTCTCGGTGGGGGGGGGTAGCCGTGTCCTGCCCGAAGTGCAAAACGCGAGTGGTGGTGCCAGTCGGATCGCAGAGACCGGACTCGCACTTTGAATCCAAAGAGCTTGAAACTCAGTTACGGGCTTTGGAATCGCGGCCTGGGGGGGTCTTTGCCGAGGAGTCATTTGCTTTACCGCTGCCGTGCGAGACCCCGGCGATGGTGCCCACTCCAAAGAATGGCATGACACTCCCCCGCTGGGTGATCTATGCTCAGGGAGTGCTGCTGGCTGTTGTTGCCGGTGTGTCGTTTTTGCTTGGAGCCTGGTGGGTTACACCAGTGTGATCAGTATGCATTGCAAGCGTATAGCAGGCTGGTTCGTGGTCGCTGTTGTGCTGGTGCAAGGAATGGCCTTGCATTCGGCGGCACAAGACGTTGCCACGAATGCCCAAGCGACTCCGAAGGAGATCAGGGAAACGCTCAACCAAGCCCGCGAGATGCTCGATGAGGGAAGGCCATCAAAGGCCTCCGAGATCCTCGCGAAGGCTGCCAAGCAACTCGAACAACTTGCTGCATTGCCGCAGCCGCCGTCCGGTGCACGGGCGTTGGCCGCTGATTGCGTATCGCTCAAAGATGATCTGGAATTGGAAGGTATCGATGTGACCGGTATCACGATTCCGTCTGTGAAAAGCAGTGCAATCAAGGCGGCGGACCCGCCGGCGGCCGGTGTGGCAACTGGTCCGGTTCGAAATCGCAAGGGCGCACAGCCACAGGGGGTGAGCTTTACCGGGCAGGTGGCACCGATGTTCGTGAAGCACTGTGGCGGCTGCCATATCGCTGGAAAAAAAGGCGAATTTCAGATGGTGTCGTACGAGGGTCTGATGCGGTCGGGCATGGTGCAGCCCGGCAATGGCATTTCCAGCCGTGTGGTGGATGTGATCCAAACCGGAGACATGCCGCGAGGAGGTGGCAAAGTGGCTCCCGATGAATTGGCAACGCTCATTCGATGGATCGACATGGGGGCGGCCTTTGACGGCCCCGATCCAACGCTCAGGATGAATGCAATTGGGCCAGCCGTTGTGCCAAAGGCCGCCATGCCCGCCGCCGCAGTGCCGAAGCCCGTTTCGCTCAAGCCAGGGGATATTTCATTTGCGTTGGAGATTGCGCCTATTCTGCTGAAGCAGTGCGTCAGTTGTCATCATACGGACACCACTGGAGGTGGCCTTGGGATGGTGAGCATGGAGTCGCTCCAGCATGGCGGAGCAAGCGGAGCCACTTTCGTGGCTGGCAAAGGAGCCGACAGCCTCTTGATCAGAAAGCTCAAGGGCGTGGGGATCGATGGGCAACGGATGCCTCGAGGCAAGCCCCCGTTGTCGGATGCAGTGATTGCGAGGGTTGAAAAGTGGATCGATCAAGGGGCCAGGCTGGATGTCCTCACGCCGCAGGCGGCATTGGAAACAGTCGCCGCGAAGGGCCGCGCCAAACACCTCTCTCACGAAGAGTTGGCTGCGCAGCGGTTTTCGGCCGGTGGTTTGATGTGGAAGCGGGCTCTGGCCGATGAAAAAGCGACCATCGTTACTCGCGGCAGCGTGTGTGTGGTAGGAAACATCTCGCAGTCCCGCAGCGATGAAATTGCAGCGGCGGCAGAAGCGTCGCTGACCACCGTTCAAAAGGTGATCAGGGGAGATGAGCGGCAGGTCGTCAAGGGGGGCGTTGTTTTATTTGTGTTTGCAAAGCCCTACGACTACTCAAATTTCTGGCAAACGATCCGCGGTCATGAGCGGCCCAAGGGGCTCACGGCCCACGCGGGTGTGTTGGGGGATGTGGCGTATGGGGCC
>Ga0114971_10000922_pt1 | contig 20032 bp, 29 predicted proteins | sample M_140625_MF_Meta_FD_87320 | JGI IMG/M metagenome (GOLD analysis project Ga0114971, IMG submission 87320) | Freshwater microbial communities from Lake Montjoie, Canada to study carbon cycling - M_140625_MF_MetaG | ecosystem: Environmental > Aquatic > Freshwater > Lake | place: Lake Montjoie...
CATAATCATTGCAAGGATGGGTAATCCAAGATTGTATGGGTCAAATCCAGTATGGTAAAGCCCACTGCCCTGAATTTGTATATAATGAACACCTTTTGCAGCATAATACTTTGCGGCCAGCAGTCGATCATCAACTTCAAAGCTATCATCCAACGGATTGCCTTTTTCCTTTTGTTCACGTCTGTCTCGGATAAGGGCATCTTGACTTGGGTCCCCTCGCAAGAACGATGGTATGAATCCGTTGAATGGTTGAAAGTCAGGTGGAAAGAGCGCCTGAAATAATGGATGTTCGGGCAACATGAATCGTCCATCCTTGAACTGAAACTTATTACTTCCAAACTCAAATGCCTTCTTCGTCTTTGCCTCAACCTTAAAGGATCCATCACACAGGGTCGCATCTATATCGGGTGCACCCTTGTCAGACCCTGCTGTCCCCCACACAATAATGGGACAGTCCTGAAACTTAAGAGCCTGTAAATTTTTTGCTACTTCGTTCTCATATGCATTTCCACTTGCGCTTGCTCCTGCCATTGTATTATTTATTTGAATCCCAACTCCTCATGAATTGGACCAAACGAATCCGTTTTAGACTATTGGCTTCAGGTGATCGCGAAGATACACCACAACGCACTTAACAACACCATCAATACGGACAGGCATGATACGGGACTTTGCTCCTGTGTGAGACAGCCCCCTGCGAATGCGATCCCTGTCCTGGTCGGCAATCTGGTTACCATTTGCAGATGCCTCGAGAATCGGAGCGCGGTGTCCAACCCCATAATAGTCAGCATAATGCGTTGCAGTGCTAAGCGTTGTCTTTGTATTACCTGTTTCGTTGAATAATCCCAGTTGAGATGAACCCGCTGACATCTTTTCAAGTGTCCATTTCCTTGCCGCATCAAGTGACTCAAAGATTTGAGACAACATGTGTCGATCAGACGGTCGTGGAACTGGAAGATCAATTGCGTCGAGATTGTCAACGTAATCTGGATGGATCATCGTTGGACGTGTCTTCACTCGACCATCCTTTGCCTTCAGTGCACCACCCTGATACGCTTGTGTAAGAGAGTAGTCATATCCAACATCAACCCAGTCCATATACTCAATAATTGCACCCATGTCGCAGAAGTGCAGGGGTCTTAGAGATGGGTTCAACCAATCGCCAGTATAGTCAAAGTTATCACAGAAGCGTGCAGTAAGACCTTGTGAAGTAACAGTTGAATTACGAATCTTGGTGATTGGCTCGTATGTCGCTCCAACATGATCGCGGATGAGACGCTTTGATGCACGCCAGAACTCCTTGATAATGATTGCAGTATGCTTCTTAGGCGCATGTTCCATCATCTTGTCAATATCTTCAACTCGATCTACCGAGTCGTGATACTTGTGTTCCCATCCCTTGATATTTGCAGCACGTTCCAAGAACATCCGCGTTTCAGTGTGGGTGATGCGGAAGATGAAATATTTCTTAGTAGTTGATCTGTATCGATCCTCAAGTAAATTGAAGAGGACCTCAACATCCTGATAGGTATCAAGACCTGGAGAGTTTCGAATGCGATTCTCATCTAGCATAGTGCGAAATCCCTTGTACTTTTGACCGGGCTTGAGAACAACCATCGCTCCCTTGGACCCCCAAGCCTGTAGATCACGAAGAACAGCTTCTGGGGTTGCAGAGATCTTCAAGAGACGGATATTCCTCTTCTCAAGTTCATCGATATCCATCAGCCCTGCAGATCGCATCGTTCGACCAACGACCATGCTAGGACCGCATGCAATATGGCACTCATCGTCAACGACGAGGCTATTGGTGGTATTTGCAAGCTTCTCTTCAAACTTTGCAATTACACCGCGATGAGCAATATTGTCATGGAACGGGTCAATGATATTCTTCTCAAATTGTCGCTTCCATTCCGTGTCAGACATACCTGTGCAAAGAAACATGTCCTTGGTGAGAACTGCCTGATCGAGAGTTGCGTGCTGTGCATATCGGATCATCGTCCCGTGTGCGGCACCTGTCTTTCCAATTCCTGGCTGAGCAACCAATAACACACATCGCTTTCCATTGATGTAGTGAGTCATAATCTCGTTTACGGCTTCCTCTTGATTGTCGTAAACAAGCTCCTTTCCATTCCTCCGAGCAGTTCGAACTGCAGCTGTGACAAATCCAGCAATGATATCATGTTGGTTCTCAAGTTCATGTTCGCGATCAGACGACATTCTTCTATACATCATATCATAAATATCTGTTTAAATTCGTTTTGTATGGGCCAGATTTGATAAAATGGAAATATCTGTAATTAGAATCTAGATAGTATCTAGAATGGCATTCCTTTTAACAACACTCGAAGAGCTTCCTACTAAGATGATTCCATTTGAACTTGTGCGCAAGGCATTTGATAGTTGCGTTCCCTATGACTGTCCATCCCGAAGTCGATTCTGGACATGCTTCCCGAATAGGGCATGGGGTCCAGTTTATACAGACGATGTCCCGATGGAACAGGTTGCAAAGATCCTATGCAACTGTCTTCCAAGTTCGGCAGATATCGGGCGATTTGCCCTGTTCTTTGCTGGCGAACGAATCGCTTCACATGAAGTACTCTTAGCCTATCTAACTCAAGCCTTCATCAAGGTGTAGGCCTTGTTGATACCCGTAACCTCTGCAGTCAGGTGGAACAGTGCACCGGCAAGGAACACCGTGACCCATTTTGAGAACCCAAGTTTTTCAGTTGCCCAAAACAACGGAAGCAAAAAGAGACCAACTAAGATAGCCTCAAACAGAACGTTCATTTGTTATTCAAAATGGATTTGATTCTGTCAAACTAGTAGATACCAGCCGGGCAAAATGATGACTACTCTGAACAACGCAATTGACTACGCACTTGAGATGACGAAGTACAACCTGCAGGGAAGCGCCTACAAGATTGAGCTTGAGTATGCGTGGCATGTGTACTTCAGTACACCGACCGAAGACGAAGAGGGACGACCTATGACACCACCGGCATCTGAGATGCAGATCATGGATATTGAAATCTTATTCAGGGATGGAGGGTTGGTGGCATCGGTTCTCAAGCGAGAGAACATGAAGAATAGCGAGGTAAAGGCACTGATGGAGTATCTGCTAGAGAAGATTGATATTCCCGATTTGGAGGACTAAATCTTCTCAACCTTCACTGGCTCAATCTTAACTAGCTCAACAGGCTTATAAACAATCGTGCATCCATGAACCTCCGTTGTCCTGCATGAAGAACAAAACACTTTTTCACTTGAGCATCTGCACTTGAAGTCAAGGTGGGTCTTCTTCTTACAGTGAGCACAGCGGGGCATGGTAACCCGTCCACTTGGTAATAAAATCACATCTGTTTTTAATGAAGAGGATCACATACTTGGTGGTCGTGGATCCCGATGTACAGTTCCCTCTCGCAGACTTTAGGCGTGACGTTGCAATATGCCTTGCGGATCCCAATGGTTGGGAATCCAAAGGATATCGGTTTGTAGAAGTGAATACCAAGCCACACGTGATAATTCATTTATCATCATTGAAAGGATTGAAGGATGCTGGATGCGACCACACTCTGTCGTGTGCAGAGTTGGGTGGTCATGAGATGCATATCAACGAACATAGGTGGAGACATGGAACTAAACGATCCGGACAGGATCTGGATGGCTACCGGCAGTATGTTATCTCACACGAAATGGGACATATCCTTGGTCGAGACCACGTAAAATGCCCTGGGAAGGGTCAACCGGCGCCGATAATGTTGCAACAGACTTTAGGACTTCGCGGGTGCCTTCCGAATACAAACGTGTAGTAGGAGCTTCTTTTCGGAAATATGTTTGCGGATTTGAAAGAACCCACAAGACAACTACGATCACAAAAAGAATAACTGCCACTTTCAGCATTGATACTCTTACTTATAAAATGGACAGCATTGTAACCGCCGTGATTGAGAAGTTCAAGAAGCGGTCGGAGTTTGGAAAGGCAAAGTATGGAACGGACCTTGATCGTAAGGACCTTTCCATTCTTGAGTGGATTGTTCATGCTCAAGAAGAGCACATGGATGCTATTTTGTATTTGGAGAAGCTGAAGTCCGAACTAAAGGACCTCAAGATTGTTCTGGATCATGCTTTACCTTCAACTTAGTTGGTGGGTAGGAGGCAACTTTAGTTGCTGTATGCAAGACCGCCCATACCGGACATCACACGGAAGATGTTGTAGTTCACGGCATACATACGGAAGTTGAACGGACGGCTCTTGGTCGGGTAGGTGCCTGTCTTGAAGCTGTCAAACACGAGGGTAGTCGTGTCAATGCGTGAGAAGTTACAGGTTCCAGACGGCTGGTGCTCCTCAGGCTGGAGTGCGAAGGAATACACGTTGATCGGGTTAGCAACCTGGTAGGTCGTCGTGGTAGAACCAGTAGAAGTGATCGCCTCAAGATCAGCAACTCCATTATTACCCGTACCAGTCGGATTTGCTGCAGTGTAAGTGAGAGGGGTAGACGATGCAAATGAAGCAGTTGTGATCGTTCCGGTAGTTGCAGTTGAGACTGTAACGGCTGTGATAACAATACCGGCTGCGGCGGTGCCAGTCAGAAGCATACCAGGCACAATAGGTCCACCTGCAGTCAATGTATAGGTGTGTGTAACGCTAGTTGCGGCGTTGAGTGTAAATGCAACAACACCTGCGTTAGGAGTTCCAGTCACAGTGACTGCGTTGGCCAGCTGGCGAGTCGGCCAGAAGGCACCGCCCGAGTGGTGCTGGTAGGGCTGGACCTTCCAGAAGTAGTCGCCATAGCGTTCATCGAAGCGGTCCTGTCCGTTGATCTGCAGGCGGCAGCGGTTCACGATGTCATCGTAGACGAACGGCTGTGTGTATCCCGCAGTGATTGTTGCAGCAGATCCGCAGTCCGTCTTCTGTGCATCCTGGAACACCCAGACAAGCTCCTTGACCGGGTGGTTCAAGGTCAGGTCAATGCGGGCAGATGCAGTTGTCAGTGTCTGCTGGAGACCATACTGGAGCTGGTCAATCAGATACTCATGGGATTGCTGGGCAAACCGACGACGCTCATCCACATCGAGGTAGATGTAGTCGATATACAGAGCCATGTCCTTGAGCTGAGGAAGGGCCGCCGCAGCTGCCGACACAGATGCATACGAACCCCTGCTCACCAGGTCAGTCGAAGCAGCCAACGTGATGTTCATGCGCACCTCGTGATACTGGAGGGCAATCAAGGGAAGAGCTAGACCCGGATTCCTGCAGAACCAGAACTGCAGAGGGATATAGAGAACACCCGGGCGACCTCCGCACGATGTTAGAGTGGTCGATGTGCCTCCAAGTGTGCCTCCCACCATCGCATCAAGCTTGCAAGAGTTGTCATACGACGAGGTCAGATTCTCCCACAGGTAGAGCCACTCTCCATAGTGGGTGTCGATGATCTGTCCGCCGATCTCTACTTCAAGCTTCTTGAGAAGCGCATACCCCAGGCGACGCTGGGCATCGCCAGTCCAGAGAACGTCAGTGGTAAGTCCACCGGTGGCTGCAGTTGTGTCCGGAAGCGTCACCTCCAGGTACGTCTTGTACATCAAGTCGGCGTTGCGGTTGATCACGGCAACGACACGCTGTCCATACTGGGGCGAGCCAGTAAAATTCACGCGAAATGCCTCCATGGCAAAGTTCGTATGACGCTTGTAGAGCACCTTCCAGAAGGTGATGTGGGGATTTCCCGTGATGTACGCATCCTGAGCACCATAAGCGACAAGTTGAAGAAGACCTCCACCCATTTATGTTTATTCTTTGCGAGGATATATTCTTCTGCGTTTGACACAATGAGGCGAGGAGGTGCATTCCTTGCGCAGGGTGCCGATACATGTGTCTACAAGCCCTTTGTCAAATGTTTGCCAGGCACCATGACACCCGGGGTGCCACCTGAAGGCGACTACGTGTCCCGAGTGACAAATAAGGTTACAGATGATGGAGAAGAGACAGTGAACCAACAAGAAGTAAAAGAGGCAATTGATCGGATTCAGAAAAAGTATCCAGATAAAGAGATCAAAAAATATTTTAACGTAGCAGTTGCGACATGCACACCTATATTCAGCGAATCGGACATTCTTAGTATCCCGCGATTTGCAGGCGATGTGCCTCGGAGTTGCAATGCAACTGATAACGAGATCTCTACTCCAGGAACAAAATCTGACAAGGTTAACTTTATTACACCGGTCCAGGACGAGGACATATCTCGGAATAAACATCCGATTCCAGAAACACGCGCTGAGCTCCAAAAGCTGTTTCACGCGGTTGCATACCTCAACAATGAAAACGTGATTCACACAGACGCTCACTTTGGAAACATTGCATGGATGGGCGATCACATCGTTATGCACGATTGGGGGCGTGCTGCGATTGGTATCAAGGGGTTCAAGGACTTTATTGAGCGATGGGAGCTCCGCAGTGCGGCGATCCGGAGGCGTAGATCCGTGAGATATCCACAATTCAAGGGACCGTGTGATATTATGGAAACGTGTCCAATCAGTCTAAAAGACGACTCGACAAGCCATCGGTTCATGAAGTTCTACGACGTAGCATCATTGGCTGCAGGGGCAGACAATGCCAAACTTCTGCTACCCGCCGCGCGGGCGGCGTTTGGAAAGGAGATGGAGGCACTGTGGAAGGACAGTGCTGTTCCAACCAACCAAATGATGCTTAGGATCCACGAGTCAATTGATCGCATGTTTGCATATGTGCCTCCTGTAGCTCCATCAGCCCCTCCTGCAGTTGCCCCCCTCCGCCCTGTCGTATCTCCGCCAATTCCCGTCTCCGAAATATCTGCAGATTCTGATGCAGCGCATTGGGAAGACTGGATCGGATCCAACAAATACAAACGAGTAAGCTTAGGACTTCGCGATAAACCTAATGAAACTAAGATCGTTGCTCGAGTCCTGACGACTACAGGAGGTATATGGGCGATCTTTGAAATTGATATGCCAGTTCGAGCGACACTTCTTGCAGCCGGTTATCCGTTGCGAGCCGCATTTATGGATATGAATCCTCCTGGAATCATGATGCTTAAGCCCGCACCAAATGCGCCTAGCGGAAGGATGCCTACACTTTTTATTCCAATCACTTTTCTTACATATGACAAGGTTGTTGTGCAAGATGCTCCATATTCAGACATTCTTTCCCTGTCTTCGAATTCTGTTCCTCCTCCACCAGCTATTCAACGTGCTGGTGCTCGCAAACTGAATCAGACTCAGCGCTTCTGCAAGTGCATCAAGAAGGTTCGCAAGACGATCAAGAATGAAAAAGGTCCAATTGCGATTTGTGTTAGTTCTGTTTTGCAGAAGAAGGGGCGAACCCTCAAGCGGTTCACATGTGGACGGAAGGGACGTGTGATTACGCAGAAGGCAAAGCATTGAACTTCTCCAGTGCCTTCTTAGCGGCTAACTGTTCAGCCTTCTTCCGGGTACTTCCTTCACCAAACTCTATGTTGTTGCCCTTGAGCACAATACACACTCGAATCCGGCCATCATCGTAAGGGTCTAGCATTGTATAGGTCGGAGTGCACCCGTACTCACGCTGACAATACTTTTGGTAGATGTCCTTGTAATTTGTAATCGTAGTCACAACATCCTGAATGTCTAGATAGGCTTCCAGGACGGTCGTGACAAATGGATAGACAATGTTGAATCGATTTCCGCAATCGGTCCATAATGCACCAATGAATGCCTCAAAGATATCACCCAGTTTCTGAATGTTACGACGTCCATTGATTGCAACGGACTCTTCGTTATGACGAGAGATCACATAGTAGGTATCCAATCCAACCTTTTGACACAGGGCTCCAATCCGTTCGTTATTCACTAGCTCCTTACGAGCATCAGTAAGGAACCCTTGCTTCTTCTCTGGATACTTACGGCGCAGATACGTAGCTACGCAGACACCCAACACGGAATCACCCTCAAACTCTAGACATTCATACGACTCATCTTGTAGGGGCATTACGCCAGATGGACACGGAGCAAGAGACGCCGGTCGTCCATCAGGAGTGGTATACTCGGATCGCTTGACGTAGGTTGTATGAACCATTGCAGTCTGGAAGATCTTTTGATTTGAAATACGGTAATGGGGCAATCCATGGCGGTGGAGGATACGATGAATGTCTTTTTCGGTGAAGAACCGATTCCGCGGATTGTAAGGTGAGTAGACGTCGCTCATTTTGATTTGAGTGTTCTTTCCAATCTTTTATCCGTTTTCTTACACAATGGGAACGGCTCAGTCGATGATGTACACGGCTCTGCCGGACGCACCACCTAAAGTTCACCCAGGTGGGTTCATTGATGTATCCACTGTGCGGTATCGCGGTCCTTGGAAGCGAGATATGGCAATTGGATTTGTCTTCTTCAATCCTGCAAGGTCGAAGCGTATGTTGATGAACTACTTCTACACCATTGAAAAATTGAAACTTGCAAAGATCCCCTACTATACTCTTGAGTTGGTGTTCCATAAGAGCGAACCGGAGATCAAAGATGCATTTCACGTCTGGGGAAAGTCCCACATGTTCCACAAGGAACGGCTCTGTACTCTCCTGGAAGCCATGATCCCGTGGTATTACTCCAAGGTCATGTTTATGGATGCAGACATCATCTTTGGTAATCCCGACTGGTATACTGAAGTCTCAGATGCATTGTATGACCATGATGTTGTTCAACCCTTCACCACTGCAGTATGGATGGATCTCACCTACACTAATGTCACTCAGGTTCGTGAATCTGTTATCTATATGGATAAGAAAAAGACGTTTGATCACAAGCTTCATCCGGGATTTGCATGGGCATTCACTCGCAAGTGGTTTCGGAAGGTTGGGTTCTTTGAATATGGGATTACAGGGAGTGGAGATACACTGTCGGCGGCCGCATGGTTATCTATCAAGTTTCCAACTACATACCTCAAGCCGGCTTTGATCCCTGCATACGAAGAGTTTGACAAACAGCCCAAGCCAAAGATTACATGTACATCGGGTGCAGTCTACCATTTGTATCACGGAACCCACGTGAATCGCAAATATGTCGATCGCCACGCCATCCTCGATGGCATCAAGGATGTTCGCAAGATTATTCGTCCGAACTGGAGTGGCGTCTGGGACTTCAGTGTTCGCGATATGTCCGACAAGCTCCTAAACTACTTCGTCGAGCGGGTGGACGACGGGTACTGAAGTCCCCTTGTGGGACGAAGCACTTAAAAATAATGTGTTAGTGATAGTCATATCACGTTGATGGTGAAGCCTTTTTTCACTCTGGCTGCACGTCTGTTGAGCACAAATGGTTCGCTCGTGTGTAATCTTACGCGTATCCAGAGTGGGTTTCTCCCACGTGAAAACCTGGACCAAGCAAAACGTCATCTAGCAGATCTTCAGCGTACACTTCAGGAGATTGAGGTCAGCCTCAGTCCTTCCTCACAACTTTCAGCTCAAATCCGTAATCCGTCTCCACCATCTTCGCCTCTTGGCGCTTAACAATCTCATTCATAACCTCCTCAGCTCGCTGAGGCATCAACTCATCCAAATACATCTTCAATTCTTTCTTGGAGAGCGTCCAACCCTTCTTCCATTGGTTTGGACGTTTGACCGCAAAGACCATTCCGGAGCTTGATAGATTAATCTTATCGGGGAGTGCTTCACGGGATGTTGCATAGAGGGCTGCAAGATCCAGTTCGATTGTACGACGCTGATCGCGAAGCTCGGAAGCATTCGCATTAACATCATTGAGTCGGCGAGTAACATCTGCATAGGCTGAGAGAACAGGTTTAAGGGCATCCATTGTGATTTGCTCTTTCCTGGTTTAAAAGTATCCGTTTTATACCAAGGAATGTCCTGGCTTGACACAGAGGAGATTGAGCGTCTCCGCACAGTCTATAACAAGGAGCACCCAAAGGAAGATCCCGTTGAAAAGGGGACACCGGAAGAAATGTGGACAAATCTTCAACATCGTCTTCATGACAAGTGTACAACCGGATCTGCAGAATGCATTGTGACCTCTCTGATGCAACGTCCTCGTGCTCCGAAACAATGGGCAATCAATCGGTATGAATGGTTGTCATCAGATGATATTGATCACGTGGAAAAGAACTACATGGAGCTTTTTCCAAAGTATTTCTTCGTTGGTTGTATTCCGATTGACTTTGATTTGAAGTCCGAAACCCAAGAGTGTATTGTGAGTGCACTTTGCAGCATGAAGCTTCCAGAGCTTGCAAAGAAGGGCAATGACCAAATTGGAATTGTATTTAATACAGATCCACATGACGGTCCCGGCTCACATTGGATTGCTATATTTTGTGATATCCGCGAGGAGCTTGAATATCCTCGAATCACCTACTTTGACTCCTATGCACACCAGCCCGAACCTGAGATCAAAGTTCTTATGCGACGGTGGAAGGAACAATGGGATGCTACTGGCAAGCACAGTCAAGGTATGAAGATGACATTTAATGCAACTCGTCATCAGTTCAAGGATTCAGAGTGCGGAATGTATTGCTTGTATTTTCACCATTGCTGTCTTATGGAAATCCCTATGGAAGAGCGGATCCCCGATGAGGTCGTGAATGCCTTTCGTGGGCTTTTGTTCAAGATGCCAAAAATACCTTCCGAGAAGAAGTAATGGAGACAGTTCTTGCAGCAGCCCTTGTAGGCGTTCTCGGATATACAGTCTGGCGGGAGACAAAGGCTGAGCAGGAAGAAACAGCCCCGCCCCCCGAACCCAAGCGCCTCTGTGATTACGTCATTCACGGAGGAACCTATGAGGACGCATCGGTAGTCGTAGCATCAGGTCGTAGGCTCCTAGAAGTTCATCTGTATGCAGATGAGAATGGGAATCCAATCGTGTCTAAGGTTCCACTAAACGGGGGTTACGATTATGCATACGATAACTGGACGTTTGATTCGGTCTGTGTAGCGTTGATTCAGGCATTTCCTAGTAAGGATCCATTTGTTCTCTCAATCGTTCCTCACACCTCGAACATGGTCACATTGAACAAGGCAGCCGAGTGTCTCCATCAAACTGTTCATCGCAACCTTCTTCCGCAAGAGTATAGTGATCCGCAGAGTATTCAAGTGGAAGCACTTGCAAATAAGCTAATCATCGTTTCGGGTGGTGTGCAAGGATCAGAGCTTTCTGAAATGGTGAATATGTCGTGGACAGATTCTCACCTTCGTCGCCTCACCTTTGGACAGGCTGTGCATCCTCGCGACTACTCTGAACTTGTAGCGTTCAATCGTAATTCAATCACGTTAGTGGCACCCGATCCAGTATTTGGAAAGGAGGGTATTAATCCGCAAGTTGCTACCGCGTATGGATGCCAGTGGATTTTATTTGGATCCACGCCGGGTCTTGTTGAAAAGCCGGCGGGTCTCCAATAACTTCTTGAGCATTAAACAAAATGGCAAATAAGTGGCTCGCTCATGTTAAGAAGACGATGAAGTCTCACAAGGGGAAGAAGTTTGGTGACATTCTCAAGATGGCGAAGAAGACCTACAAGGGTGGTGCCGAGGGTGGCGTTGAGCCGCAGGCCGACCTCCCTTCGCCCACTCACGATGCAGCCCCGGTCGGTGGACGTCGCCGCACACGCCGTGGACGCAAGAGCCGTCGCGGTGGCAACATGTACTAAAATGGAAATCTCTGAGTGAAAGCAAACCACTCTAGGATGGATCCGCCTAAGACACGTCGTGAGTCAAAGAAGACTGATAAGGAGAAGAAGGCAGATGTGTACTCTGCAAAACACGCACGGTTGCAGGAACAGGCTCTAGCAAACTCCAAGAATAAACCCAAATCAAACAAGTAACCTAGAATGAGAAACCCGGAAGGTCTTTCGGTGGTCGCGGTCCTTTGTGCGACCACCCGCTGTCTTCCTACAGGTTTTTCCATGATACGTCTTTTTGGAGCAACCGCTCCTGAAATACGCAAGATGGTGAGCAAATCCCTTGAAGGATGGCATAGGGGATCCAACCTTTTTTGATAAGACACTCAACAGCCCATGCATCCACTTCATATATGCCCTGCGCGATGCCAACTCGGGTTCATGAGCTGTGATATAGTCTGCATAGACCTTACGAAGTTCAGGATACGGATATGCGTGATGCAGTGCGTGTAAAAAGGTCCGCTGGGTCGCCATCTGTTCGGGCTCGGGTGACTCGGGATAGTTCGCAGCAATAGACCCAAGAAAGTCACCGCCTGGAACTGCCGTGGGCTTCAAGGTTGTGTAATGCTTTTTAACAGCGTCAAACTCTGGATCAGGACCAGGATCTATGACAGCCGGATCATCCTTGCATTGAGTTCGTAACTTGTGATTCACCATATTGTGAATGTCGTATAGCCACCGCCCAGGGTCGCCACGGAGGGGGTGCTTGTGGACGAACTCGGTCGTCGAAGCCCTGCAATATTTACAAGGCAACACATCCTTCATCTGATTGAGAACATCGTCGGGATGTTTGGAGGTAAACGCAATCAAGTGAAATAATTGCCACGCACTGGGTCCCCAGAACCTAGTATCCATTGTCTTTACGAAATAAAGTATACCCATCATAATAAAAATGCTTGATACACGGGACATCATCATCCTCACTGCGTCGTTCTACCTCGGAGGTGTCGTTGGAGAGTTTTTTAAGTCGCTCTCTGAGGATATCCTCACGCCCCTCCTCGCCCCGGCTGCATCCGCCGGCAAGGGCGTCGGTGCCTTCACTGTCTCGATGGGTGGCGTCACCCTCAAGCTGGGTGAGGTGCTCGTTGCCTTCGTCAACCTCGTTGTGTCGTTCGTGCTGGTCGTCTTCACGATCGGACTCCTCCGGACCTACGTGTTGTCCCGGATCGGCGCGAAGCGCGCTGAGTAAGTTTGCGTCGTCGCCTACGACCGCCCGGAACACTCACTCGTAATACAGCCTTCTCAATAGGACGCGAATCGGGATTACTACATAGTCTTGACTGATCAATCTTCTTGATCTCGTCCACCACATCTAACAACGCACGGTCTTTTGACATATCCTTATAGGGTCCGAATGGGTCCCTCTTTGTCACACGACTCCACAACGCGAATTTTCTAATTTGGATCGCGTTACGGTAGTTGGCTTCATTCTTAACATTGATTTCATAGTCGTCAATCAGGATTGTGTCACAGGGCTTAAAAATTCCCTGATCCCAAATCCAGTTCAGGTTTTTCTGGATTTTCTTTGCCGGATTTGCATGTGCCTGCGCCTGTTCATCGTCTTCATCACACCATACATGTGTGATAAATCCCTCACCCATCCTCTCTTCAATAATCTCCTTTACCCAGTTTGCATAGTCGCGGTCAGACAGTGTCCACAGATTGACGGTCTTTGCGAGCTTTTTCATCCACGCCATAAAGTCCCACAGCTCAGGGCGCAGAACAAACCCCTGGTAAAAATCATATTTCTTCTTCTCCTCTTCAGGGAGTTCCTTCCAAGGGGCATCCTTGACCATGTACTCGAGTAAGGTGTTGTCAATATCTAGAATGATATTCAACTTGCCGTTCATTAAAAAATAGAGTGATTTTATTAAATGTCCTGGACTGATCCTCGCACTTGGTTTTCGTCTACTCCTGCTACCCCTGAGCCTGTGAGCTCTCTTCCGCCACCCACCCCTGCCTATGGAGCCCGTCGTCGCAAGACCTACCGTGGTCGCAAGGGCTCTAAGCGCTACCAGGCTAGGCGGGCCCGAACTGGAAGGAAGTCCAGCCGTGTTTAGGGTGTGGACCGTATGTAGTTTCAATCCTCTTCTTGAGCTCAACCGTTGTGCCATGCGTAAGGTTGTTCTCTTGCTTCCACCTCTGGAACTCACGGTTCATCATTCCAGTGGTGACGTACTCTCCGGTCTTAACGCCCTCCTCCAGCGGGTGAATAAACTCCGTGATGAATCGACCCACAACATCCGTTTCACTCTTGTACTCACTGGTACTCAAGGTCACCTTCTCCGGAACAGGGAGCTTCCTGAATCCATGTCCCTCCTTGAAGATCGTCACCAAGTAGTTCATCATACACTCAGCCCACTCCACACTCTCAACCTTCATCTGAATGGTCTTGTCATCCGGCAGTTCATTCGGAGCAGTAGGATTCGGAACAAACTTGTTCGGGAAGTCCACAACTAGCAAACGGCGCCATGTACCACCATCCTGCGTATCCACCTTCGGCTTATTGTTGCACGATACATGGTACTTCGCCTGAATCTCAATATCAATCATCTCTTTGGAACCCGCAAACAGATCACGAGCCGTGATCTTCTCACAAGAAGACAACTCCTTCATGAGACCCGTCTTGATGTTGGCTCCCTCCTCTGGCTCCTGCATTGTGACGAAGCGCTTCCCTTTCATACGGACCAGCTCAGGATTTGCAACACCCGCCTTGCCGCGATCCTGTGTAATCAGAGTGATTGGTGCCTTGCATCCATACGTTCCCATACAGGTTGCCATCAGAATGACCAACATGGACTTTCCATTGGAACCAGAACCCGTCAAGATGTGGAACTTCTGTGCGGGATTGCCACCTACCATGCAGGTTGCAAGGTGCGCCAGGAAGTAGTTTAAAACCTCTGGATCAGGCAGGATACTGCTCAGAAACTTCCAGAGCTCATTCCAACACACATAGTCTGTGTAATGGCGATCCTTGTGGAAATCAAGACCCGTGCTGAAGCTCAGGTAGTCCTCAGCCTTACCATCACGGAACTCCATGTTCAAGGTATCGAAGATCCCATTGTTGAAGGCGATCAGGTTCTTGTTTGTATCTAGCTTGGTTGCGAGCTCCTCATCCAAGAATAACAACCTACACTCCTCCATCACGTTCTTCTTGAAGGCGGTGGTCTTCAGCTTCTTCTGAGCATCCACATACCTCTGCTTCTTCTTCTCAATCTTACACATCTCACAGGGCTCTGCAGGCTCCTCACCCTTCTTCTTGCTTCCACCACAAGAGCACGGCTCCGTAACCTCCTTCAAGCGTCCCATCGCATTCTCCTTCTCCACAAACTTCTTCCAGACATCGCTGGACAGCTTTGCAAGGAGACCAACGCCTTTCTTGGTGAGGCGCCACACGTGACCTACGAATCGATACCATTCATTCTGACCATAGTCTGAGCACTTGAATTCATCTCGGAACATCGCAAAGACCACGCGAGCCATATCGTGCTCCGTCATCGTCTTTGTGGCCTCCTCCACCAGCTCCTCAATGTTCTTCATCTCAATCTTGTCGTACTCACCTGGGTTGTCCATGCGAGACCACATGCGGAGACTGCGCTCTGACAGAACCGGACCATTCGTGCGGAAACTAAAGCTGTCCCACTTGGATTGTGCAAGGCGCGGGTCATAATCCTCATACTGGGCGCTGAAGTCATAGAACACCGTCTCTAGGGAATCTGGATGGATGTTCTTGAGGCAGATACCCGTGTTGATCCAGTCCTCATAGCTCGTATACCTGAAGGAGGCAAGGTTCATTACGTGATCGCGGTAATAGCAGATCATGTCGTCGGACAATGGCAGACGGTAAGTGTTTCGCTCTGGAGTGGATGCACGGGATCCACGCTTCTCACCCTCCTCACGAGCCGCTGCACGTCCACGCTGAGCACCCGTAGATGCACGAATCTCCTCCTGCTCCTTCTTCTTTTGAAATCGGGAGTTTGCCTCCTCAGTCATTGGAGTTTCGCTTGAAGGGCTGGCGCGGATAGTAAGCTTCTTGAGAAGATCCGGCGTCACGTGCCTCGGGACATTGTCATCAATGCTCATCTCATTCGTCTCCGGGTCCCAGTCCAGAATGTACTTGATCTGATACGGCGTGCCTTCCTTCTTCCTGGATCCAAGCAGGGTCCAGTTAGACGTGTGCGTCAGCGGGGAGGGATCATACACTTTCTCCCATTTGTCGGAAAGCGGAAGCTCCGGAAAGAACTCGGGCATTCGCTTGAGCAGGACCCTGCGAACCTCCTCCTCCACAAAATGATTAGTCTTCAGATTAGGAATCACGACGTGAATACCAGACTTTGAATAGTCGGGCTTGTTCTTAGCCGGATCTGCAGGGTAATATGTTGGCTCCGGCTTCTCAGAGACATAGATCTCCACGCTCTCCGGAACAATCAGAAACTTCTTGACCTCGGTCATATATGCCTTCATGAAGTTAACCACCTGAGTCTGCGTGTGTAGATGATCGTCAAGCTTGCCAACATACTTGAAATCAAGATCAATGCGCATCGGACCAATTGTCGTGCTCTTCTCGGTCAGATTTAACTGACCCTTGTCGCGAAGGTAGTCGCAATACAGCCTATAGAACTCATCCATATCGTCCTCTGCAATACGCCAGGAACCCGAAGTTCCCTCCATACCGTTGTGGGTGTCCAATCCACTTCCCTTTTCGGACTTGCGAGATTTCTTATCTAAATCGGTGTCTTTCCCCGTGCCATTGAGGAAATCTGAAAGCTTTGACTTAAGCATCCTGTGATAATTAGGGACGATTACTTTGTGGCAAACTTTCCATTTTGAACGCGGGTCCCCCTTATAAAAAATGGAACTCCCTATAGACAAGGAGACCTAACCACACAATGAAGTTCTGTAGTCAATGCGATAATATGATGTACAGCATCGAAGAGCGAGATGGGTCAGCCTTTCTCAAGTGCCGTCAGTGTCCTTACGAGGAGCAGATTACCAGGGACACGCCCGTTGTATATGATCACGACCTCTTACAGGATACATCAATTCAGTATTCAATTAACCCGTACCTTAAGCACGATCCGACACTGCCTCGGTTTGCGAATATGAAGTGTCCCAACATTACATGCCCTACAAAGGGGAAGGATTCCAACATTGTAGGCATCAAGTTGGATGCCAAAAATGTGGTTTGGATGTATCAGTGTGCAGTCTGTGATGCTACATGGAAGCAGTCCGCACGTGGTCCTTAGAACCACTTTGGGACGGGGCTTTAACCAGTCACCTTCGTATCTACGCGAGCGAGTTGGCGGACCGGGGCATAGACACCGCTCCACTTTGCAGCGGTTAGAGGGAGACCACCCACTTGCTGAAACTTACCAGAACTTAGTGTTCCAGATTGAGAAACAGCGGATAAACTATTTGGTTGGTTGACATATCCAACTCCAACGAAAGGGCGAATACGCTGTATAACACCATTCACCGCACTAACTGTAGCATTTCGCGGGGTGACAATTGCAGCCGCCTGGCTTGCAAGCAGCTGGGCGTTCAGGATCGACTGTGTCGGGACGACCTGGTCGCTGGTCTGAATCTTCTTCGGAATTGCACCGTTGCGATAGGACTGCGACGCAGCCTGTATCTTAATAAAGTTCGTATAGTCGGACGCCGATAGAGTAGGCATTTGTGATTACTTGAGGAAAATACGCCCACCAGCAAATGCAGGCGATGTCCATCTCGGAGTTGCAAGGACACTTCCACGTCCAAAGAACTCTGCCTTAGCAATCGGTCCAATATCATATTTCACGGGTGCCACGAATGTACGTGACTTTTTCTCCGGATCTGTCACATACGTTGCAGCAACACGTGCAAGGCGGGTAATATCTGAAGGTTGAGCAGGGAGAACAGGCATTTGTTTATTCGCAAGAAACAACGAGCGGATGCGAGAAAACGGATAAAAGAACTTCAACACAAGAGTAAGTATGGATCTCCACCCCGAAGTTAAACCTGTGTTCCGGAAGGAAGTTGCAGAGATGGTAAAGCAGCCTCGGATTACTCAACCATTCTTTACAAAGTATGAATATACAGCCCTGATTGCCACACGTGCTCAGCAACTTGCAGAGGGTGCAAAGCCGTTAGTGGATCTCAAGGGACTCAAGACATCCGACCCCATGTTTCTATGGACGGTTGCCAAGATGGAAATTGCGCAGAGGAAGCTACCATACATTATTCGGCGGCAGCTTCCCAATAATACATCTGAGTTTTGGAGCGTGCAGGAGATGGAGATTATGTGGTAATTACTTTACAGCAATAGCTACCACGAGTGCCAACAGCATATAAATCAGTCCTTCATTCCACCCATGAGCGGGGCTAAAGAAAGGAGAGCCAAACATATCCGCAAAGCCTCCACCAACTGTGTGGAGTAACGCGATGGTCACAATCACGATCAGTAACCACTTTTTGAATGTGCTCATTACTTATTCGCCAGACAACTTCGCAAGGTCCTCGGCTGATGGAGGAAACAGGAGCAGCGGCGGAACTTCCTGAGGAGGATTCATCATTTGAGGGGGGTCGTGCGTCAGGATTTTCATAGCCATCGACAGATCGATGGACTCGCTCGGTGTAAAACGAGCATTCACCTTCGCAACATCAGAATCAATCTTCTGTTGAAGGCGATTAGGAGTGAAAGTGATATATGCAAACGCAACAATTACAGCAATGACAAGGGCTGCCAGGAGCCATTTCTTTGGGAACTTCATTGTTCTTCGGGTAGACAAGAAAAACGGAAGCGTGTTCATCAAGATAAGAGGAGACACAATGGATTTCCCTATTCCTGTTCGATGCTACACATGTAATCTTCCTCTCGCAGGTAAATGGAAGGAGTTTCTTAGACTTGTTGCCAAATATCGCAAGGCTGATGGGCGGGCGGAGAATGATGATTTAGTATACCTTACGAGGACGACTACTGTCACTGCTGAGGGGAGGGCTATGAATGACCTTGGTCTTACTCGAGAGTGTTGTCGGCGACACCTCTTCACACACCCGGGCGTATAAACAGTCACTACAATACTTAGTCTTTGTTAGTTCAACACAAGTGCTCCCAGCACAATGAGAAATGTTCGGAATTCGAATACGAAGTTTTACCCGCTCCATTTCTTTTTTACCTAAAGGATAAGAGTAAATGTCGTCTTACAGCGAATATCTTGGACGTATGAAACAGCGAATGGTTACGATCACGGACACTCGTCCGCATCGCGATGCTGGACACCAAACTGAAATCGTCCGCCGTCTTGCCGCCTCTGGAAACCTTGAGACCGCAGTTGCAAATACCGCCTGCTTGTTGCCCCTGAACGCACCCTCAACGCGCGGTTCATCGGGGTACAACCATGGAGGTGGTCACAAGGTTCAGTCGATGTCAACGTATGTTGCATACAAGGCAGGTCAGGCTGTGGCGCAAGGTGCATTGCGAACAAATGTAAAGGCATCGCAGATTACGAATACAATGCCATGTTTGTCGTCTTCTCAGCTTCCTGAACTCAACGATAAACTTGCCGCTGATGCCGAGCTGTCGAAGATCCAGGCCGCCCGTCAGACCTATGGCAATGGTTATTATAGCAACTGTTGCCAGACATGCAAGAAGTCCCTGCTTGCTGGACCTTGTAACTGTCGTCTCACTGTTGCTCAGGCGGCGGCCCTGAAGAGCACGATTAACTGGCCTCACACGGCGGATCCTAACGCTTAAACACTTTTATACAAAGGTAAGTATGTTGACAGTCTATACTTACAAAGTCCCCAAACCCTCTGGATGTTTTGACTTGTCTATTCTTCCCCTTGATAAGTGGATGGATACTGTGTTAGATATCACTGCCCACCAAACAACAGGTGTTCTTTGGTTTGGCTATCTGGATGGATGGATGTTGACGCCACATGAAGAAGTTGTCTTGCGAAAAGCGATTCGACAATTTGACTGTATTTTAATTACGCAATTCCCATTTTCACTGTCTCAGGCTTGGAAAAATGAAATCGATTGGGTCTACACAGTTGAACCCAATGGATCAGCCAACACTCACAACAATGGTCGTATTGTACACGATGGGGGTTCGCCTCAATACCGACACGCTAGTTCAGGATCTCCCACTTACGGATTCGGTCATCAAGATCGAAAAGCAGGGGGTTCTGAAGAGAGGATCATCAAAGCGAGACCTCATCAAGCGAAGGGCAAAGACAACTCCGCCTAAGCGCACAACCGGATTTGGACACAATTCAATTACAGTTGTCGTCATGTCTGATGGCGATGGCACATTTCTTCGCAAAGAGATTACTGTTAAAATCTTCCAGAACGGCGTGTTTCATATC
>Ga0114971_10000923_pt1 | contig 20029 bp, 18 predicted proteins | sample M_140625_MF_Meta_FD_87320 | JGI IMG/M metagenome (GOLD analysis project Ga0114971, IMG submission 87320) | Freshwater microbial communities from Lake Montjoie, Canada to study carbon cycling - M_140625_MF_MetaG | ecosystem: Environmental > Aquatic > Freshwater > Lake | place: Lake Montjoie...
ATATCTACGACGTTATTTTAGCAGGCGTTCGTGAACGAACTTTGTATGATGGCTTATTTGCCCAACTAATCCTTTCTCATGAAAAGTATTTGGCAGCCGAAATGGCTAAAGAAGAAGACCAAACGCAAGATGGTAATTTGTTATTCTTGAAACGTCAAACAAGAACGTATAGTGTTGGAGCCGTTTATACAAATCTGTATTCAAGTTTGTTCCCTCACTGTGAAATCCAAGAGGAGTCTGTGCCAGCCTTTTATGCAAGAAAGGCTTATCTGCTTGGACACATGACACGTATGGCAATGGATGTTGCTATTGGTAACTCTCCTGACTCAGACAGAGACCATTTCAGATTTAAGCGATTGGATGCATCTGGAGACCTATGCTTTAAGGAGTTCAGAAGAATCTACAAAGAGGTTGGAGCAAGCATGTTATTGGAGCTTGATAGACGTGTAGAGTTCGAGAAAGTAACTTATAAGGACAAGAACTTGACCAACCTAATCCAAGAAGAAGGAATCCGGAACTTTTATTGGAAATCGTATACTTTCTTGAATGAATTTGAAAAATCATTTAAGGGAACTTGGGATAGCGAATCGGGTGTTGCACAAGTTCTTTCTCGTTTTTCATATTTGGGGACAATTGCTCATTTGCGTCGTATCAACTTACAGATGGATAAGGAAACCAAGCAAAGAGAACCTCGTCGTTTACATTCAAGTTCTTGGGGCTTGATGTGTCCTATTGATAATCCTGATGGTCGCAACGTTGGCATGATAAAGTCACTTTCTTTATTCACTATAATATCGACACAGTCACCTTCAAAGCAAATTAAGGAATTGATAATGGAACAGCCAAATACTCGTTTAATTTCGGCAATCAGTCCTTCCATATGGAATCCTACATGGACTAAAGTGTTTATAAATTCAGATTTGGTATGCATAGTAATGAAAGACACGGAAACTTTTCATGCAAACATGATTAGCTTAAGAAGACAAGCAGAATTTGATAAGACTGTATCCTTAACTTGGAACCGACTAGACAATGAATACATTATCCAATGCGATGCTGGAAGACCCTGTAGGCCTGTATATCAGGAAGGAACAAAACTGGATTTGATTAAACGTCAAAAAGGATGGAAGGCTATCGAACAACATATGGACTATTTGGACTCTCAGGAATCTGAATGCGTTCGTATTAGTATGGAACCATTTCATCCCGAACGACTATCCGAGATTCATGGGAGTTGTATATTCTCTGCTACAGGAAGCGTAATGCCTTTCACCGAACACAATCAAGCTCCTCGTAACATGTTCACGTGCCAGCAAGTAAAGCAAGCATGCTCATGGTATAATACAGCATTCAATAAACGATTTGATACAATTGCAACTCATCTTCATTCGCCACAAAGACCTCTATGTCAGACGTGGACAACTGCTGGAGTATTGGGCGGAGGATGTATTCAGTTTGGAGAAAATGCTATTGTAGCTATTGCGATATATGGTGGATATAATCAAGAAGATTCTATTCTGATTAACGATTCTGCTTTGAAGCGTGGCATGTATAAAACATCCTATTACCATTCTTATGATGAATCAGAAACGATTATAGACCCTGCTGCTCAGACTCATACAATGTTTGCCAATTTGGTTACAGACCCCAAATATCGTGAAACTGTTTCCAGAAAAGATGGCAAAAATTATAATTACCTTGACTCAAACGGCGTAATTAAGGTCGGGTCTGAAGTTTCGGCATCTACTATTATGGTTGGTTTAGTCACACCCAAAACAAATTCCGCAGGACAAGTAGTTGGCTTTGTAGATTCATCTATCTTGCCTAAAAGAGGTCAGCGCGGAACTGTAGATGCAGTATATAAATATACAACATCTGAAGGCCTACAAGGTGTAAAGATTCGTGTAGTAGAAGTTCGAGACCCTGTACTTGGCGATAAGTTTGGGTCAAGGCACGGACAGAAGGGAACAGTTGGTATCCGAATTTCTGAAGAAGATATGCCATCAACAAAGGATGGTTTAAGACCTGATATAATCATCAATCCCCATGCTTTACCATCTCGTATGACAATTGGACAGTTCATAGAAGGAATGTCAAGCAGGGTAGCCGCCCACTTAGGAACGATTATTGATGGAACAGCCTTCAATACCCAAAACAGAATTTCTGACACAAAAGAAGCATTGATTCAGTTGGGATATCATCCTTATGGCAATGAGATATTGTATAATGGAATGAATGGTGAGATGATTGAATCTGAAATTTTTATGGGACCAACCTATTACCAAAGGTTCAAGCACATGGTTGAAGACAAGATTAACTATCGGTCAACAGGACCAAGAACATTATTGACGCATCAGCCACTCGAAGGACGAGCAAATGATGGGGGATTGCGTATAGGTGAAATGGAACGCGATTCGTTAGTCTCTCATGGTATTGCTGGATTCCTAAATGAAAGTATGACGTTGCGTTCGGATGCTCATGAGTTTTTGTTCCAACCCGAAACAGGACTATTAGATTCAAATCCAGAATTCCCAACAACAACTGTTCCTATACCATATTCAATGGGTTTGTTCATTCACGAAATTGAATCTATGCATATTTCTTTGAAACTCGCTTCTTAGTCTTTCTCTTTTTACTTTTACGTTTCTTAGTTTTGCGTTTACCCCCAACGTAATCAGGTGATTTAGGCATATTACAACCATTGGGCGGGGGTTGACTATAGAATCCTGCTCTTGAATTTCTTGCTCCAATTGGTAATCCGTTCACATCTACAACATAATCTGCTGGATGCATAGAAAATCCATTAATAATTTCTATAAGAAACATCTGCATAGAAGCTCTCTTTGCACTTGCTTGTTCTGCCTCATCGGCACCATTTTCTAAAAAGTACTGAATCTTTACACGCTCACTGGCCAGCATATTTCTTATTCTTGCTTTGAAACAAGGGTTGCGGATATTTAACAAAACAATCTTCAAAGTCAAAGGAGGTATTGTGCGCCCATTCAACTTTTCACTAGCAATGAGAGAAGGTCTCTGTGCTTGTTGCTTAGCAAATTCAGACTTAAAATTCGCGAAATAATAATCCTTCCATTCAGGAGGAATAGGCATGGCACTTATCTCAGTGAAAATTTGCTGAATAAGGGGGTCTTGGTCATAGAATGTGTCAGCAGTATATGCATGGGAAAGGGTCGCTTTATTACCCGCAGGCGGGGGGATTGCTAAACTAGCAAACCCCTTTGTAAGTTCTGATAAAAAGCTCATATTATCATGAGAACGGATTTTATTGTTAGAAATGTATAGAATACAATAAGATGGCCGAAAGTCTTCACGTAGTAAAGCGCGATGGAACTCGTGTTCCCGTATCATTTGACCAGATTCTTGGCCGCATCCGTAAACTATCTGGCGGCCTAGAACATGTAAATCCCGACCTAGTCGCTCAGAAAGTATGCAGTCAACTACAAGATGGTATGGAAACCCGCCAGCTTGACGAGTTTGCCGCTGAGACATGCGCCATGATGCAATCACGCCACCATCCCAATTATGGTCTGCTTGGTGCTCGCATCTTGGTTGATAACCATCAGAAGAATACGCCTCAAACCTTGCTTGAATGCATTGAAGCACTATACCGCGACCAATCAATCATTTCTGATGAATATCATGACCTTGTGTGTGGCAATCGCGATTCCTACGAAAGCATGATTGATTACTCACGCGATTTCATGTTTGACTATTTCGGATTCAAGACACTAGAACGTGCTTATCTGCTTAAGAAAGATGGTAAGGTTATTGAGCGGCCTCAGCATATGTGGATGCGTGTAGCCATCCAACTTCATGGCAAGAACTTTGGCCGAGTGAAAGAATCATACGATGCTCTATCGCAAGGGTATTTCATTCATGCAACGCCTACACTCTTCAATTCTGGAACTGACCATCCTCAGTTATCATCTTGCTTCCTTCTTACCATGAAAGAAGACTCTATCAAGGGCATCTATGAAACTCTTGGAGATTGTGCTCAAATCTCTAAGTGGGCAGGAGGCATTGGGTTGTCTATCCATAACATTCGTGCTCGTGGTTCTCGTATTGGAGGAACCAATGGAGAATCTACTGGCATTGTTCCGATGCTTAAGGTCTTCAATGATACAGCAAAGTATGTAAACCAAGGAGGCAAACGCAATGGTTCATTTGCTATCTATTTGGAACCTTGGCATGCTGATATTGAAGATTTCCTTCGTCTGAAGTTGAACCAAGGAGCAGAAGAAGATAGGGCTCGTGACCTATTCTATGGCTTGTGGATTCCAGATTTGTTCATGGCACGTGTAGAAGAGGATGCCGATTGGACTCTGATGTGTCCTCACGAATGCCCAGGACTTGCTGATGTTCATGGTATTGCCTTCAATGACCTATACATGAAATACGAACGCGAAGGAAAAGGTCGTCGTAAGATTTCGGCGAAGAAGTTGTGGCAAATGGTATTGGATGCCCAAATCCAGACAGGAACACCTTATCTTTGCTACAAAGATGCTGCTAATGCCAAGTCTAACCAACAGCATTTGGGCACGATTAAGGGTTCAAATTTATGCGTAGAAATTGTTGAGTATACAGCACCTGACGAGACGGCTGTATGTAATTTGGGGTCCTTGGCATTGCCTAAGTTTATTGAGGATGGCAAGTTTAACTTTAAGAAGTTGAGGCAATATACGACTATCCTGACTCGTAATTTGGATATTGTGATTGACAAGAACTTCTATCCGACTCCGGAATGTCGCAAGTCTAATATGCGCCACAGGCCGATTGGTATTGGTATTCAAGGATTGGCGGATGTGTTTGCTATTCTGAGGATGCCTTGGACATCGGCAGAGGCAGCAAAGTTGAATCGCGAAATCTTCGAGAATATCTATTACGCATCTGCTCTTGAGAGTATGATTGGGGCTTCATCGGATATTTGGAGGAATCAGGGATTGGATACTGCTCTTGCTTATCCTTCATTTGATGGTTCTCCAATGAGCCAAGGAAAGATGCAGTTTGACTTGTGGAATGAAGTTCCATCAACTACCTATTTGGAGTGGGAGAAGTTGCGTAAGTTATGTCGTCTGGGAATGCGTAACTCCTTGCTTGTCGCTCCAATGCCTACGGCATCTACATCACAAATCTTAGGCAACAATGAATGCTTTGAGCCATTTACTTCGAATCTGTATACTCGTCGTGTATTGGCAGGAGACTTTGTGGTTGTGAATAAGTATTTGGTAGAAGACTTGGTAAGGTTGGGTTTGTGGACATCCGAGACTCGCACGTCTATTATTGCGAATAGTGGGAGTATCCAAGGCATGACAGAGTTGCCTTCTGAACTTCGAGAGTTGTATAAGACGGCTTGGGAGATTCCGCAGAAGACTCTAATTAATATGGCTCGAGATAGGGCGCCATTTATTTGCCAGTCGCAGTCGCTTAACTTATTTCTGAGTGAGCCATCCTACGCAAAAATGTCGTCCATGCACTTTTATGCGTGGAAGACAGGTTTGAAAACTGGATGTTATTATTTGAGGACGAGAGCAGTGTCGAGTGCGCAAAAATTTACTGTCGAGCCTTGTTTAACTTGCTCGGCTTGAAGAATTTCTCTTTATCTAAACATAAAAGATGTCTGCGCCTGAAGGTTTTATCCCCGTGAATGGTTCTGCTGGTAATTCCGCCCCTGTTGGTGGTCGTCGCCGTCACTCTCACAAGCTGCGCCTTGTGAAGAAGAAGACCGTACGCCGTATGCTTGCGGCGAAGGGCCTCAAGATGCGTGGTGGTGGCCCTGATGCGGCTCCGGATGCTCCGCCTGCGATGGGTGGTCGCCGTCACCGCCGGAAGTCTCACAAGAAGACTCACCGCCGCCACCGCCGCCGCTCCCTGTTTGGCCTAAAGTATTAAGTTGGAGACCAATTTCTGAAACAACAGCAAACAATTTTTCATTGAAACCATAATGACATCCGTTGGGTTCTTTATTGGGAACCTTGCGCGCTGATGTATTATTTGAATGAACCAAAGACACAATAACTTCTTGAGGTGACAACTCCCTACACATTTCTTCACGACCGTGGATGAATGCGTTGGCTTCAGCAATCTGAATATCGGTAAACTTCCTTGCCTTCCAAAATTCACGAGTAAACCCCAACGAAGCTTCAGATACTCTTTCGGCCATTGATAGCGTAAATGGCGGAACATTCATAAATGAAATATGCTTCTGGATGTCGTAGCAAGGAATTGTAGTGCAGAATACACACTGCTTTTTAGGCTGTTTCCCAAGCATGGCTACACGATGTAATGCTGAGTTATTAGGGTATACGTCATCATCATCCATCATGATAATAGTATCATACATTGCAGATTGAACACCAATATTACGCTTTTCGCCAATGGAAGTTTTCTTATCGAGTCGAACATATTTGACGTTTGGAATTCCGATAAGAGTATCCTCGATGGAATCGTCTCCGTCATCTACAATCACCCATTCCATCTTATTTTCGGGATAGGATTGAATCATGTAAGAATACTGAGCCAAAGGCATAAAAAGGCGACGATTATATGTTAGCGTAACAATCGAAACATCAGGTAATTCAGATTCAGGAGGAAATGTAGAAGCAAGGACATATTCATCAGTAGGTTGGTCTCGCAGTAGTTTCTGCATATTCTCTATAAACTTGGAATGACGAACTTCATAGATTTCGCGAAGTTGTTCAGAGATATGTTTCTTATGCTTGATAGATGTATTTACGTATCCTTGAAGTTTCAGCATTAGGTCATGAACGCTGACATCTACCAAACTCCCTAAACATGTAGGATGTCTAATCTTCTCTTTGGTAGCAAGGAATAATCCTTTGTTGTCACACAATTCCAGAAACGGATTAATGTTAGAAACAATCAAATTACATCCTGAAGACATTGCCTCGTTAACTGCATGACCGAATCCTTCGGCAGCCGAAGTACAAATTGCCAATCCACATTCTTTTAATAGGTCGTCATACTCGGACTCCTTTAGAACCTTATCAAGCAACGTAACCTTACCTTTTAGTTCGTCGGGGAAATGAAACTGAACATGTTCAGGATTATAGGGTATGAACAAATCTGGAAGCAAGGAATATAGAATAGGATTAGTCTCTTTAATTTTTAGATAGGCTTGAAGGATGGGTTTAGGATTTCTGTTATTATTTTTGCCTACAAGAGCGATTGCTTTGTGATAGTTTTTCTTCTCGTGGAATACTTTATCGATAGATGTCCAGCCAATATATTTGACATTGGCAGAAGAAATCTCTTGCTCTGCTTCTTTGGTCTTTACCCAAATTTCATCGACCATATTGAAGTAAGGTTTCCATGACTGAAAAAGCCACTCGATGTTAGGAATCCAAACATTCTTGCGTGCATATGGAATCAAAGAAGGGCTCATAACTTCAAAGAATATGTTTAGTTCTGCATCTGGGCACTGAGGCATGGCATGGTGAACCTTACGAATCTGGACAGATTCACCATATACATTTGCTAGAAGTCCTCGCATAATCATTGCATCTTGCATAAGACCTGCTGAACTAAAGTTGCCAATCAGATTTACTCTCATTTCTAATTAGAAGGTATTTAACCATTAAATAATTGAACGCCTTGTCTTTCGGCAATCGGTATGTTTTCTCAGCGTTTTATGCTTTGAATTGGTATATGTCAGATATTTCTTCCAAGACGGAACAGATTTCGAAGAACACCCAAAAGCAAAGGAACAATATCTATCACGCCACCACTCATCTTTCATCCATGGAATATTTCCAGATTCGGTGACATTCAGTTCGGTAATGTCTGTTAAACGGCGACAGAGTTGCTTCATCTCTGAAGAACCATATCCATACCAAGGACTAAATATATCTTGCTTGTATTTGGTATCGACTGCTACGATTTCTTTACCGTTCCAGCCCAATTTCTCTATGGGTCGAAAAGAATCCCATTCAGGTTCCCAAATAAAAAGTTGGGATTGTAATTTCCCATATAAGTTTCCTTTGAACTTGACAATCTCCATTACTCTAAGCAACGGTTCACGGATGATGTTAGCAACCGCAGAGGAAAACGTTGTTTGCCCCAGCAGGTATCGCATATGGTTTCGTCGTTTTGTTTTCGGACTTGGACGATGTTCTTGCAGTTCTCGCAGGCACAATATTTGTCGATCGGAAGCGACTGAAGGGCCTTTAGCCGATTATATACCATCTGGGCATACATTGGCGAGAAACGACCGTTAGAGCTCATGGTTTCTTCTTATCGAACTCTCATATTATAATTCCGTTTTAGATATAATGGAAACCTTTAGGGGAAGGAAAGTAATTATACCAAGAATAAAGGATTGGACATCTACCGATGAGACCGATAAGTATTCTTTAAAGCAAAGGTTGTCTTGTAAATTTGGAAATAATCCAACGCCTATCGAAGTATGGAAACAGCATCCCGAATGGTCTTTAAATTATCTCAGAAAACACGCCAAAATGTGCAATTTATATCCGTTCCCCCTCGGGATGACAGTATTAAACATGTTTAAGCCAAAACGATGGTTGGACCCGACGGCTGGTTGGGGGGATAGGTTGCGTTGTGCAATTGCTTATGGTTGCGAGTATGTTGGTGTAGACTCAAATAAAGAAATGAAGACAGCATACCAAGCAATCATAAAAGACAAGGCATCAAATCCAGATTTGTTCACTATAAAGATTGGTAAGTTTCAGAATGTGAGACTAGAAGGCAAATTTGATTTGGTCTTTACAAGTCCACCATTTTTCACAAAGGAAGTTTACGAGAATATGGTAGATTGGAAAAGCACAGAAGATTTTATGGAAGAGTTCTTGAAACCTTTGTTTAAGAAATCTTTCAAGCATTTAGAGGCCGGCGGACATATGGTTTTTTATATCGAAGACAAGAATTCTGAAGATTTTATTGATTTGATGAAGTTATTTGTAGAAGCTGAACTTCCTGACTTGAAATATGAGGGAGCATTTTATTACCAAGGAACTTCATTGCGTCCATATTATGTGTGGAAGAATAATAAATGAGTATTGCAATCATTAATTCGAGCACAATTCTATCTGATGTGGATGGGCAGACAATTGTTACGGCATTAAACCAAATTCTTCCTCGGTTTTGTGTCGATTGGAATTTGCCAATATATACAGCGTTTTATATTGCTAAAGGAAAAACGTCAAGCATATCTACTAAGGTATTTATTTTAGATAACTCAGATGTTCAAAATGCTCTTGGATACCATTATTTGTCGGCGAATGTTCCGTATGGCAAATGCTTTGCCAAGACAAATTTGTTAGGAGGTGGTGTAACACTGTATTCTGCTAATGGTGCTCCTACACTTGCCCAAACTGTGGCTCATGAAGTCTTTGAGTTGCTTATTGACCCCTTATGCAATTCTTGGTGGGATATCGGCGATGGTCGAACATTAGTTGCAAAAGAAGTGTGCGACCCAGTACAAGGTAACAATCTTACAGCGAATGTTGTGATGTCTCCTGCTAAAACGTCATACAATGCTAAAACGCGGAAGGTTGTTACAGCGCCTGCTGTTATTCAGAAAGTCGGACTTTCAGATTGGATTCTCCCAGCATGGGCCAATCCTCAAAATACTGTTGGTCCTTATAATCACATGAATACCTTGAGAGCCCCATTTACATTAGACCGCGGAGGCTACGTTATTCAATTAGCCGGAGGAACATCAGGACAGGTAACTGCCATGAGGTTTGGCTCTGATGTTAGTGAAGCCCAGAAGGCAAAATATTCTACAAAGAAACGTATGACTAAAAAAACGACTTGAGTTCGCCATAACGAGAACCATACACGTGGACATTCATAGGGTTTGCAATCGGAGTAGCAAACTCGGCAATATCTTGCCTGTAAAACATGTAGAAGTCTAATTCGCTAAAGACCTTGGCAGAAGCATAACCAACAACTCTGGCATTCAAGTCGGCCAAATCAGAATCAACTGTATTCGGATTGTTGCGACCGTATGTCATGTAATAGGAACGCATAATAAGCTTTACATCGTCATCATTCTGACGGTCGATGCGATGCTTGTTTCCCGACATGCTGAATACCTGTGACTGAATTGCATCCTGAATATAATCTATGTTTTCTTTGCTGAAGAATTTAGTATTTAGTGGAGTTGCATAATGAACATGTCCGATTAGTTCTTGGCGAACATCGGAACCAGGCAGGACAGGTTTGTCTTCATATAAAGAATACTGTCTGGCAGAAAGTTCCTGTAATGCAGGGTCCAGCATATTAGGAATGCGACCCGTATTTTTGCTATTAGGGAACTGCTGAGATGTCGATGTTAGGTTGTATTTGTTTTCGACTGAATCAGGACGAACAAAGTTCATTTATTATATCGGAACAACATTTTCTGGCATATTCATTGCTAACCAGATTTTATTAATCCTTGATTTTTGAATATTATCAGGAGTTTTAGGAAATGGTTCCTTATAAGCCAACCAATAATAATACATCATAGTTCCTGTTTTAGACAGTTTTACTTTTTCAGTAACCGCTGCTTTAGCCTGATATTCTAGACTATACTGAATATTGTCGAAATAACCTTTGTCTTTGTAAAGCAACAATTGTTTAAAATCATATATCATAGTCTTCAAGAAACTTCTTTCAAAGATATATATGTCTTCCATAATTGTTTTATTGTGGGGTAAGTAAATCTAGAATCTAACTAATATTGTAAGTGCAGGAACTGAAACTTATACGCCGGGGGGAGGTGATGGTTCAGGTGGTGGAGGAGGAACTTATCCCAATAACAATTATAACAACATGTCAGCTCTCCAGTGGTCAATTATTTACGATGCGGCAGCAGACCGGACGGTGACGGTGACGGTGGCTGGTGAGACCGGCGCCCCGATGGAGTCAGATTATACTATCAACGTGCCCGGCGTTCCTCTCGCTGACCACATTTCTTATTCCGGAGCCTATGGCGCGACGCTCATTAATAACGTGCTAGTGAAGCAATACCCGGTGGTAGAGGTAGACGTGCCGTCCCTTGTAGCGACGGCGGCCACTATTGAGTCTAGATTTAGGGGTGTCGACTTCCTACTGTTGGCGGCCCCCAATGGTTCAGTCCCCACTGTAGCAGGTCTGTTCAAGACCAATGCCGATGAGTTTAGCGTCACTGGCACAACGGCGTTTGGCGGTGAGTATCCTATTGAGGCAATTGTTGGCGTAACGTTTGGAGCCTTGACTTGCGATGGGCTGACTGACATTGTCAGTTCAGCTACCAGCGATGCCGAGGGTTCTGCCCCCGTGCTTCTGCTTGAGAACCTGCTTGCGGCTGGTAAGGTTTCCGCGGCGACCCTCCAGGATGGTGGTGGCACGGGCCGCCCTACCTTCGCGGGTGGCGATTCCCTGAGTGTGTTTGTGCGCTACACTCTCTCCAAGACCCGCGTGTTTGAGGTTGATGGCGCCGCGGAAGGCGGCACGCCTTTCTTCGCGCTAAACGGCACGACCCTCACGGATGGCGACGGCGCGAGCGAGCAGAGCACTCTAGTGAAGACAGTAGAGTGGAAGTTCGCCCAGTAAACTTCTGAATGAATAATAAGTATGTATAGACAACAACAAGGAAAAAGTTATATGAACCAATTATCAGTGGTTCCCAAACAAGACATTAATCAGATAAAATCAAATTTCTTGGAAATTAATGACAAGAAATCTGAACTGATTCTAATTATGAATGACTATCTGACTAAAAAGTCAACTCGAGTTACTACAACAGATAGATTAGATACACTGCGTTCTAAGATCGCATAGCATCGTACAGAGATGCATGAAGAACTTCTGTAACCTCTAAGGTCAGTGAAATATTACCGCCTTCAAGTTGAATATATTGTTCATATTCGTCCACAATTGATATGTTAAATGCAGTAATATTTATTGGTTGTTTCAAAAAATATTGCTTTGTAATTGTATTAGAACCATTGTCGTACACAATATCGTTTTTTGCAACATCGACAATCACCTTGGCGAATGCAGCCGTTTGAGAACTATCTGGCTGCGTATGCTCAACAACTCTCCAATCCGGATTCAGCGACAAAAATACATAGTTGGAATCAACAACATCAGCAATAGATTCAGCACTATGGTATGGCGCAAATTCAGTTTGTTGAATACGGTAACCAAGGTTGTAACCTAACCCCCAATTATCTTCTCGATTTGAATAAATACCATCTGCAAAGTTCATTGAAAAGTTCACAGGAGTTTCATATCCAGGAGCCATATTTTTATTAGGAGAAACCGAACCATCGGGATTGTAAACGACATTTGATTTGGGTTGATTATCATATGAATAAGGAACTCTGTTACCTGCACCGTTTATAGGCAAATTAGTCTTCGTAAAGCAAGAAATAGTCAGTTTTCCATTAATAGGATTAAAATATACTGAAAAACTATTGTCAGGAAATGTAGAATTCAACTGTGTAAACAGTTCCATCAAAATATCATTTCCCACCATAGTATTCAGACTATAATTCCCTTCCGTAATAACCACACGCCCAGCAACTATTAATCCGCCAGATTGAACATTCACCTGCATAGACGTATTCCCTCTTATCTCTGAAAATGTATACCATGTATTGGGAATTTCCAAACTCGACAAACGAATCGAAATAACATTTTTGATTGGGGTCAACATCTTAAACAGAAAGTTTGAAGGATTTGCTCCTTGGTCCGTTCTGAATCTGGAATCAATGCTAATCACATGAACCTGTGTATCTTTGCTATACCGGATATCAACACTCGTCTTATGAATATCCTTTTTTGCTTCAGGCATCAAAGAAGCCAATTGATGACTTCCTTGGGGTTTCTGGAATTCATGTTGGTCCTCTAACTCATCGGGGTGAGCATCATGAGCTTCTATATGGTCATCATACTCTACAAAGTTTGCTGTCAACAATTCTTTGGCGTTGGGTTCAAATTCTTTGCGGGCTTCTTCATCGTTTTCTGCCAGCAACTCTAAATATGTTTTGTGTTCCATTTAATTTTATAGCATATTAACAAATGCCTAAAAAAACAGCAAAGCGGTCGTTTGAGAAGAGATTGTTGGCCGCCCTAAAATCTAAAAAGAAAAATGCAACACAAAAGGATGTCAAACGAATCTTGGACAGAGTTCTGCGTTCTGTCGGTGAACGGTCGTCTTCATTTAAATGATAGAGCCCCGAGGTCATCCAGCCACAAGTCTTCGGGTGTTTTCTTTTCAAGAGCTCCAATCTTGCTTTTCAATGCCTCAAGGTCTGCTTGATGTTTCCTAGCGTTGGTTACTGTAATAGACTTGAATGGCAAGTCCATCAGGTAATCATATGAGTCTGAAATTTTTGCAAACTTCTGCTTCTCAAGCAAGGTATCACATTCTTCGCGAGTTTTACGACGTAAATCAGGCAAAGGATTTTCCAAGCTTTGTTGCTCAATAAATCGAACAACATTTTCATGAAACGGCAAGCGAGCCTTCATCTGTTCCAAACAATGCTTGCGCCGCTTCTTGTAAAGGTCAAGGCGAATCACTACAAACTCATCCAGAATTTCGTGTAGTGTTTCGTATTTGTTGATAACACACTCTGAATCAAAGGCATGCATGTTTGTCAACTTAATCTTGGACGTCAATGACTTTTCAATAGCCTTGGTATGTTCAACATTGCCTGACAGTTTGATTTTGATAGCAACTTGGGTGTCTGTAGAAGTATCAGAATAGTCCTTGATTACATTTTCCGTAAGTTGCTTATCAAGCCATTCCTTGTAATCGGATGTCCAAGTCTCGACAGGAAGTTCGGTAATCGTCATGGTATCCTTATCAATTGTCCACTTGCCTCGGACGATGAATTCAGGACCAGATTGTTCGATAGTTCCAGCAAATCCACGATACCAAGGTTCAAGTTTGATATCCGTCAACTTAACTTCCTTCTTAAGCCAACGCTTCAACCCTTCGTGCAGCGTATGAGGATTACACTGAGGAATATAAGTTGAATAGCCAGTGCCAATACCACGAGCGCCGTTCACCAAAAGCATGGGTAGAACAGGAGCATACCATTCGGGTTCGACAGGTAAGCCATCATCATCGCGATATTTCAGACATTCCAAATCATCCGATGGAATCAACGAATGAATATAGGGTTGGAGAAAGGTGTGAATATACCTTGGCGAAGCGGCATCATTTCCACCTTGGAGACGAGTTCCAAATTGACCTTGTGGGACAAGCCACGCAAGATTGTTAGAACCAACAAAATCCTGAGCCATACCAATAATAGCATCATTCAAGGATGCTTCTCCGTGATGATAACCGGAATGTTCAGAGACATATCCAGAAAATTGTGCCACTCGGATTTCAGACTTCAAGTTCCTCTTCAATGCAGAGAACAAGATTTTACGTTGCGACGTTTTCAAACCATCCATCACGTTTGGAATCGACCTTTCCAAATTATAGTTCGAAAAGTGAATCAAATCCTTATTCACGAAATCCTCATAGGCAAGTTGTTTTTCACTACCCACAATCTCCGAACGGGAATAAGACTTGAGCCATTCTTTGCGTTGGTCTGCCATAGACTTGTTGAATGCAAGTTCAATTGCCTTATCAGACTCATCTGAATACATATATTTTACAGTATTCATCGACTTAAAGTATTCCTTTGCCTCATCTCGCGTCGAAGTACCCAACCCCTTGTAGTATTTGACACGCCAATTCATATTTGCTTTCTTCCATTCCTCATACTCGTATTGAGAATAGAAAGACAAGACTTTAGAACCCTTAGTCGCCTTTACGATTGGGGTTGACATATACGTAATAAATCCCGGTATCTGAATCAACTGATGCCACAACTCATGGAACAAGTTAATCAACAAACCACGAATATGAGAACCATCATAATCTTGGTCTGTCATGATGAGTACACTGCCATAACGCAATGGTTTGACATCCGTATACTTCTTACCGGATTCCAAGCCAATAATCTTTTTCAAGTTAGCAATTTCTTCGGTTGCTTCGATTTTCTTGGAGGTCATATCTTTGACATTTAGCAGCTTACCACGCAAAGGGAATACGCCATACAGTTTGCGTTGTTCCTGAGACAAGCCTGACAGAGCCATTGCTTTAGCTGAATCTCCTTCGGTCAGAATCAAGACACATTCATGACTGCGAGATGTCCCGGCCATTACTGCATCATCAAGTTTAGGGATTCCAGTAATCTTGGAAGTTTTCTTCCCGTCTGTTTTCTTTAGGTCTTTAGCATCCTTGACATTTTGTGCTTCGAGGACTTTCTCAACGACATTTAGTTTTGCAACGACCTTCTTGAGGAAATCATCGCTGAGCTTACAGGATACTTTGGAGGTCATTACTTCTTTGGTTTGGGAACTGAAGGCTGGATTCTCGACAAAGCAATGGATGAATACTGCCAACGAATCACGAACAAGAGCAGGCTTGACTTTGGTCTTCTTCTTTGTATCGATATGATTGACAATAAAGTTTACAACTTGATTTGTGATTTCATCAACATGTTTGCCGGAGCGAGTCCAAATGCCATTAACGAATGATACATTGAAGGCTTTGTCTGTTGGGGAATCCGAAAGAGCAATATTCCAATGAAGTTGAGGATTATCACAGAGGATAGTGGAATCTTCGGGAAGATACCATGAGGCATATGTTGATAAGTCCTTGAACTTGATATGGGTATCATTCCAAGATATTTTAACATCTTTCCCAACAGTCATAGCAAGGTCGTATACTCTGCGTTGAACAACTTGAAGCAAGGGTTCGGGGATTGTATCGGTCCATCCAAACTTCCCAAAATCGGGTGTCCAGACAATCTCGACATAGGATTTTGTCTTGCATGCTTTTACGGTTGGTGTTCCAATTACGGACATGTTGTTTTGGAAAGTTTGTTCGTATTTTAGGTTGCGTTTGGAGTCAACAATGGTTAGTTGGAATTGTTTGGAGAAGATGTTTACAAGTTTTACGCCATAACCATTCTTGCCACCAACCAACTTCTTTTCATCTTTATCATAATTTGTGGAGGTTAGAAGTTCACCAAAGATGAGTTGAGGAATGTAGACACCATATTCGGGATGTTGTTCGACATCAATGGATTCGCCATCATTTCGAATAGTGAATGTTTTTCCATCAGATGAGATGGTAATATTTTTTACTGGATTGGCAGATTTGCGTTCACGGAGACGAACAACATGGTCGTGTGCATTGACGAGAAGTTCGTCGATGAGTTTGTAAAATCCAGGATTAAAGTTTAGTGTCTTTGATACGAATTTATCGCTGTCTACCACGTAATGTTCTTCCGTTGAGTTCTCAATGCTCCCAACATATGTATCGGGAAGACTCAGAATATGTTCACGGTGAGTATGTTTGCGGTATGTTTCGGATAGAGACATTTTGTTGGAATTTGTAGGTCTACCATCACGTAAATTCGTTTTCAAGTTAAAAATTGCCAAAGAAGTCTTAAACATTCTGAGGCATAAAGTTTTGGGATGGCTTGGGAGTAGTACCAACCTTTTCGAGTAGGCTTCCCATTAGCTTTTCAATAAAGGTAATCTTCCTTTTTTGCTCTTCTACTTCGGCTTTGGCTTCTTCTACGCGTTCGCGCAAGAATTCTACAACTTTCTCATTGTAGTCCTTGTCGAGCGCCGTAGAAAGGTTTGCTCGGGCAATAGCAAATTGTACCTCGGCCATATGGTGTTTTAGAGACATCCCGTTGCAGATTAATAAAATCTCAATAAAAAATTCGTTTTTACTTACGAATATTTCATGACTTCAGAGTAAATCTTTGGGTGTTCGGTGTGAAGAACTTCCAGTCCCGACACAACCTTCCGCCGGAAAGCGGGACTCTCGTGAAGACGAGAGACAATGAAGGTTCGGAATCCATCTGGGTCATCGTCGGGCGACAAAGTCTCGGCTTGGAATAGTTTTCCAGCGGTATCTTCTGAGCCACTAAAGCAACACAGGACCATCGCAACCATGCCCCAGATAAATCCGCCGGCAAAGAATATTGTAAGAGCCTGAGCAGTCATTTTTGCTTTGAACAAATCCAGAATTGATACAATCCATTTTTACGTTAAACAACTAAACCTAACAAATGCCTCCGAAGAAAGCAAAAAAGTCTGAGCCGGTCAGAGAAACTCCGGTTATATTTTTCTTGAGGGTATCTGGTGAGGAGAGTAACACTATTGTGCCTGTTGGAGATGTTCCGACGTATTCTGATATTCTTAGTTCGGTAGAAGTTTCTGCAACCAAAGATAGATTTGATAATGATTTGCTAAAACCAATTCTTGAGAAGATTTCATCTATCCGAGAGTATTCCGAACATACGGCTTGTTTTTGGTGTTGTCATAAATTTAATGGAACTCAATTTGTGAGTCCAGTTTCTTACGATGCCCACAAGAACATATATGTATGTCAAGGTAATTTTTGTTCACCCGAATGTTCTTTGGCTTATTTGTATTCTGAACATAGCATGTCAGAAGGAACTCGTTGGATTCGACATTCTTTGTTGAATCAGTTATATTCTTCGATGTATACGGAAGGCATAAGTCCTGCTCCTCCCAGAACGCTTCTGAGAATGTTTGGGGGTCCATTGGATATCGAACAGTTCCGGAAATACATTTCATCGACAAATGATATTATTCGTTCGGAACTTCCTCCGATTCGTTTATTGTTTCCTTCCATGAACATTCAAGGACCGTTGAGAGACATAAAGAAGTATGTATCCTTGTCGAATGATGTTGTCGAAAAGGCATCCGAATCTTTGCGTTTGAAGCGTTCTAAGCCTGTGCACGTTAATGTTCCGACTTTGGATATGTGTATTCCGTCTAAACAGTGAGAATGAGAATAATTCAAATGAACCAGCAGATGGTTGATTTGTTAAAGACGCAAATGGTTCTGGGGTCTGGCGGAGGCGTCAAATCATTTGTTTTGGTTACTATGTTCGAGCAATTGCTTCATACATTTCCTAAGTGGTCAGAATACTTGTTTTCGATGTGTCGTCGAAAGCAACACAGCGTTGAAAATCCTCCTCCGCCAAATAAAGAAATCAGAGCTGAAATTATGTTTGAACGAGCAAAAGAAGAGAAGAAATCGACTCCAACATTTTTTCAGAATCGTATGGATGCTGTAATACATTCTGTATCAAAAGTTCCATCTATTCGTCATTTGCTTTCCATTACACATCACGATTATCTTCCGCATGAGTTCGAACCCCTAAAGATTGACATTGACCTATATTTCCAACTTCTGAGCATCAAGTATTCCGATGGAAATATTGAAGGACTGAAATTCAAGATATTTTGCTATGAACATGAAAACATCTTTCTTCAGTCATTTGTTGAGAACTGTACGACCGATTATGAACGTCACATGCAGAATAAACTTGGAACAAACAAGTTCTTTTTCAACATGATGGTTCAGACCAAAAACAAATCCGGAATGCAAAACCCTTTGCCAACTTCTTATATCATGTTTACGAAGCACAAGTTTTCAACTTCACGAACATTTGATAATGTATTCTTTGACCAACGCAAAAATGTCCGAGAACATACTGAGTTTTTTCTGAAGCGTAAGGATTGGTATGACGCCAAAGGAATTCCTCATACGCTTGGATTTATGTTTCATGGGCCACCCGGTTGTGGCAAGACATCAACTATCAAGGCAATAGCCAATGTTGGTAAGCGTCATATTATCAACATTCATTTGTCTGAAATCAAGTCCAAAGAGCAACTAACCCATTTGTTTTTCAACGATGAAATCAACGTTTACGATAATGGTAAGACGGAACGTTATACTATTCCTGTAAGTGAACGCATGTATGTTATTGAGGACATTGATGCGATGGGAGATGTTGTTTTGCGTCGTGAGTTAAAGAAACCGGAGACGAAGAAGGAGATTAAGATGGATGAGTTTGGCAATATTAAGGAGGAAGAGACTAATCCGATTGACTTATCTTTTTTGCTAAACATTTTGGATGGAACTTTGGAATCGTCTGGGAGGATTATTGCTATTTCAACCAACTTTCCTGAACGCATAGATAGTGCATTGATAAGACCTGGACGAATTGATATGATTATCAATTTCAAGAAGTGTTCAGTAGAAATCCTTCGTGAAATGGTTCAGAGTTTTTACTCTGATGATACGATTCAGATTTTTGACGAGTCATTGAACGGTAAGTGGTCTCCTGCAGAAGTGAATCAGATTTTGTTCCGCAATTTCAAAGATGTTCATATGGCATTGAAGGAGTTATTTGAATTGCAACCCAATGATTTGTATGGCTTCAAGATGAATTAAAAATGGTCCCGGGTGTGGGACTCTAGGGGGGATTTTGCGCGAGAAAGCGGCGAACCCGTGCCTCGGTTGATATGAGGCTGTGCTCAATGGCACGGAGCACGCGGAGATTGCGGCGCCTAGCGAGCCTAGTTGCGCCAATCGCGTTGTCGCGACGGCGACTCTTGCGGATGGCAGCGTTGGCTTTGTAGGCGCTCTTGGCGGCGCGGCGGGCGTGGCGGGCAGCGTATATCTCAGCGATGCAGATGGGGTCGCGTATCTCAAACAAGTCGTCGATGGCGACGAGGCGGGCGGCGGCTTCGGCTTCGAGTTTCTGCTTGTGAAGAAACGCGCGGTGTTGGGCAACAAGGCCTTGTGCGACGCTGAGCGCGGTGTAGTCGTCGAGACGACGAGTAAGGGCAGCAACGCCAGAAGTAATGGCCGTGAGAATCGCAGACATGATAGTAGTGTTGTCTGCGGGGAGGCTAACTCTAATTTGTGTAATTTTTAAATCCGTTTTGTCAAGTAAAAATGGTCCCGGGTGTGGGACTCTAGTCGATGCAATCCATGTTGGCGCACGATGTGCCGGGGAGCAGCAGGTGTCGACACAGGCCGGGAACAGCAACCAGCCCAACTGAAGGAGCGGGCGGTTGGGCGGGCGGCACAACGTTGGTATCGTCGGGTTGCTGGCAGTACAAGCTGGGGCAGGTGCCATCGGCGTCGAGGAACTCG
>Ga0114971_10000924_pt1 | contig 20012 bp, 20 predicted proteins | sample M_140625_MF_Meta_FD_87320 | JGI IMG/M metagenome (GOLD analysis project Ga0114971, IMG submission 87320) | Freshwater microbial communities from Lake Montjoie, Canada to study carbon cycling - M_140625_MF_MetaG | ecosystem: Environmental > Aquatic > Freshwater > Lake | place: Lake Montjoie...
CAATCGAAGTCGGAACCACAAAAGGCCTGCAGCAAATTCATGCCTACTTGTTTGGTGGACTTTATGAATTTGCTGGACAAATTAGACAGAAGAATATTTCAAAAGGAGGATTTCAATTTGCGATGTCGAAATTCTTAATTGAAAATCTGAAGCAGATAGAGTTAATGCCTGAGTCAACCTTTGATGAAATTGTTTCGAAGTACATCGAGATGAACATCGCTCATCCGTTTATGGAAGGTAATGGCCGAAGCGCCCGGGTTTGGCTTGATTTGATCTTAAAGAAGAGAATGGAAAAATGTGTCGATTGGAGTCAAATAGGTAAACGTGAATACATGAATGCCATGGTACTTAGTCCAACCAAGAACCAAGTTTTAAAAACCCTTCTTCAAAATGCATTAACCTCGAAAATCAATGATCGCGAAATGTTCATGAAAGGAATTGATTACTCCTATTATTACGAGGAGGGGGAATGAGGGAACTGCGTTATGGGAACTTCGTTGTTCCTGCTTCGCAATTGGAAAATCGGAGATTTTATTCCTACTTCGTAATGGGAATCAGTTACTTTTAACCTATGCTGAAACTACCCAAAAACCTAAAGTTCATTGCAGTAACCGCTTGGATACTTATTTCTCGCAGTTACGACGCTTATTGCACGCATACCCTTACGCCTGATCTTTCGAAAGAAGCCAATCCGTTGGTTACATTCGGTGGAGTTTCATCTTGGTCGGTGTTGATTGTTATTCTTTCAATATTGACAGCTTATGCGCTTTTCGCATTTTACGTTCGAACCTATATGCCATCGAATTTACTTCCGGAAGAGCCAGGATTTTCTTTCAGTCATTTCGTGGGATATCTCTTGCTTGGTAAAAAGGAGCACTGGACTTCTACCCTATACAAACTTCCTTCAGACCTTGAGCGATTGAACAATTACATGGGCGTTATTCTTACGCGCTGTCTTGTCTTCGCCGGGATTGTTTCCACAACCATGTGGATCCTCATTCACAACTCTGAGTATTACAGATCAGTTCATACTGCTCCACTTGTATACACCATTTTAATCGCAGGATGTTTGGGAATCATTTATCAATGGAATAAGACGGAGTATACTAATTACTCGCGCAGCAATTGACCGAATTTTCAGCACATAATTACACATAACCTTTTCTGCGGGGACACAGATTCTATTACTCGCGTTCTGGGATCACAATGAAAAGAATAAAACACTTGTCGTGGCAACACATGGATTTATTAAAAAATTTGACAAAGTCCCAAATCGAGAAATTCAAAAAGCGATAATCGCGAGGAAAGAATATTTTCTAAACCAATAAAAGAACTCACATGCCAACACAAAAAATAAAAACCTATACCCTCGACGAAATGAAGGACAAATTCATTGGAAAAAAGGGCAGTCCGGCTCGAGAGGAATATGAATATGAATTACGCATGGACTTATTAGGGCAAATGATCAAAACCACAAGGAAGGAGCGCCACCTTACTCAAGAACAATTAGGCCTTTTGATTGGCGTACAAAAAGCGCAGATTTCAAAACTTGAAAACAGCGCAAATAGCGCAAGCATCGATACTATTCTAAAAGTGTTCAAAGCACTCAAGGCTGAAATTAGCTTTCAGGTTAAACTTGAAAATGATTTTGTGAAACTTTGATTTGTTGAAGGAAATGAATACCATACCCGAACACAACGAGCGCATTGCCAGACTCACCTTCACAAAATAATTCGTACTTTTAATCATCAGCAATAGCGCGAATTAACAACCCATGGACAGAAGAAAATTCATACAACAAACAGCCCTTCTCTCCATCGGTGGAATCCTATTGCCTTCGGCGTTGCTATCCTCGTGTAGGACAAACACTTTGTTTGAAGACACTTCGTTTAAAGGAAAGGTTTTGATTATTGGAGCGGGTGCAGCGGGGTTGTATGCGGGATATATTTTGAAATCGAAGGGAATTGATTTTCAAATTTTGGAGGCGGCTCCTAACTATGGAGGGAGATTAGGAAAACTAACCGGCTTGGCCAATTTCCCCATTGACATTGGTGCGCAGTGGATGCATGGAAAGAATAGCATCGTTGGGGATTTAGTCAAAAAATCAGACACTCAAATTACAATCGACGACAGCAACGAAAAATACTGGTTCAACAATGAGCTTGCTTCGTCTTTGCCAAGAGACATCAATAAGATTTTTGAAGAAGAAGAAAATATCCCCGATGTTTCCTTCGAAGAGTTCGCCATTCAAAAAGGATTCGGGAATGAATACAAGAATATAGTCGAAGCCATAGCCGGAGATTCAGGTGCTGACGCTTCAAATATTTCGGCGTATTGGAAAATAATGGAAGAAGTAAACTGGAGTGCAGGCGATGAAGATTTCAAGTTTGAAGAAACATTTTTCGATTTCATTGAAAAAGAAATTGCGATTCATGTTCAAGACCACATTCAATTGAACACTGTAATAAAGCAAATAGATTACACTGGACCTACAATAAACGTAACTGACGCCAACGATAACGCTTACACAGCAGATAAGGTTATCATCACCGTTCCTATTACCATTCTGAAATCGGGAGACATTGAATTCGTCCCTGCCCTTCCAACAGAAAAAACAACGGCCTTTTCAAAAATTGGAATGGATGCGGGAATGAAAGTTTTTCTGAAGTTCAGCACTAAGTTTTTCGATGAAAATATTATTGGAGGTTCCATTTGCGCCGCTTATGCAGACGACAGCATTGGAAAAGTACAAGACGATAATGTTTTGCTTGCGTTCATCATGGGTCAGCAAGCTGAATATCTAACTTCTCTGGGAAGCGATTCAGCTATTACAGACGCTTTACTTCAAGAATTAGACACGATGTACAACGGACAGGCCTCTGCGTCGTTCGTTGCATCGCACGTTCAGAATTGGACAACTAATCCGTTTGTAAGAGGAGCCTATTCCTACAGCACGGTTGGAATGGGAGACGCAAGAAAAATAGCCAGCGAAACAGTTGCAAAAAAACTCTACTTCGCAGGTGAGGCTATGAATACAAACGGACATCACCAAACGGTTCACGGCGCTATTGAAACGGGATACAGAGAAGTGATTAATCTGATAACCGATGTAAGAAAATGAGAGCACTCTTCCTTCTCCTGTTTTTATTTCCGTTCATAGACACCCAAGCGCAAGAGATTGAAGCGGATCTTTCGTACAAATACATGTTCGCAAGCAACTGGGATAAGGCCATTCAAACTTACAATTTTAGTCGACCCTTCCTAACTGAAAAACAACCGCTACTCATGCACGGAATTAACGGATCGATATCCTATATTTTCAAATCGGAAAATAAATTCAAACAAGGTATAAACGCATCTTATTCTCATTTCAGCAGCTATGCCGAGAATGTGAATTTCGTGAATCAATACAATCTACATTTCTTAAACGTGGGATACATGCTGCGTCATGAAAGCACAGGAAGTTTGAAAGGGCTGTGCACCGACTTCATTCTCTCCGCCTTATCAAGCGCTCTTTTCAGAAATGTAAATGACGAGCCTTTCATCTATGATGACACGAGTTCAAAAGCCTTCGGTATTGGGGGTGATCTGAGCGTTCGGACAAGTTATTCCTTCAACATAAAAAATAAAATTCGTCTCTCTCCATTCTTTCAAGTTGGATATACCCCTTACCTCTTTTCTCCCAACACAGAAGCGGTAATTAATCAAACCAGAGGACTTGTAGCACCTAACTTCACGGATGTTTTTTCAACGCAGGTTGGGTTGAAGGTTCGATTGAGAGACTAAAATGCTATTCATTGCATTTTTCAAAACAGCCTATTCCTGTAGAAACTATTTTGAACTATTTTTAGTGCTTGTGTATAAATGCAAAAACCATGACCGCAAAAAAATTAATTTGGGAAGAGGACTTAGAAAAATCCTCTGAAAAATACCACATCTACGGTGCATGGATTGCAATTATTTTCGATCCTGTTTTTGGAATTACAGACTACTTCAACATTCCCCATGCCTTCTCCCAAATTATGTCGTTGCGCATTGGCGTATCGATTATAGCGGCATTGGCACTGTTGGCGCACAGACGTAAGTTCATTAATTCAAAAATGTTAATTTTCATTCCGTTTCTGCTCATTTCCATTCAGAACGCATACACTTTCAGTGTTATTGAAGTTGATGATTTTACTGGACATTCGTTGAACTATTTGGCCTTGTTCATAGGAGCAGGAATGTTTGTTTTGTGGAATTGGTATTACTCGTTGGCCATCATTGTACCTTCCATTTTAGCCACATGCTACTTCTTTCAAATGAACACCGTTTTGAATACGGAACAGGCTCTAGTCAATGGGGGTTTATTGTTACTTGTTGTAACTGTTTTTATGTTCATGCTTATCGAAACGCGGTACAGGCTTACCATTTCAAACATAACATTCAAGATCGCTTTACTGGAAGCGAATGATGCCTTGGCAGAAGAAAAATCGCAATCAGATAAACTGCTTCGCAACATCTTACCCGATGAGGTGGCCGATGAATTGAAAACAACTGGGAAAGCAAGCGCAAAGCACTACCCAAAAGTTTCGGTGTTATTTACAGACTTCAAAGGATTTACAGTGCGCAGCGCTAGCATGACTCCCGAAGAAGTGATTGAAGAATTGAACAAATGTTTTTCCGCTTTCGATGCTATTGTCGAAAAATACAATCTTGAAAAAATTAAAACCATAGGCGATGCTTACATGTGTGCTGGCGGTTTGCCTATTGCCAATGACTCTAACCCTATAGATGCTATACGCGCTGGTTTGGCTATGCAAGAATACATGACAGCCTACAAGAACGAATGCATCGCCAAAGGCGAACCCTTCTGTGAATGCAGGCTTGGTATCAATACAGGTGAGGTAGTAGCCGGAGTTGTCGGCACAAAAAAGTTTGCTTACGATATCTGGGGCGACACCGTTAACACGGCTAGCCGAGCAGAAAGCAGCGGCGCGGTAGGACTGGTAAATATTACCGAAACTACCTACGAATTGGTCAAAGACATATTCACCTGTGAATATCGCGGCGACATTGAAGTGAAAGGAAAAGGACTGATGAAAATGTATTTTGTGTTGGGGGAAAAAACAACATAAAATAATTCTTCGATTCAATTGCTCCGCAAAGCATCTTTCAAATCAATCCTTCGGCTCAATTTCGTCACAAAATTTACGAAACTCTTTTTGGCGCATCAGAAACAACGAAGTTCGAATTACAAAGCAGGATTTCCGTAATAGGAACAAATTTACTTTGGTTTACTTGTAAATAAGGGCCCAAAATTAAAACACGTTTCAATCACTTAAGGTGTCATTCTAACGTTCTTAGAAACAACCCTTCCCGTCTGTTGTCACTTTTCAAAACCACAAAATGTCTGGCCGAATTTCCTTCAAACTAGATGGAACAAGAACGCACTTCTCAAGTTAATTTCCTGTGAAGTTAAAACACTACAATCTAGGGGAAACTTACATTTTGAATTACATTTATCGCTTAGTTCATGCATATGCAACTCAAAACACATCATTATTTCTATCTATTCGTCTGTTTTTTATTCCTAGCATTATTTTCTTTTGAGATTTCATCTAAAGGAATGTTCATGGACGGTTTGTTTTATGCTGATATTTCTCGAAATATGTCTATAGGATTAGGCAGTTTCTGGAAACCACATTTAACAAATAACATATTTAATGTCTTTTACGAGCATCCTCCCCTAGCATTCGGCTTGCAAAGTTTGTTCTTCAAATTTTTTGGAGACTCAGTATATGTAGAACGATTGTATTCCATTCTAACCTACATCTTAGTTGGATATTTAATTGTATTAATTTGGGAGAATTTAACAAAGGATTAAAAAACAGGCTGGATTCCTTTATTCTTTTGGATTATTACCGGAAATGTCGCATGGGCAGCAGCAAACAATATGCTCGAAAATACCATGAGCATTTTCGTTTGTTTAGCTGTATTGTTTTACTTCAAAAGTGCACAAAACAATCGTTTTCTCTGGATTACTTTATCTGCTCTTTCGTTGTCATTGGGTTTGCTCACAAAGGGTTTTTTCTGCCTATATATTTGGGGATTGCCATTTTTCATCTGGGCTTTTAAGCGAAACAAAAGTCCCTTACAGACGTCAACTGATACGATTGTCTTAGTTTTAATAACCATATTACCGATAGCAGTTTTGTATTATTCTTCTGCCTATGCTCATAACTATATGGTCACCTATTTTACGAAGCAAGTTATGGGCAGCATTGAAAATGTTCATACAGTGGACACTCGATTTGCTATTGTTCAGGGGTTTTTCGGAAGTATTCTAGCCCCTCTATTATTTGCATTTCTTATTTTGCTCGTTGCTCGAAAAATGAAAATGCCGAAATCATTTATCAGTATGAATATTCGAGAATTCCTGATGTTTTGCACTATTGCTTTATCCGGAGTCATACCGATAATGATTAGTCTAAAACAAAGAAACTTCTATATTCTTACTGTTTATCCATTGTTTGCAATAGGCCTGGCCTATTATTTACTGCCTACTATAAAGGAACTTACAAGCACAATTGTTTTTAGATCGCAAAGCTTCAAAGTGCTTCAAAAGATTACCATCGGAATTATTATAGCAAGTACAAGCTTATTCTTTTATCAAACGAAAAGGATGGAGAGGGATAGCGATTTGATATATGATAGTAAAATCATAATCAAAGAAATCGGAAAAGATATTACGCTTAACATCTGTGAAGAATTGCGATCAAATTATAGCTTACACGGATATTTCTCTCGCTATGGAAATGTGAGTTTAGAGAGCAATCCAAATAATGTTTGCCAATACTATTTATCGGTTGGAGATTGTAAAAAGCAATACTTGAAAGTAATTACAATTTAATCTCTCTTAAAACAAGAAAATACAAACTATATAAGATCAAGAATGATCGGACAACAGTTACTAACTCGGGTCTACCGTCTAAAACTGAATAAACTCTCTACAACAATTGAAGACAAAACTCACACGAGAGTAATCAACAAAGCAAATTCTTTCAGGATCAATTAGAATCAAACATAAAACAGCCGCAATCACCTGCATTGGCAAACCAATTAACTTTAAGCTGAACACCAAGAAAAACATAGAAATATTTTGGGTATTCATATTTTTGTTTTGATCTTTGATTGGCAAAAAATCTTATGCAACAAATAGCTAATGCAGAATGAATTTCCCTTGAGCCTAATTTTCTCCATGAGATCTAAAAAGTTTCTTCTTCCACTGCTATTAGTAATTTGTAACTTTTTAGTCAAAGGTATTTTTCTTTCAACCAATTCTCTGGCAGGTGATGAGCCATTTAGTGTTTATCACGCGCAAATGAATGTTGGTTCAATAATCAATTTTCTTTCTGAAGGAAACAATCCTCCCTTGTATGAAATTCTGTTGCATTATTGGATTCGAATATTTGGTATAACTGAGTTTTCAGTCCGATTGCCATCTTTAATATTTAGCAGCCTAACAGTTTTAATGCTCTATCGTCTTGGAGTTAAGTACCTCAACCCTCGTGTAGCTCATTGTTCAAGCATCGTTTTTATATTCTCGAATTATCAAATCCTATTTGCACACGAAGCAAGATGCTACTCCTTGTTAGGCCTATTCACAGTAATCTCAGCCTATTTATATTTGGGAATAATATCTGATTACAGATCGAACCAGAATTTCGTCAATAAACCCTTCTCAAAATCTACTATCAATTTCGTTAGTTTGGCTATCGTAAATACCTTGATTATATACACCCATTACTTCGGCTTCTTTGTTTTATTAACACAACTACTTTTTTTGTTATTCGATCTTAAAGCTTCTTTCAAGATTTGGAAAAAAATCCTCGTTTACATTGGAATCATTGTCCTTTTGTTTTCTCCAAACATATTGATTCTTTCTAAAAGATTCATTCAAGCATCCACCGAAGGAACTTGGATGAAGGCTCCCGAAGGGATTGAGAGTTTATACAATATGTTATGGTCGTTTTCAAATGCACCAGTTGTAGCTGTCTCTCTTGTTTTACTATTTGCAATTTCTATCTATAAGTATTTCGCCAACTACACTCGGGCCACCTCAAACTTCTCTAACGCATTTATTGTTTTTTGGTTCAGCTTTATTCTCTTTTCCATGTTTGCCCTTTCGTTTTGGACACCCATGTTCCTAGACAGATATTTAATGCCGGCATCCATTGCATATCCAATATTGATTGGACTTTGCGCTGATTATCTGTCGGAAAAATTAAAGTTCAAATTTATCATACCTTCATTAGTGTGCATCTTATTTGTAGTAACCTCAAGACCCAACATTACAAACAAGCGAAATGTTAAGGAAACTCTCGCGAAAATTAAAGAAATCAAAACTAACAATACTCTTGTTTACTATTGTTCCGATAGGTTTACACTTAATTTCATTTATTACTATAACAACAATTTATTTAAGAATGTCATTGAAGAAAAAAATCCACTCAATACATATTTAAACACTGAAAACATCTTCCCTATTATAAGTTATAATCAAATTGACACGGCTCTAATCAAAAAAGCTGATAAAATTATATTTCTAGATGCCGCAGCAGATTTTGACTATCCCAATAACAACATCAAAGAAGTGTTAAACTCAAATTACACCCTAGTCCACGAATATAAGTTTCCTGAAATTTTCCACATCTACGAATATGATGTATTTCTGAAATGAGTTAAAAAAACAGGACCAAGAATCATTTGGATAAAAAGCACTGACCCGCTAATAAAAAAGCCCTCTTCCCAGAGGGCTTTTTCTTTACTTAATTCCAAATATTTTCTTAAAATTATTCGAAGTCTCTGCAGTTTCTTCCCAAGGGAATAAATTCACCTTCATCACCTTCGGTTTTTGACCGTTCGGCATTTTGAACGTCTTCGTAACAGTCTTGGGGGTGCGACCCATGTGACCGAAGCTCGCTGTTTCCTTGTACATAGGTGTGCGCAAATTGAAACGTGTTTCAATCTCGTATGGAGTCATTCCAACATTCTTCGAAATTAAACCTGCGATTTGACCGTCGTTCATTGCAACACGCGCTGTTCCGTATGTATTCACATAAAAACCTACTGGCTTCGCAACACCGATGGCATAAGCCACTTGAACCAACACTTCGTCGCACACTCCAGCTGCTACCAAATTCTTCGCAATGTGACGCATGGCATAAGCTGCACTGCGGTCTACTTTACTTGGATCTTTTCCGCTGAACGCCCCACCTCCGTGAGCACCTTTTCCACCGTATGTATCTACAATAATCTTTCTTCCTGTTAATCCTGTGTCTCCGTGCGGACCACCAATCACAAACTTTCCTGTCGGGTTCACGTGCAACGCATACTTCCCGTCGAACAACTTCTGAATGCGCTTCGGTTGCTTCTTCATTACACGAGGAATTAAGATGGTGCGAGCATCTTCCTTAATCTGTGCTAACATCTTTGCTTCCTTATCGAAATCATCATGCTGTGTACTCACCACAATCGCAGAAATACCCATTGGCTTATGATCGTCTGAATACTCAACGGTTACTTGGCTCTTTGCATCTGGACGCAGATATTTCATTTGCTTTCCTTCTCTGCGAATGGCAGACAATTCACGCAACAACGAATGCGCCAACTCCAAAGGAAGTGGCATGTAGTTGTCGGTCTCGTTCGTTGCATAACCGAACATCATTCCTTGGTCACCGGCACCTTGATCTTTCTTGTTCTTCTTGTCTACCCCTTGATTGATATCGGCAGACTGCTCGTGAATCGCAGATAAGATTCCGCAAGACTTCGCTTCGAACATATACTCGCTCTTCGTGTATCCAATCTCTGCAATAGTTCCGCGAATAATCTCTTGTAAATCAACATACGCAGTCGATTTCACTTCTCCTGCAACAACCACTTGTCCTGTAGTTACTAAGGTTTCACAAGCCACCTTCGACTCGGGGTCTTGCGCTAAAAACGCATCAATCAATGCATCTGAAATTTGATCGGCTACTTTATCTGGGTGCCCTTCAGACACAGACTCTGATGTGAAAAAATATGACATATCTACTTATTTATTTTTCTATTAATTTGAATTCAATGACTCACTCCACTTGGTTCTTACTGGCGGTGTGAAATCTTTATTAGGAACTTGTTCGGGGTCATAACCGAACAATTTATTTTCTTTAATCAGCGTGTCAACATAAGTCGGTACCATCTCTTCCCAACCAAGGTGTCCATTGTGAATTAGGTCTAAGGCATCGCGAGAATATATTGAAAGCACATCTGGATTGTATTCAGCAATATCAACAATACGCTTATTGTCGACCATATAACGGAATAGCGGAAGCAAACGCGGATGCACAGGACAATTCTCCGTTGTATACAAAGTATTTGTGGCTTCGTCGAACCACGGATACAAGTATATCTTCAAATCTCTGCTGAAGAGAATTCCAAACGCTGCTAAAATTCCTCCGTTCAAATTGCGGTAATATTTTTCATCGAACAACTCTACGAGCATATTCGTTCCCATTATAATACCCATACGTTCGTTGGTGTACTTCGTGAAGTACTCTGCCAATTTATAATATTTCGAATAGTTTGAAACCAATACCGTCTGCCCAAGTGAACACAATATCTCAGCGCGATCTAAAAAGTCTTGTTCATCAATTTCTCCATCTGAACGCAAATTGTTCAAAGTAATTTCAAACAACACCTGAACTTTTTCAGAATCTACTTTGCGGTCGGCTTCGAACATCTTCAAGCCTTTCGCAATCATATCAATGTTCACTTTCGTTACCGGTCTGAATGATCCACGCAAAGCCAAAATATGTTTCTTGTAAAGAACATCGGCCGCTTGTAAATTCTCACCATCTGGAGAAAAGATAACCGCTTCAGTCATTCCGTTCTTAACCAATTGCAACGACATTAATCGGTTGTCTACATCATCGAAATCGGGTCCAATGAATTGAATGGTATCAATTTCAACTTGGTCGCGATTCAAATTATCATACAACGAAAGCAAAAGATCTTTTGGTTGTTTGAAGGTGTAAAAACATCCGTAAAGCAAATTCACTCCAAGAGTTCCTACGGTTGCTTGTTGAAGAAGAACATCGCTTTCATGCAAACGCGCATGAATAATAACAACATTCGGCTCCTGGTCAGGGGCGGTTTGAAACTTCACTCCCATCCATCCGTGACCCTGAATGGTCTTCTGAAAATTAACGGTTGCGAATGTATTGGCGTAGCTGAAAAATTCTTTAGTAGAATGATCTTCGCGATCCAAGCGCTCTACAATCAAACTATACTCGTGATTGAGCATATTGTCTACGCGTGCTTTGCAAACGTATCTTCCATTCTCTTCCTTCCCGTATATGGCATCACTGAAGTCTTTATCGTAGGCACTCATGGCCTTCGCAATGGTGCCACTAGCTCCACCCGATCGAAAGAAATGACGCACGACTTCTTGGCCTGCGCCAATCTCTGCAAACGTTCCGTAGATATCCTTGTTGAGATTAATTCTCAACGCTTTCTGTGCAGGCGATAAAACAACGCGATCCAGTTCCACTTTCCTATAGTTTATTCAAAATTAAACCACCTTTGGCGAAATGTCTTAAGAAATATACAAAATCTTTCGCACTCACACCGTGCGCATAGCCTTCTCTAAAGCCTCCATAGCAACAAGGGTTGCAGGACACCTGTGAAGATTTGCAGTGTACACTTCGGTCTGATCGAAAAAATCTCTGCGATACATGTGTGGGAAGGTTGCGCAATCTTGCGGACGCAATTCATACACGCCACACAATCCTTTTTCCATGTCGAAAAACTGACACGGTTGCGTAGTGTTTACAATATCTCCAGTGGCTTCATCAATGAACAGCCACTTATCGAAGAACTCCTGATACGTCATTCCTAAATGCGCAGCCAGTCGTTTCACCTCGGCCTTCTTCCAAGTCGGAGTCATTGTTCTGCAACAATTACCGCATGATGTGCAATCGATTTTACTCCACGCCTCTTTCTGGGCGGTAACAATAAATGGTTTGGCCGACTTCGGTTGATTCTTCGAAAGTTTTTTGAGAAATGCAGTTAGCACTTTCTTCTTGCGGTAGGCGCGCAATCTGTATTTGGTGGCGAAGGCTGATTCTGACATGGCGCCAAAAATAAGACAAAAAAAAAGAAGGCAAGCCCCTTATATCGCACCGCTACAACTTTCTACCTTTGCTGCCTTCCGGCCCTGGAGGATTTGAAAGGAGCTGGTCGTATAAGACTTGCCTTTGTGCAAATGTAAGGTGTGAATCGCTTCATTGCAAAATCATTCGTTACTTTTGCGAGAGAAAACAATCACATGTCGCAAGAAAACTTAATAAATCCACCGTCCAGAAAAGAAGTATTCCAAATTCTTTTTAAATACGGAATAGGCATTGCCCTAGGTGATTTGCTTTGCGATCAATTAACGATGTGGTTCCCTTCTCTGACATTCGTTTTTGAATTAATTTCCGTGATCGTCATTGTCCTCGGACTTACCCTTGGAATTAACAAATACAAAGAATTTTTTATTGGTTTCAACTACGGAAAGGCTCTGTGGTTTTGTCTTCGAACAGGAATGATAGTCGGACTGGTGAAAATGTTCTTCACGTTTATACAATTGAGCTACATTGACGATTCATTGCTTGCACTCATGATGGAAGAAATGAAAAAAGCTATCAATAACGCAGAGGGTATCTCGAGAGAGCAGGCAAATGAAATGCTTAATAGCGGTCTTCTTGAACTATTCGTCTCCCCTATTTTTGTTTCAATCATTGTTTGGGTCGGGACATTTTTTCAATATTTATTTATCGGTTTATTCATTTCCGTTTTTCACAGAAAAAATAAAAACCCCTTTCAACAAGTCTAAACCATGAACTGCTCGCTGGTTATCCCACTATTGAACGAAGCGGAATCGCTTCCTGAATTGCAACGCTGGATCAACGATGTTATGCAGCGCGAGCAAATGTCTTACGAAGTCATTTTCGTTGACGATGGCTCTACAGACAATTCTTGGGAAGTCATTCAGCAGTTGAAGCAAAACTACCCTACCGTTCGAGGTATTCGCTTTTCGCGTAACTATGGAAAGTCTGCCGCATTGCACATGGGCTTTCAAGCAGCGCAAGGCAATGTGGTGTTCACACTCGATGCCGATCTTCAAGATTCTCCGGAAGAAATTCCAGCCATGGCTCGCATGATTTTAGATGAAGGTTATGACGTCGTTAGCGGTTGGAAGAAGGAACGCTTCGATCCGCTTTCGAAAACCATTCCTACGAAATTATTCAATTGGGCCACGCGAAAAATGACAGGCATTCACTTGAATGATTTTAATTGTGGTTTGAAGGGATACCGCAAAGACGTTGTGAAATGTGTGGAAGTCTATGGTGAAATGCACCGCTACATTCCAGTCCTAGCGAAGCAACAAGGATTCAAAAAGATTGGTGAAAAAGTGGTTAAGCATCAAGCACGAAAATTCGGCTCAACGAAATTCGGAATGGAGCGCTTCATGAATGGGTTTTTAGATCTTCTCACGATTTCCTTCATGTCGAAATTCGGAAAGCGTCCGATGCATTTCTTCGGAACGTTGGGAACGTTGGTATTCATGATCGGATTCTTTTCTTTCGCCTACATCGGCGGAACGAAATTGTACGCGCTATACCTCGGAGAATCCGCGAAAAACATTGCAGATCAAAGCGCATTTTTCATCGCATTGACATGCATGATACTTGGAACACTTCTGTTTTTAGCTGGATTTTTGGGCGAACTTATTTCGCGGAACAGCGCTACCCGAAACGATTACAGCATTGCTGAAACGTTGAACTAACGACTTCCGAAAATTGCACTGCCAATTCGAACGAGCGTGCTTCCTTCTTCAACGGCAATCTTCCAATCGCCACTCATACCCGTGCTTATTTCGTTGAATGAATCACCGAAGTGAGACTTCAACAAAGAGAATATGCGATTGACTTCTTGAAACTCTTTGCGAATGAGTGATTGATCTTCTGTGAAAGAAGCCATACCCATAACACCGCGAAAGTTCACGTTGGAATACAACTCTTTTTGCGCAGCTATTTCCAAAACTTCTTCTTCTGAAAATCCGAATTTACTCTCTTCCGTTGCAACATGAAGTTGCAACAAGATGTCAATGTGCTTATCTAATTTCTTCGCTTGCTTATCTATTTCTTTCAAGGTGGAAATGGAATTCACCCCGTGAATAAGCGCAACGAAAGGCGCAATATATTTCACCTTATTCGATTGCAAATTCCCAATGAAATGCCATTGTATGTCTGTTGGAAGATGCTCGTGTTTGTCTACTAATTCTTGAACGTAGTTCTCGCCAAAGACGCGCTGTCCGGCGTCATAAGCCAATTGCAAATCGCTTGCTGGTTTCGTTTTCGAAACAGCTACCAATTTCACTTGCAGTGGAAATTGTTCGGTGTAGAATTTAATCTGTGATTCAATGTTGCTCATCGCATGGGATAAATAACCAAACCGCTTCTTAGCTTCGGTAAAATGTAAGTGCTCTTTGGAGGCATAGTGGACCCTTCATCTGAAATGCGCATAAGCGTTTCGGTTGAAATGGGATGAAGTAAAAAGGCGAAGTCTGCTTTGCCTTCGTCCACCATTTTCGCTATCTCATGCGAAGAAACTAGTCCATCGGCATAGGATATGCGCTTGTCGTTTCGCTCGTCTTCAATTCCAAAAATGGGGTGAAGTATATTTTTTGAAAGCCATTCGGCGTCTATTACATTTTTTTCTTTTTCGAATTGAAAAGCATACCATTTGCCTGCCGCATAAACTCCTATTTTCCCTTCAGTTAATTGCAATTCCTGTTCACTAACCTCTTGAAGACTTCCTATCTTTTTCAAATCTGAAAGAAAGACATTCAAATCGAATTCAACGACACATTTCACCAAACGATGAAAACCTAAAATTTTTAATTGCGACTGAAAAAGGACTAAGGCCATGAAATACTGATAGACTTCATCGTGGTTTCCTTCTTCCGCTTTACGTTGTTTCAAGGCCACGCTGCTCGCGCTTCTGTGGTGACCGTCTGCAATATAAAGTTCAGGGACATTAGCCATCATTGCTTCTATCTCTTTAATATCGCTTGTATCACTGACCTTCCATAACGTGTGCTTCACGCGATCGGTTGTGGTGAAGCAATACAATGGTGTTTCCGAACAAACACTTGCCATAGAATAAAGCATGATCGATTGCTTGGACATTAGCAAAACAGGTTCTGCGTTTATGCCCGTTGTATCTAAATAATCGGTGAATCTTCCTTCACGCTGACTGATGGTGTGCTCGTGAATTTTTATCTTTCCTTGTTCGTAGTCTTCCACCGATACTCCACCTAGCAGGCCTTGAAAGGAATATTCAGGAGTTTCCTGACGGTAAATAAAAAACGAAGCGCTTTCTTCCCTCAAAAAAATTTCAGAACTCAAAAACTTCTCGTAATTCTTCCGCACCTCTTCAAAATATGCAATGCGTCTTCCACGGTAATCGCCATCTACATCGGGATGAATGACATGTAAAAACGTATAAGGATTACCTTGAAGTTTTTCTACCAAATCTTCTTTCGAATAAGAAACATACGATCGCGAAGCAACCAAGTGCACTTTATCTGCCGCAGGCAAAACCGCTTTGAATGGTTTGAACTTCATGCTTAGTTCGCGTCCATAATTCGTTTTACATTCTCCGCAATCTCAAGGCCTATGCGCTCTTGTGCTTCTGCCGTAGCAGCGCCAATATGCGGAGTTGTAATAATTTTCGAATGCTTCAATAGCGCTGCATTCGGTTTTGGTTCGTTTTCAAAAACATCTAAACACGCACCAGCAATGATGCCGTTGTCCAACGCCTCCATTAATTCACCTTCGTTAATAGTACCGCCGCGACTGGTGTTTACCACCACTGCATTCTTTTTCATGAGTGCGAATTCTGCTGCGCCAATAACCGAACTTCCATTCGGTTGCTTCGGAACGTGCAACGAAATGAAATCGCTTTCGCGAAGAACTTCTTCGAAAGTAGAAACGTTCAATTTCACTTCAAACGGTGAACCGTTAATAGAAAGCGTAACTGTTTCTTCCTCCTTCGAACGATCGAAGAATAACACACGCATGCCGCATCCCAAGGCATATTCAGCAAGCGATATCCCTATTCTTCCTAAGCCGACAATGCCCAATGTTTTTCCCTTCACCTCTTTTCCTTTCCCATAATTTTTCTTTAACACCTCAAACGTTTCTTCTCCGTTTACTGGCATTGATCCACCCGCTTGATAAATAAAGCGATTCGCAGCGAAAAGCATAGACATTACTAATTCCGCCACACTCGCGCTGCTGCTAGCTGGGGTATTGAAAACGTCCACTCCTTTTTCACGTGCATAAACTGCGTCTATGTTATCGATTCCCACTCCACCGCGACCGATGAATTTCAAATTCGGACAAGCGTCTATTAATTCTTTTCTTGCAGTGGTTGCACTTCGAACCAAAAGTCCGTCGATGTTTTCATTTTGAATGAAACCCGCAAGAGCATCTTGATTAACTTTTTCTGTAAGGACTGTGCATCCCATTGCTTCCAAGGCCGCTTGACCTTTTGCATCAATTCCGTCGTTCGCTAAAATTTTCATCTTATCCGTTTTTACGTTCAAATTCTTTCATTACATCTACCAACACTTGCACGCTTTCCAACGGAAGTGCATTGTACATAGACGCGCGATATCCGCCTACACTGCGGTGTCCAGCGATTCCGCTAATGCCCGCTTCTTTCCACATAGCATCGAAAGTAGCAGCGTGCTCTTCGTTGTTCAAACGGAAAGTTGGATTCATCCATGAGCGACTCTCCGGAACACTGTGTCCATGGAATAAACTGTTGCGATCCAATTCAGCATAAAATAATTCTTGCTTTGCGCGATTGTGAATTTCCATTCCTTTCAATCCACCGTTCTCTTTTATCCAACGAAGCATTAGCATGCTTGCGTATACTGAAAACACCGGAGGCGTATTCGCCATACTGTCCTTCGAAATGTGTGAAGCCAAGTCCAAATAAGTAGGAAGCTTTCTTCCTGTCTTGCCTAACATTTCTTTATCAATAATGTAAAGCGTAGCTCCAGCCGGACCCATGTTTTTCTGAGCACCTGCGTAGATCAGCGAGAACTCATTTGCGTTGAATTCCTTCGAGAAAATATCTGAACTCATGTCGCAAACTAAAGGAACATTCACCTTAGGAGTGGACTGATATTGTGTGCCGAAAATAGTGTTGTTCGAAGTGAAGTGGAAATAATCGTATCCATCTAATGACGGCAGTTCCGGAATGTGATTGTGATTTGATTCTGAACTGTCTGTCACCACATCAATGTCACCAACCAACTTCGCTTCTTTAATGGCACCGCTAGCCCAAACACCTGTGTTTGCGTATGCTGCCTTTCCACTTTCCTTCAAAATATTTAAAGGAACCATATAGAAACCGAGTGTCGCTCCACCTTGAAGAAACAACACTTCGTAACGATCATCGAGATTCAAAATATCTTTCACCAATTGGCGCGCTTCGTCCATAACACGTTCGAAATTTTTGCTTCTGTGTGAAATTTCAATCAACGACAATCCCATACCGTCGAATTCACGAATAGCGTCTGCCGAACCCTCAATAACCGAAGAAGGTAAAATGCAAGGACCTGCGCTAAAATTGTGTACTTTTTTCATGGTTCAAATGTAATCTTTATATGTTTCTTACTGATTTTGTAATTGTGAAATTTTCTGACGAATAGCCTCTTTGTTTCTTTCCAGAATAACCAACTCTAGAAGTCCGTTGACAGCGGATAAATCGTAGACGTAACCTAACGCCGCGACAATGCAGTCCATGCGATTCTCTTCCAATTCAATGGTTGAAATAATCTTCACAATGTCCTTCACCAGATAGCAATCGGCTTCCAATTGCACGCGAGCTGTCATCTTCCGCTCGGTATCGAATGACTTTGATTGAAGGGCGTTAACGAGCGAGTCTACCGTTGATGATGAGGCAGGTGATTCACATCCTTTTTTCCCGACATAAACAGAATCTTTCAACGAAATTGGTAGGGACCCATTCTTCCAATACTGAAAAGCCTTCGCTTGCAGTTTCAATTCTCCCGATGTTACCAACTCTAGTTTACTGTTCACGACAGAAACACTCAGACTGTGCGAAATAAGATTTTTTGTCGTTAGACTTAAGAGCGCTTCTTGCGATTGAACAACCACTTTAACATTATGCTTTCCAACATTCAATTTAGATAATTGAATGGAAGAAACTGGCGCTGTATTCATTTGTGCATTATCTACAAACAGTAAAAAAGACAAACTGTCGGGAGCATTTACTACCAACTTAGACTGCCCTCCAACATTGAGGGCTTGGAACAAAACAAATGCAACTAAAACCACACCTCTACTCTTCATCGAACGCCTTATAAATTCTATTTAAAAACGGAAACTTCCGAAATCTTTCGGGCACAATAAACAACGGATTAACGCTTCTTTCACCCAACCATTGAGGGCGAATGTACACCAATAAACATCCGCCAACAAACACGCAAATAACAGCAAAAAGCAACAACCAAATTCCGTCAATGTGCGAACGCACCGCCATGTATTTCGCAAGATATGCCGCAAGCAACGTCATAGCACCAATGCGCGATCCAGGGACCAAAGCGCCAAGTTGCTCTTTCACCGAAATACCAGAGATTCTGTGCGCAAAACCAATCATCATGAGATAATGAATTCCAGTAGTTACAGCTATGGAAATCGCAACGGCTTCCACCGAAAAACGTGCAGCGACCATGACGCCAACAATCATGAGCACCAAGTAAATCCCTTTGATCCAACTTCCTTTGTAAACCTCTCCTTTCGCACGAAGCAATGAATCAATAGGACGCGTAAGTGTTCTAAAAATAACGGCCACAAACAACCATTGCAAGAGATGAGCTGCACCCATGTAGTTGCTTCCCAAATAAATTCGAAGAATGTCTTCGCTAAAAACAAAAACGAAGCAAGCTATTGGGAAAATTAAAATGCTCAACACATTTGTCGCGGCAAGCACCACGCGTTTCAATCGCTCCGACTCTTCTTGCAACTTCGACATGCCACTGAACAATACGCTGTCGCTCAGTTTCGCCATAATGGTAATTGGAAGTGATGCTACGTAAGCGCCCCTTTCATACATCCCTGCTTGATTCAACGAAACCGTATTTGGAAAAAGATTGGTTCCCTTCGAGAAGAGCGGAAGAACAGCGACGTCTACTTTCGTAGCGGCGTAATTCAATGCATTGAACAGCGAGCTTCCTGCGCCGTAATTCAACAATTGCAAGGTTGCTTTTTTATTCCATTTGAATTGAACCCTTGTCGGCTGAAGAATCCAACAAGCCAACGTCATAAGTGCATTCTGCGCGAACAACGCCCATACGTATGCCCAAATCTCATAACCCCCGTAAGCCAACCAAAGTCCAACAACTAAATTTCCTCCGACAATACTGAGCATGCTCGCCGTGAAGAACGACTTGAACTTCATGTTCTTCATCATTATGTTTCGGGGAACTACGCTCAAAGCAGAGATCGTAAAACTTGAACAAACAACAGGAATAATTTCCTTCAGCGTATCAATTCCGTAGGCGCGAGCGATCATGGGAGAAGCCGCAACAAAGGACAAGGTGAAGATTATTCCCAAGCCCAAGGATGTTGTGAAGGCCGAATTGATGTGTGATTGCTCAATGTCTTTTCGCTGGATTAACGCAGGACCTAGGCCTATCTGCGAAAAGATTTCAGCGAATCCCATGAGACTTAAAACAATGCCCATAACCGCGAAATTCTCAGGCGCAATAAGTCGCGCAAGCAATGCGGTGTAGCCCAGCTGAATAAGTATTTGCAACACCACCGTAGCGGAATTCCATGAGAAACTAGAAACGAACTGTTTGCCTTCGGATGCCAATGGTTTGAAATTAATGTGCTACAAAGGTC
>Ga0114971_10000925_pt1 | contig 20010 bp, 19 predicted proteins | sample M_140625_MF_Meta_FD_87320 | JGI IMG/M metagenome (GOLD analysis project Ga0114971, IMG submission 87320) | Freshwater microbial communities from Lake Montjoie, Canada to study carbon cycling - M_140625_MF_MetaG | ecosystem: Environmental > Aquatic > Freshwater > Lake | place: Lake Montjoie...
CAAAAGGGTGGCGCCGGGCGGCAGAAAAGCCGCGCCCGTCCTTTTCATCCCTGTTCACGCAGGACTCCATTCACATCCCCATGTCCAAATAACTCTGCAATAGAATCGCCGCAGCCATCTTGTCCACCTTCTCTTTGCGCTGGTCGCGGCGCACGCCGCCCTGGATCAGGGCCCGGTTCGCCATGGCGGACGTCAGCCGCTCATCCCACATTTTGATGGGAACGGGGATGGCGGTCTTCAAGACAGCCACGAACGCCTCCACCTTTTGTGCCGCCGGGCCATAGCTGCCATCCATGTTGCGCGGCTGGCCGATCAGGATGAGGTCGATCTCCTTCTCGCTGAGAATTTTTTTCAGCCGCTCCAGAAATAGCGCGAAGGGTTCGGTGAGGATGTATTCCAGGGGCAGGGCGATCGTTTTGGTTTCATCGCTGACTGCGACGCCGATGCGCTTGGTTCCGTGATCAAGTGCCAGAATTCTCATGTTTTTTTACCGGCGGCAATTTTAAAGCGGGCCGACAGGAATCGTCTGTTTTAGCCTCACTTGCTCCCGGGCTTGACTGCCGCAATCCCAGCGAGATCGGGCGGCAGGTTTGCCGGATCAAAGGTTTCCACCTGCAATGAAATCAAGCTTTCGAACGGCACCCCGAAATTCACTGCGCCATTGGAGCGATCGACCACCGCCGCCACGCCGACCACCTGTCCGCCGTGAGCGCGGATGATATCCAGCGTTTCCTGCGCGCGGCCGCCCTTGGTCACCACGTCCTCGACCACGAGGATTTTCTCGCCGGGCGCGATCTTGAATCCCCGGCGCAACACCAGTTTCCCCTCCTCTTTTTCTACGAAAAAAAAGCGGCTCCCGAGCTGTCGCGCGACCTCTTGGCCGATGACCAGTCCCCCCATGGCGGGGGCAACAACGGTGACGGCGCCGAGTGGCTTCACTTTGGCCGCCAGGGCCGCGCCCAGCTTTTCGACCTGGGGCATCTGCTGGAGCGCCAGGGCGCACTGAAAGAACTGGCGGCTATGCAACCCGCTGCGGAGAATAAAGTGGCCTTCCAGCAACGCTCCGGTGTCGCGAAAAATCTGCAATGCTTCATCTTTTGTCATGGGTGGGATTATAGGAGAAGCAGGGCGGAATTCACGCAAATCTTCGCCTGTCCCAAAATCCGGCGCCGCGTCCGCCGCCCCCTTCCTTTGGGTCGTATCCTCCGGCTCCGGTCCAACAATTGGTTCAACAATTGGAAATTGGCATTTCCCCGGCGGCGACTTAACCTGCGCGGGTGAGCATATTGGAAGAATTACACTGGCGCGGCCTTGTTGCGGATTGCACCGACACGGCGGAACTGACCAAGCGCCTTGCCGCCCCCGTCACGCTTTATTGCGGGTTTGACCCAACGGCGGATAGTCTGCATGTCGGGAACTTAGTGCCGCTGCTGGCGCTGCGGCGTTTCCAGCTGCTCGGCCATCACCCCATTGCCGTGGCGGGCGGTGCCACTGGCAGCATTGGCGACCCCAGCGGCAAGACTGCCGAGCGTCAGTTGCTCACGCCGGAAATTCTCGATTGCAACATCGCCAGCGTGAAGGGTCAGCTGGCGAAACTGCTCGATTTTGAAACGACCCAGAACCCCGCCCGCCTGATGGACAACGCCGTGTGGACGAGGGGGGTGTCGTTCCTGGATTTCCTGCGCGACATCGGGAAGCATTTTTCCGTCAATCAGATGGTCGCCAAGGAATCCGTCCGCGCCCGCATGGAAGACCGCGAGGCGGGTATCAGTTATACCGAGTTCAGCTACATGCTGCTGCAGGCGTTTGATTTCATGGTGCTGTGCCGTGAGGTGAACTGCGAGCTGCAGATTGGCGGCAGCGATCAGTGGGGCAACATCACGGCGGGCATTGAGCTGACGCGCAAGAAGCTGGGCAGGCAGGTCTTCGGCCTGACACTGCCGCTGATCACAAATACCGACGGCTCGAAGTTTGGCAAGACCGCCGCCGGGGCCATCTGGCTCGATCCAAAGCGCACCAGCGTTTACAAGTTCTACCAGTTTTGGATCAACACCGACGACCGCGATGTCATCCGCTATCTCAAATACTTCACGTTTATGACGAAGGCGGAAATCGAGTCATTGGAAAAACAGCACGCGGAAAACCCGGGCGCGCGCATCGCGCACAAGGCGCTGGCGAAATTAGCAACGGATTTGATTCATGGCGGCCAGGCGACGGCGGAAGCCCTCCGCGCCAGCGAAATTCTTTTCGGCGGCGAACTCCAGGGGGTTTCTGAGGCGACCTTCAATGACATCGTCGGCGAAGTGCCGACCCAGGAGGTGGAATTATCGAAATTGGACGGGGCGGGATTATCGCTGATTGAGCTGCTGGTCCATTCCGGATTGTGCCCGTCCAAAGGACAAGCGCGGAAAGATCTTGAGGGCGGCGGCGTCAATGTGAACAACGTCCGTGAATCCAATCTCCAGCGCATGGTTGTCGGCAGCGACTTGCTCTTCGGCAAGCACCTCCTGCTCCGCAAAGGCAAAAAAAACTACGTCGTGGTCACCGCAAAGTAACTCGCCCGGCTGGCGTTTTACTTGTTTTCCATTGCCTGTGAGGGTTCGGAGCATGGATTCACCGCGACGCCCTTGCAGACTCAGGTTCTTTTTTTGCGCCCATTTGCCGGTCGAATAAGTCGGTGGATACAGTCTATTTCCCCACAGGGGCGACAGGGAAACTAAACCCCGATCTGGTCCTGGATCAGGCTGCAGATTTTTTCAGACCATCTTTTGAGCGCCGCCGCATCGCGACCCTCCACCAGCAGGCGGGCTTTGGGTTCCGTGCCTGAATACCGCAGCAGCAGTCGTCCGCCTTGTGCCGATAATTCCTTTTCCGCGTCTGCGATCAGCTGCTTCACGCCCTTCAATTGCTCGAAAGGCTTCTTCTCCCGCACCTTCAGATTGGTCACGAGCTGGGGAAACCGGGTCCAGCATTGGGCGAGCCGTGAGAGCGGCTGGTCCTTCGCCTTCATGATTCGCAAAATCTGCAGGGCGGCCACCAGGCCGTCGCCCGTGCTCGCGTAATCCCGGAAAATGAGGTGGCCGCTCTGCTCCCCGCCGAAATTGCAGCCTTCGCGCAGCATGGCGTCGATGACGTTTTTGTCGCCAACCGGGGTGCGGAGCATCCGCCCGCCCGCCCCGGTGATGGCCGCTTCCAGTCCGGCATTGCTCATCACGGTGGAGACCAGCGTTTTTTGGGCGAGGGTTTTTTCCGCAAGCATCTCCAGCGCGGCGATGGCCATGATGTCGTCCCCGTCAATCAAGTTGCCCTTTTCGTCACACAGCAGAACGCGGTCGGCGTCGCCGTCATGTGCGATGCCGAGGTGCGCGCCGCATTCGACGACCTTCCGGCACATGGCCTCCGGGTGCATGGAGCCGCAGTTTTCGTTGATGTTTTTGCCGTTGGGCTGGTTGTTGAAAACGAGGGTTTCCGCGCCCAGTTCGCGCAGGACGCAGGGCGAGGACTTATAGGCTGCGCCGTGGCCGCAATCCAAGACAATCTTCACCCCCTCGAGCGTCAGGCCGCGGGGAAAACTGGCCTTGGCGTATTCAATATAACGTCCCAGGGCGTCATCGATGCGAACGGCTTTCCCGATTTCATCGGCCGAAGGGCGGACATTCTCAATCTCACCGGTGAACACCAGGTTTTCAATTTCGCCCTCAATCGCATCGTCCAGCTTGTAGCCGTCCGCGCGGAAAAATTTGATGCCGTTATCCGTGTAGGGGTTGTGCGAGGCGGTGATGACCAGTCCGGCGTCGGCGCGGAGGCTGCGGGTGGCGTAGGCCACGCCGGGCGTGGGCAGCGGCCCGATGAACAACACATCCACCCCCATGGAAAGGATGCCGGAGCTGATGGCGTTTTCGAGCATGTAGCCGGAAAGGCGCGTGTCTTTGCCGATGACAATCTTGTGCTTGCCTCGGCCGCGCGACTGGCGCTCCAAGTTTTTGAAGACGTGGGCGGCCGCGCGCCCGAGTTTCAAGGCCGTCTCGGCGGTGACGGGTTCGAGGTTGGCGGTGCCGCGCACTCCGTCCGTGCCGAATATTTTTTTAGGTGCGGTCATGGTGAGATAAAACCACGAATGAAGGTCCATGGACACGAAAAACTTGCGTTGCCATTGCCGCCCCGGCCCGCAGGGATTTGGGAATGCATCGGTCTGGACGCGGTTGAACTCTCACGGCTTTGGAGGGATAATGACGCCGATTTTTTGAGGGTCCACGCTGATCAGGGTGACGTGAAAGGGGACGGCGACTTCCACGCGCCGCTTCAATTCGGGGTTGGTTTCCAGATCGGACAAGTCCACGGCGGCACGGATCTGATTGGCCTGCAGCACCCCCATCACCTCGCTCGGGCCGCTGACGGTGACGGAGACGACCGACGGCGCGAGCCGGTATTGACTCATGTCCGCGCCCGTGGAGACGATCCGCACCGGGATGCGGGTGTAGGTGAGCCTGTTGTCGGCCAGCGAGGGGCTGCCCACCGGTTCCTCGCGGACCTTATGGACGGTGAGCCAGATGGCCACCGCCAAAATCACGGAGAACAGCTTCCACCAAAAATCTTTTGTGATCCAGTCGCGCATGGGGGTGACAGTTTAGTTTTTTCTAGCCGGGTTTTTTTCCCCCAGCCGCGGTTCGTGCTGGATGATGACTGGTGCGCCGGGCCGGTGGCGTTCGGTGAACCGTTTGCGAAACCATTCAATGACGCCGCGGGATTTATGGGTCTGGACGAGCACCGACGTCAGGAATGCGCGGAGCTCCTCCAGTGTCACATTGCGGACCAATTGGCCCTTGTAGGCATGCGAAATCATCCCGGTCTCCTCGGAGACGACCACGATGACGGCGTCGGTTTCCTCGCTCAAGCCAATCGCCGCCCGATGGCGGGTGCCGAGCGATTTGTTCAAGTCCGAGCGCTGGGTCAGCGGAAAAATGCACGCCGCCAGAGCAATCCGGTCGCCCTTCAGAATAACGCCCCCGTCGTGGATGGCATTGTTGGGAAAGAAAATCGTCTCGAGCATCTCGGGGCTGGCGTCGCAGTCTACCGGCACGCCGGACTCGACAACCTCCTGCAGCTGGATGGTTTGTTCGACGGCGATGAGGGCGCCGATTTTCACCTCGGCCAGGCGTTCGCAGGTCTGGATGATGACTTCGATGCTTTCGCGCTGTTCGCTGGCGCTGGCGAACAGCGGCAGGTTGCCCAGCTCGGCCAGCATCCGGCGGAGTTCCGGCTGGAAAATGATGATGACCGCCACGGCGAAAAATGCCGAGAACGTGCCCAGCAGCCAGCGCAGCACCTGCAAGTTCAGGATCGTCGTCGTCAGGGCCAGCATGAGCAGAACGATGACGAAGCCGATGACGACCGGCCAGCCGCGGGTGCCGCGCAGGAAGCGCGAGGCAAAATAAATGGCCACCGCAAGGATCAGCACCTCCAATGCGGGACGCCACAGATCGTGGATATGAATGATTTCAGGCATCAGTTTTTCTTTCGGGCCAGGACCGCTTCGGCCATGCGCACCGCCTGGACGGTTTCCGCTACGTCGTGGGTGCGGATGATCTGCACGCCTGATTCGACCGCCAGACTCGCACAGACCAGCGACGCGGGCAACCGTTCATCCACGCCCGCGCCCAGCAGATGTCCGATAAAGGATTTGCGGGAGACGCCGAGCAGCAGCGGCCGCCGGAACCGGCCGAAGCTCTGCAGGTGGGCGAGCAGTTGCAAGTTGTGCTCCAGCGTCTTGCCAAAACCGATGCCCACGTCCAGCGCCACCTGTTCGGGAGCGATGCCGCCGCGGCGGGTCATCGCCTCCAGCCGCTCTTCAAAAAACTCACCCACCTCAAGGACCACATCCGCATAAACCGGATTGGCCTGCATGGTTGCCGGCGGGCCCTGCGAGTGCAGGCAAACGTAGCCCGCCTGGAATTCCGCCACCGCCCGCCACATGGCCTCCCCGGCGATGCGGGCGCCAGCGTCATTGACGATGCTGGCGCCCGCCTGGAGGGCGGCGCGCGCCACGGCGGGCTTCGTTGTATCAATCGAGAGGGGGACGCTGACCCGCGCCGCCAGCTTTTGAATGACCGGAATCACGCGCTGCAATTCTTCGGCCTCGCTGACCGGTGCCGCGCCGGGTCGGGTGGATTCGCCGCCGATGTCCAGCAGGTCCGCGCCGAGCTCCACCATTTTCAGCGCATGGGCGGCGGCGGCGGCGGCATCTAAAAATTTGCCGCCGTCGGAGAAGGAATCCGGAGTGACATTCACGATGCCCATGACGAGCGCGGGGCGGGGAAAAGCGACTTCAAATTGGCGGGCTCGGAAAATCATTTCAGCGGCGGGAATCATTGCAGATTCTCCCCCAAGATTCCAAGCACCAAGCTCCACAGAACCCCCCGGCCCGGCCCCGGAAAAGGGACAGACTGCGGTCAGGGTGGGCCTGCCGGCAGAGAGACCTCTAAAGAGTGATCCGCAGATTCTCGCCCCGCTCCGTCACACCCGCGTTTTGAAATAGGCGATGGTTTTAGCCATGCCCTCGTGGAGCGGCACCTGGGGCTCCCATTTCAGGAGTTTTTTGGCCTTGGCGATGTCCGGCTTGCGCTGCTTGGGGTCGTCCTGCGGGAGCGGCCGGTGGACGATTTTGCTGCTCGAGCGGGTGGCTTTGAGGATGGCCCCCGCAAACTGGAGCATGGTCATCTCGTTCGGGTTGCCGATGTTCACCGGCAGGTCATAATCGCTGAGCATCAAACGGTAGATGCCTTCAATGAGATCGGAGACGTAACAGAAGCTGCGGGTCTGGGTGCCTTTGCCGAAAATCGTGATGGGCTTGTTGGTGAGCGCCTGGCTGACGAACGCGGGGACGACCCGCCCGTCATTCAGGCGCATCCGGGGGCCGTAGGTATTGAAGATGCGGACGATGCGGGTGTCCACCTTGTGTTCCCGGTGGTAGGCCATCGTCAGGGCTTCGGCGAAACGCTTGGCCTCGTCGTAGCAGCCGCGCGGGCCGATGGTGCTGACGTTGCCCCAGTATTCCTCAGTCTGCGGATGCACCAGCGGGTCGCCGTAGATTTCCGAGGTGGAAGCGACGAGGAAGCGGGCTTTTTTGTTTTTAGCCAGGCCGAGCGCCTTGTGGGTGCCGAGCGAGCCGACCTTCATGGTCTGAATCGGGATTTTCAGGTAATCAATCGGGCTGGCGGGCGAGGCAAAATGCCAGACGTAATCCACCGGGCCGTCGAGGAATATAAATTCCGTCACATCCTGCTGGATGAATTTGAAGTGGGGGTTGCCGCCAAGATGCGAGATGTTGTCGATGGAGCCGGTGACAAAATTATCGAGCCCGATGACTTTGTGGCCGCGGGACAACAGCAAGTCGGTGAGGTGCGATCCTAGAAATCCGGCCGCACCGGTGATGACGGAGGTGGGTTGTTTTTTTTTCATCAAAGTCTGGGGTGATTCATTTGGCACCTGTGCCGCGCAGGACAGCGGGCAGGGTGAGGATTAATATTTTGAGGTCCAGCCAGAGCGACCATGTGTCGATGTATTCCAGATCGAGGCGGACCCATTCCTTGAAATCGGAGATCTGGCTGCGCCCGCTCACCTGCCAGAGGCCGGTGAGGCCGGGTTTCACGCTCAAACGGCGGCGATGGGCCAGATCCTCGAAGCGCTGGACTTCATCCACCGGCAGGGGGCGCGGTCCGACCAGGCTCATCTCCCCGCGCAGAACATTCAAGAGCTGCGGCAGCTCATCGAGGCTGTATTTGCGGAGAAATTTTCCCAGCGGGGTCACGCGCGGATCGTTGGTAACCTTGAAGACGGGGCCGGTCATTTCGTTCATGGCCTCGAGCTCGTGTTTGAGCTGGTCGGCATTGGTGATCATGGTGCGGAATTTATAGAGCTGGAAGGGGGACCCGCTCATCCCGGAGCGCTGCTGCCGGAACCAAACCGGGCCGGGCGTGGAGAGTTTGATCGCAGCGGCGAGGATAAGAAACAGGGGTGCCAGAAGCACCAGTAAGATCAAGGCGCCGAAAAAATCCATGCCCTGCTTGCCGAGGCTTTGCCAGGAAACCTCGGGGGCGGTGCGGAAAACAAGCACCGGCCTTCCCAGCAATTCGTCAAAGCTGGTCCGGGAGATCTGGGCGTTGAAAAAATCAGCGATCAGCCAGACCTCGACCCCCTCCAGCTCGCAGGTGCGGATGATATATTCAACCTGTTCAAAACTGGTATGCTTGGCGCTTAAGACAACGCCGAAGGTGGAGTGATGATGAAGCAAGTCGATAATCCGGTTCGGGGAGCCCTCGGTCAGATTGAGTTCGGCGACGATGTCCACACCCTCGTTGAGGTGGCGGAGTAGATCCTGGCGCATCTGGGGGATTTCCGGTGTGGTGCCGACGAGGATGAAGCTGCGCTTGAGCTGCGACCGCACCATCCGGGTGCGCAACGCCCACCGCACCAGCATTTCTTTTCCATAGACCAGAACGAAACTGATGATGCCAAAGAACACCATCATGATGCGCGGGGTAATGAAGTGCAGCGCATACATCAACAATACCAGGCTCAAGGTCGTGATAAGGCAGCCCTTGAACAGCGACCAGAGCAGGGATTGTTGCGAGCCCAGCGGGGAGCGCTTATAAAAACCCTGTGATTCCAGGATAAGCGGGGCGGCGGGAATCAGCGCGACGAAAAGCCAGATGAGCTTTTCCGAGTCGAGTATCTCGTCATTAATCGAAGGCAGGTTCAGCCTGGTAATGATGGCGTTATTGCTGCGCAAGTCATAGGCGATCCAAAAGCTGGCCGCAAAAAGGCAGGCATCCACCATTTGATGGATTTGGGTTCGAATCTGCCGGGCGCGTTGCAACATGTTTTTTAGTTCTGGGACGGAATTAAGATAACTAACCCAGATAAAATCTCAATAGGGGGTTAATGGTGCGCCGGTGCCGGCTGAAACTCCGGCATGGAGCGGGCAATCAAGGCTTTCATTTGTTCAAAGGTGGCCTCTTCCTCGCCTGGAGGGCTCAGGGCAAAATAAGAGATATAAGCCCAGCGCTGCAAAACTCCGGTGCATACCAGGTCGCGGGCCATCCACCACATCCGCAGATAATTATCCGTGGTCTGCTGTCCGTCGGCGACGAACCAGAAAACGTAGATTCCGCTGACGGCCTGTTTTTGGCCATCCGGCGTCTGGTAAACATTGCTGATGTTCCATTGGGCCACGGGCAATGAATAGGGATGCGGACCGGCCACTGGAATTGCCACCGCGGTTTTTTTGTTGATAGTCCAACCCTGGCCCGGCAGGCAGTAATCCGGCTTGTGAATACTCGTCCGGTCCGCCCCCATGAGAATGGCTATGCCGTTAATTTGCAGGCCGTTGGTCGCGGTGTACAACCGCCCGGAATAGCTGGTGTCCTTGGGGAGATAATTCACCACGATTTCCGGCTCGGGCACGTTAGTGGAGGTAAAACCCGCCACCTGTTCGGGCAGATCAATCCGCCCCATCACGCTGCCGGGAATCGGGGTGAACTGGATGCCCGGCTTGCCGAGCGTTTGATGCGACCGCAGCCACGTCAAGGCCCCGGCCGTCCCCGCCATCAACGCGAGCGCAATCACCAGGATCAAAGGCTTGGATGGCTTCATGCGGATTCTTTGCGTGCGATCTCTTTTTTGTCGGCACGGCATTCCAGCCGGCGTCCGACCCAGAGCAGTCCGAGGATTCCTGGCAGGTAGGGGATCAGGCTAAAAATCCCGCCGGGGCCGCCTTCGTGGATGTAATTGCCCCAGTCCTGCCCGCCTATTTCCGCCGCCAGCAGGATGCACAGCAGCCGGGCAAAATTGCCGAGCACCGCGAACGGGAGCGCCAGCGCCATGAGTAAAATTCGGGGGCCCGCCGAGCGGAACGCGCCAAACGCATAGACGGTTGAGAGCAGGAACAGGGCGATCAAGCTCCGCATCCCGCCGCATGCCGCTGCAACCTCATATTGATAATGTCCCGACGGATCCAGCAGCTGGGTGCCGTGCCGGATAATATTGATGCCGATCAAGTGGGCGGCCATTTCCACCAACCAAGTCACCAGCAATCGCAGCGGGAACAGGATGAAATTCAGCTGCGACATCAGCGGTATGGAAAAAATGAACAGGAAAAAAGGATAGGAACTATGCCGCAGCCAAGCGGGCCCCCAAGCCAGGCCCATCAACGCATAAATTCCGCCGAGCAGCGCGATGATCGATGGAATTGGCTGTTGGATGAGATAGCCAAAAACGTGCAACGCCATTGCCAATGCCAGCAGGAGTAACCCCGGCCACCAGAGCTGCAGCGGCAAAGCGAGCAGTTCCTTCCGCTTCCACCAGAAAAGGCCGACGACCAGAAAGGGGATCAGTTTGCCATGGCTGGCGTCATTCAACTCGCCGCCAACGGTGTAGGCGTCATAAAGCCACGCAAACAAGGACGACGTGTGAACATAACCGAGAATGGAATTACCCCAAAACTGGAACAACGCCACCCACGCTGTCAGCAGGATGAAGAAAAAAAACTTGTTCGGCAGCCGCCGCCAGCACGCGAGGGTGTCCGTCCGCCAATCTATCGGGTCCGTTTTGATTTCGCGGGGGTTCATTTGCCAGGTTGCAGCCTTCAGATAACCAAACCGGCGGATTTGCTCAAACATATTCTGGGCAAAAAGCATTGGCATCTGACCGATCCCCAGACAACACGCAGACGGTTGGAGACGGAAGGGTTGGAAGCCAGCTGGACGTAATCACGGAGCCCCGTCCGGGGTCAAGCGGCGATTATGGTACCGAGGCGTGAAGAACCGCCCGGCGGAAGGCAGAGCGTCCGTCGTGGCGGTCAGCGGGTGAAAAACTCATGGATCACCGCCGACACCCGTTGGATCTGGGCCTCGGTCAACTCCGGATAGACTGGCAGGCTCAGGCATTCGCGCGCGGCTTTTTCCGCCATGGGAAAATCGCCCGCCTGATGGCCGAGGCTCGCATAGCATTTCTGCAGGTGCAGCGGCAGCGGATAATGCAGCGCGCAGCCGACACCTTGCGCATCGAGATACTCCTTTAACTTGTCACGCTGCGGATGCCGGACGACGTAGAGATGATAGGCGCTTTCGGCGTAGGCCGCCTCCCTCGGGAGCTGCAGCGGGGTGTCCTGGAGCAGCGCATGGTAGCGGTGCGCCACGCGGCGGCGCTCCGCCGTCCACCGCTGCAAATGCGGCAGCTTCACGCCTAGCACCGCGCCCTGAATGCCTTCCATGCGGTAATTAAACCCGACTTCATCGTGATAATAACGGACGGTGGAGCCGTGCTCGCGCAACGAACGCGCACGTTTTGCAAATTCCATGTTGTTGGTCACGAGCGCGCCGCCTTCACCGCAGGCTCCCAGGTTTTTGCCGGGATAAAAACTGAAGCAGGACATCTCTCCGAACGTGCCAACCTTTTTGCCCCTGTAAGTTGACCCATGCGACTGCGCGGCGTCTTCCACCAGCGGCAGCCGATGCTTGCGACAGATTTCCAGAATCGGGTCCAGATCGAAAGAATGCCCGTAAAGATGGACAGGCATCACCGCCCTGGTTTTTGACGTGATGGCGCGCTCGATCTGTTTCGGGTCGAGATTCATCGTCCCCTCCTCAATATCCACATAGACCGGCTTTGCGCCGACATAGGAAATCGCCCAGCTCGTCGCCACGAACGTGTAGGGGGTGGTGATGACTTCATCCCCCGGCTTGATGTCGAGCAGCAGCAGCGCAACATGCAGGGCCGATGTTCCGCTATTGAAGGCAACGCAATGCGGCGCACCGACGAATGCGGCGAAATCTTTTTCAAACTGCACCACGTCCGGGCCCAGGCAAAATGAACAGTTGTCCAGAGTGCGGGCGATGGCGGCGTCCAGCTCCTTGCGGACGCTGCGGATTTGGGCCGGGAGATCCAGGTAGGGAATTTTTTCGCTCATTGCCGGAGAAAATAGTCCGATGAATGGCATTTGAAAAGCCACAATCGCTCCCACAGAAGGAATAATTAATCCTAATCTCAGTGCTCGGCAGGGATGGCGCGCTGCTGCGCCGCCCGGGGGGCGACCGCAAGGAGCGTCAGTCGCGGAATTGAAGTTCGTAGAGCTTTTGATAGACCCCGCCGCGGGCGTTTAGTTCGTCGTGCCGGCCCGTCTCCACAATCCGGCCCTGATCCATGACCACGATCAGATCCGCATGCAGGATGGTCGAAAGCCGGTGGGCGATGCACAGCGTGGTGCGACCCTTCATCAATTCGTCCAACGCAGTCTGAACCGCCCTTTCCGATTCGGTGTCCAGCGCGTTGGTCGCCTCATCCAGAATGAGGATAGGGGCATTCCGCAGCACGGCGCGTGCGATCGCCAGGCGCTGGCGCTGACCGCCGGACAGCATGACGCCCTTCTCGCCGATGACGGTGTCATAGCCTTCGGGCTTTTCTGAGATGAAGGCATGGGCGTGGGCGTGGCGGGCGGCGGCGCTGATTTCCTCCTGCGAGGCTCCGGGGCGCCCGAGCTCAATGTTCTGGCCGATGGTGTCGTTAAATAGCACAGTTTCCTGGGTGACAACGGCAATCTGGTTGCGCAAATCGCGCGTGGTGAATTCCCGGATGTCCACGCCGCCGATACGGACGACCCCGCGCCGCGGGTCATAAAAGCGGAGCAGCAGATTGGAGAGCGTTGTCTTACCGGACCCGCTGGCGCCGACCAGCGCCACGAGCTGCCCCGATTTGATGGAGAGGTTAATGTGATGCAGCGCGATTTTATCGCCATAGGCGAACTCGACCTGGTCGAACTGGATGTCCGCGCTCTCGGCGCGGAGCAGGCGAGGCTGGAGGGGTTCGGGCACGGTGCTTTCCGTGGCGAGCAGCGCAAAGGCCCGCTCGCTGGCGGCACGCGCCTGGACAATCTGATTCTGTAGTCGCGTCAGATTTTTCAACGGCTGATACATGGCGAAGATGGAGCCGACCAGCTGCAGGAAATCCGTAGGGTTGGGGCCGGCCTGCGCATGGTTGATCAAATACAACAGCACGAAGGCGACGCCGCACGAGCCGAAGAATTCAATCAGCGGTCCGGGAATTTCCATCGCCCGGATGTTCCTCATATAATGGCCAACAATCCGGCGGGCGGTGCTGCGGAACTTTTCCGCCGCGATTCCCTCCAGGTTGTAGGCCTTGACGATGCGATGGCCGGTGAAGGCCTCGCTCATGATCTGTGTCAGTTCGGCGGACTGGGCCTGCATCTGACGGCTGTTGCGGCGCACCTTGCGGCTGAAAATGGCAATGGGGATCACGCATACCGGCAGTGCGACCAGAGAGATGAGGGTGAGCCGAGGCTGCTGGTAGAACAAGAATCCCAGGATGCCGATCAGGGTGACCGGGTCGCGGATGATCACCGAGGTCGCATTGCTCAGAATGGTCTGCAGCGCCTGGGTGTCGGCAATCACACGCGAGATGAGCTGGCCGGAGGAGTTTTGCGTATAAAAACCGGCGGACAGGTTGAGCAGATGGGCAAACAGCCGGGTCCGCAGATCTGCGATAGTGCGGCTGGCCGTCCACTGCAGAAAATAGACATTTAAATAACCCGACACTCCCCGGAGGAACATCACGCAGGGGATCGCGGCGATGAGCATGAACACAGCCGAGGGATGCGCGTGCAGGCCGCTCTCGAGACCTGCGCGCACGGAGCCAAACCACTCCTGCACAAAACCGGGCACCTTCATCGGCAGCCGACCCGTCGCCACCGTGTTTGCTGAGGGGAATACTGCCCCGTAGACGAACATGATCGTCCCGATCAGAAGGGGCGACAGCAGGCCGCTGAAGATGCCCGTCGCCACGCCGATGAAAAGCCGAGCGCGATAGGGCCGGGCCAGACCCCAGACCTTAAAAAGAAAAGCCAGCATAAATCAGCGCGCAATATGCCGCCGCCGGGCGATCAACGCGAGCAGTTTGTCGGGGGTTTTTTGCGCAACATTCTCCTGAACTTCATCCTCTTCGAGTCGGGTCAATTTTTAGCGCTCTTATTTGAAGATGCGGGCGCCGCGAGTGCGGCGTTTCATTTCCTAATTGACGCGCTCCATGGCACTGGAAGTGCGGAGTTTTTTCTGGTGTTCGACTGGCAGCGCCGCTGCCGCCTCTTCCTTCACCTCTAACTGGTAGCGCTCCAGCACATATCCCCTGGCGTCATCACTGAGCGGCTGGGATCGCCCTCGCTCTCTTAAACTATTGGGCGTCAATCCTAAAAAGATTCAGCCCGAACTCCGAAGCTCAAGCCGTTAATGGTTTTAATTGGAATTCGGGTTCAATGGTCTTGGAAGTCACAACGCTTCAGGTAGAGATGCCGCGCGGCGGCGTCTCCGTCGCCGAGCGCAGCGTCAGGCGATGGAAAGCGACAGGCAAGGCGGATGTCTTATCCCCATTCGTTCCGCCCTGCAGGGCGGGGACAGTGTAGTGCTGCTGACCCTGCCTCGCTGGCGCGAACGCCTATTTCGGAGTTCGGGTTTAGATGCGTCTGCTTTGATTTGGTGTTTGACGCCGGAACGCAAAAGGAGGAAAAGAGTCGGAGCCATGAAAATTAAAACTTGGGTCGCGGGGCTGTTGGCTCTGGTCTTCATAGTCAACTCCATCCTGCTCTTCTCCGCCAACCGGAAAAAAGATGAGGCGCTGGTATCTTTCCATGTTGAAAAGGACCGGGCGGAACAATTGCAGGCCCAACTGGACGCGCTCAAGAATTCCAATGCCGGGGCGCAGGCGGCGGAAGTCGCCCGGCTGCGCGCCGATAATCAGAATCTCCCGCGCCTGCGCAATCAGGTCACGCAATTGCAGGCGGCCAACCAGAAATTATCGCAGCAATTAAATACCACCCTCACCGCCGCCCAGCAGCAGCAGGCCCAATTGGAGCAGATCGCCGCTGAAAACCAGCAGGTCCGCGCCGCCGCTCAGGAGGCGGATGCCGCCACGGAGCGCAACGCCTGCATCAATGATCTGCGCCAGATCGACGCCTCCAAGCAGCAGTGGGCCTTGGAAAAAAACAAAACGGCGGAGGCCGTCCCTACCGAACAGGATATTGCCCCCTACCTCAAGCTGGACGCCAGCGGGAATCTGCCCAAATGTCCTTCCGGCGGTTCTTACACGCTCAATGCCGTGGGCGAGTTGCCGGCTTGCTCGATTCCAGGCCATGTGATGCCGCAGTGATGATCGGGCCTCATCCCGGAGGGGGGCGGGCTAAAAAGAGGGACCCGTCGTACTGGCCCATTGTCGTTTCATCCTGATCCTCCCGGCTTCCTGCAGGGGGCGCACCCGGTCCGGCTTTGATGTTCAAGTGCTCCTAGGTGAATAATCCGGGTCCGGAAATCTTCCGAATTTCCGTTTGCCATGTCCCCTGGTGCAAGTTAGCCTTCGCCTTTCATTTCACTTATGATTGGGACAATTCGTAAACACTCTAAATGGCTTTGGGCCGTCATCATCACTGCCACAATTATTTCCTTCGTCTACTGGGGCGCAGGCTCGTCGCAGGTCGGTAGCGGCAGCGGGCGCGCGGTCGGCGACTTCGGCACCATCAATGGGAAGGTGGTCACGCAGCATGCCTATCTGGAGGCCCTGAACGAATTCAAGCTGTTCTACCTGTTTCATTACGGGGAATTCCCCGGCAAGAAATCCAACGTGTCTGAGTCCGACATGGAGCGCGAAGCCTACGTGCGCCTGTTGCTGATTCAAAAGGCCGACGAGCTCGGCATTCACGTCGGCGCCGATGCGGTAGCAGCGATGGCGGGCCAGATGCTGCGGTCCCTAGGCCGCAGCGGGCAGACGGTGACGATGGAAGCCTTTGCGAAGCAGGTCTTGGCGCCGAACAACTTGAGTGTGGGCGATTTTGAGAATTTCGTCCGTCACGACCTGTTCATCCAGCAGCTCATCCGGACGCTGGGCCTGCCCGGCGCGTTCGTGACGCCGCAGGAAGCCGCCGCCGTTTACCAGCGGGACCATCAGGAAATCTCCGCTCAAATCGTTTATTTCCCGGCAACCAATTACCTGGCTTCCGTTCAAACCACGCCGGCGGCCATCGCGCAATTCTACACCAATTATATGGCCGCCTACCGACTGCCCGAGCGGGTGACGGTCCGCTATGTGGCCTTCAACGTGTCCAACTTCATGGAACAGGCCAAGTCGGAATGGGCGAAAACGAATTTCGACTCCCAGATCGACTCGGTTTATTTCCAGTACGGCGCCCAGGCCTTTCCCGAGGCCAAGACTCCGGCGGAAGCCAAGTTAAAAATCCGCGAGTCCCTGATCGCCCAGCGCGCGCTGGCCGATGCCCGCGTCCAAGTCAATGAGTTTGCCAGCGCCGTCTTCAAGATTGAACCGGTCAGCGCCGGAAATCTGGACACCGTCGCCCGGCAGAAGGGGCTGACGGTCCAAGTCACCGCGCCGTTCAGCGCCGCCGCCGGGCCGCAGGAATTCACCGCGCCGGAAGGCTTGGTCAAGGCGGCTTTTGGTCTGACGCCGGAGGCTCCCTTTGCCAATCCGATTCTCGGCAACGGCATGATTTACGTCATCGCCCTCGCCCAGCAGTTGCCCAGCGAAATTCCGCCGCTGGAGGTCCTCCGAGACCGGGTGACGCTGGATTACACGTTTCAAGAAGCCCGTCAGCTGGCGGTGCGGGCGGGAACCAATTTTGTCAACACGCTGGCCGGCGCCCTGGCCGGGGGTAAAAGCTTTTCCGCCGCCTGTGTTGCCGGCGGATTCTCGCCGCAGGTGCTGCCGCCCTTTTCACTCGGCACCCGCACGCTGACCGCCCTCGGCGATCTCGCCGATGTGAACCAGGTCAAGCAGGCAGCCTTTACGACCCGCGTCGGCCAGGCCAGCGCCTTTGAGCCCAATAATGCGGGCGGATTTGTGCTCTTCGTCCAATCGCTGCAGCCCGTGGCCCCGGCTGTCCTGAGCGCCGAACTGCCGCAGTTCATCGCCTCGCTTCAGCGCACGCGGGAAAACGAGGCCTTCAACCAATGGCTGCAGACTGCGGCCAATAATGACTTGACCGACACGCCGCTGGCACGCCGGGCCGCCGCCGCCCGCTAAGCCGCCGTGAGCGCCATCATCAAACTGTCATCTCCCGCCACCCGCGAGTTTTGGGAAATCCCCGTCCTGTTCGAGGATGAGCATCTGCTGGCGCTCGACAAGCCCGCCCGGCTTTTGACCTCGCCGGACGCCCTGGATCTGGCGCGGCCGAGCTTGATGAAGCTGCTGCACAGCGGCATCGCGGCTAAAAAACCGTGGGCCAGTGAACGCCATCTAGATTATCTCAACCCGCTCAATGAGCTCGACTTTGATGTCACCGGCGTGCTGTTGCTGGCCAAAAACAAGCCGGCGTTCATCGCGCTGGCCAATCTGGCCAGCTCGGGAAAAGTTCGGATCCATTACCTCGCCCTCGTGCGCGGGGAGCTGCTGGAGAGGGAATTTGAAGTGGACGCCAAACTCGCGCCGCATCCGGTCAAGCCGGACGCCATGCGCGTGGACCGGGATAATGGCAAACAGGCGCGGACCCAGTTCGCCCTAGTGGAGAATTTTTCGCGCGCGGGCTACGCCTTGCTGCGTGCCGAACCCATCTCGGAGCGCCTGCATCAGGTCCGCGTCCACGCCAGTCATGTGGATTTGAAGATCGTGGGGGATGAAGTCTACGGGGGAAAACCCCTCTGGCTCTCGCGGCTCAAAAAAGATTACCGCCTCAAGCCGGGCCGGGAAGAGCGCCCCTTGCTCGCCCGCACCGCCCTGCACGCGGAGGAAATCAGCCTGCCGCACCCGGTCACCGGGGCCCCGCTGACCCTTTCCTCACCGGCGCCCAAGGATCTCAAGGTCGCCCTCAAGTACCTGCGGCAACTGGCGGCTTGACCGGCCGCTCTGAAAAAGGCGCGGACAAGCCCCTCAGACCCCGTATTTCCGTATCCAATATCAGCTCACCGCCCAGTTTAAAATCGCCTTTTGGACGTGCAGCCGGTTTTCGGCCTGGGTGAAAATGGTTTCGGCGTGCGCCTCGAAGGTTTCCGCATCAATCTCTTTGCCGCGATACGCCGGCAAGCAGTGCATGACGGCCGCTCCGGGCCGGGCGCGCTTCACCAGCGCCTGGTTGATCTGGTAGCCCCCTAAAACTCGGATCCGCTCCGCCTCCTCCGCCTCCTTGCCCATCGAGACCCAGACGTCGGTGTAGAGCAGGTCCGCCCCGGTGGCGGCAGCCTGCAGATCTTCGGTGACCACAATGGCCCCCCCCGCGCGGCGAACCAGCTCCGGCGACGGCTGGAAGGGCTTCGGGGCGGCGATGCGCAGCTCGAAGCCAAGTTTAGCCGCTGCAAAAATCCAGGACGCCGGCATGTTGCACGCGCCATCGCCGATGAAGGTGACCACCCGGCCCGCGATCGGCCCGTGCGTCTCTTCAAACGTGAAGATGTCCGCCAATACCTGGCAGGGGTGCTCGGCGTCGGTCAGAGCATTGATGGTGGGGATGCCGGAAAATTCCGCGAATGTATCCACGTCGGACTGCGCAAAGGTGCGGATGACCGCGCCGTGAAGCATTCGGCCCAGCACGCGTGCGGTGTCTTGGATTGGCTCGCCGCGCCCGAGCTGGATGTCGTTGGCGCTCAAAAAAAGCGACTCGCCGCCGAGCTCGCGGATACCGACTTCAAAAGAGACCCGGGTGCGCGTGGACGACTTGGAAAACACGAGGGCCCAGGTCTGCCCGGCGAGCGGCTGCGGCTGCGGCTGGGGACGGCCGCGCTCGCGCTTGAACCCGGCGGCGGCGCTCAGGATGGTTTCGAAATCGGCGCGCGGCAGTTTTTCCAATGACAACAAGTGCTTCATGATTTAACGGTCTCCGGGATTTTTCGTCCAAAGAAAATTTTATAACCAAAACCGGACGCGCCGTCACTTCTTTTTCTTTCCCGCCCCGGCCGCCCTCCAGAGGTACCATGCTGCCGCGGTGGCGTGCGGCCGCCAGCGTTTCCCGAATCGGAGCAGGGCTCCGGGCTTCGGCAGGCCCCGTTTTTGATAGGCAATCCGGAAACCGTTGCGGACCCCGAAATCATCGGCGGGCAAAACATCCTCCCGCCCCAGCTGGAAAATCAGCAGCATCTGGACCGTCCACCGCCCCACCCCCCGCACCGCCGTGAGCCGCGCAATGATCTCGTCGTCGGACAGCTTCCGAATCTGCCTCGACGACGGCACCACGCCCGACAGGGTCTTTTCTGCGATGTCGCGGAGGGCCCGAATTTTAGGGAGCGAAAAACCGCAGGCGCGAATCTGCGCGTCGGTCACCCCGGCCAGGTCCTCCGGCCTGGGGAACCGGCGGCGGGGGAACAGTTTTTTGAAGCGCGTCAGGATCGTGTCCGCCGCCGCGCCGTGGAGTTGCTGATGCGCGACCGCCTGCACGAGCGATTGAAACGGGGAGCGCCCCGGCTCGGGCGCCAGCTGGCACGGGCCGATTTCCCGGATAAGCCGCCGCATCACCGGGTCCACGGCCGACAGATGTTTCAGCGCAGCGTCGTTCATGGATTGAATCGTTGATTCCCCCAGGGGGTGGAGACTGGTCTGAAGGTGGGCTGAAGGGTTTACGCGAGGGATTTGACAACTTCTTCGATGGCGGAAATGCCTTCCCCCGCCTCCTGCGGCTGGAGGTTGAGCGGCGGCAGGAGACGGACGATGTGGGTCCCCGCTGGAATGGTCAGCACGCCCGCCGTATGCAGCCGGTTCACGAATTGGATGGCCGGGGGCTTGTCGATCGCCGCGAACGCGGGAATGTCGTCTGCCAGTTCGATGCCGAGCAGGAAGCCCATGCCCCGGGCTGATTTCACAACGGCCGGATAGGTCCTGGCCAGGCGCTCGATTTCGGATTTCATCCACGCGCCGAGCGTGAGCGCCCGGTCCGCGAGCTTTTCCCGATCGATCACCTCGAGGATTTTCAGCGCCACGGCGCAGGCGAGCGGCGTGCCGCCGTAGGTCGTTCCATGC
>Ga0114971_10000926_pt1 | contig 20010 bp, 15 predicted proteins | sample M_140625_MF_Meta_FD_87320 | JGI IMG/M metagenome (GOLD analysis project Ga0114971, IMG submission 87320) | Freshwater microbial communities from Lake Montjoie, Canada to study carbon cycling - M_140625_MF_MetaG | ecosystem: Environmental > Aquatic > Freshwater > Lake | place: Lake Montjoie...
CTCGAGACGAGTATTAATTTTGAGAATTTCAAGCTCTACCCGCCGCAAATTCACGAGAATAATGGCGCAACCAAACTTATGTTCCCTCAAGAGGCCAAGCTGCGAAATTTCACGTATGCCTCGACCATGACGGTGGACATCAAGATCCAATATACCGTTCGAAACACGGAACAAATGGACAATCCGAAGATTATCACGCGCATTTTACCAAAGATTAATATTGGAAAGATGCCAATTATGATCAAATCATCAATTTGTATTCTCAATCAAAATCGTCATATTCAACCGCAGCTCACCGGTGAATGTCCCATGGACTGCGGCGGATATTTCGTCATTAAGGGATCGGAAAAGACGGTTCTAGGTCAGGAACGCGCTGCGGAAAACCGCGTCTACTGTTTCGACGGCAAAAACACCACAAAATGGAGTTGGTTCGCAGAAATCAAATCGATTCCCGATTTCAAGTGCATTTCGCCAAAGCAAATCGATATGATGATCGCGAGTAAGAATAACGGTTTCGGACACGGTATATTTATAACCATTCCGAGGATCAAGCAGCCGATTGAGCTTTTCGTTTTGTTCCGCGCGCTCGGTATTACAAATGACAAGGAGATCTGCGAATATATTTTGCTGGATATTGAGGACGAGAAATACCAAGAACTTTTGGACTGTCTCCAAGCGTCCATCATTGATGCGAATAAATATCCCACCAAGGAGGATTCTCTAAGACATATCACTGCGTCGGTCGCTTATACTCCTATAAATATGGATAGGGAGACGGGTCAGAGAAAAAAGCAAGAGTTCGCCGTCGATGTATTGAAGAACGATTTATTCCCGCACTGCGCCACTCTACCACAAAAGTTGTACATGATCGGTTATATGGCGAAAAAGTTAATACAAACGAGTCTCGGGTGGATTCGAACGGATGACCGCGATTCCTATCTGAATAAGCGCATTGAGCTCACTGGAACTCTGTTGAATAATCTGTTTCGCAATTATTTCAATAAGTTGGTCAAAGAGATGCAAAAGCAGATCATGCGTGAAGTGAACAATGGGTCGTGGAGATCCAGCGAGGATTACGAGAATATCATCAACATGACCAATATTTATAAGATTGTGAAATCGACGACGATTGAAAACGGGATCACTAGAGCTCTATCTACCGGCGATTTTAGTATCAAACAGTCCAATAGTAGTAAAGTGGGCGTCGCGCAAGTGTTGAATCGACTCACTTACGTGGCAAGTCTAAGTCATTTGCGCCGGATCAATACGCCTCTGGAAAAGAGCGGCGAGCTCATTGAACCCAGAAAGTTACATAATACGACATGGGGGTTTTTATGCGTGGCAGAAACACCAGAGGGGCAATCGATTGGTGTAGTAAAAAATATCAGTTATATGGCGCATATTACTATTCCGACCAATAGTTCTTCGTTGTATGAGTATATTTTGCCACACGTTTTGAAGGTCGAAGATGCAAAAGCCAAAGATCTTCATGAAAAGGTCAAGGTATTCATCAACGGTTGTTGGGTAGGAATAAGCGAAAATCCAATGGACTTGTATGAAAAGATCAAGGATAAGAAATATCGTGGAATTATTAATATTTATACTTCGGTGGTATTCGATTATAAGAAAATGGAGATTCGTGTATGTAATGATGGCGGCCGGCTTACGAGACCCGTTCTAAAAGTGAAGGACGGCGGTGCACTAATGACCAAAGATATTATCGATAAACTCGTTGAAAAAGAGTTGGCGTGGAATGATTTGCTCACAAATTGTAGAATCGACGAATCCGTCATCGAATACATTGACCCAGAGGAGCAGAATTTTGCGATGATTGCGATGAAAGCCAAGGACGGATATTTACAGCCCGAGGGCGCGAAAATGAAGTACACACATTGTGAAATTCATCCGAGTGTCATTTTCGGCGTTCTTGCGTCGTGTATTCCTTATCCAGATCACAATCAGGCGCCGAGAAACACATACCAGTGTTTGGATCCTAAAGAATTGGTGTGGATGGCTGATGGATCAAGAAAAGCCATCGGTGAAGTTAAAATTGGAGAAACTGTAGTGACATTCAATCCAGAAAGTCTTGACATCACCGAGACCAAGGTTGTAAATCAGTTTGTAAGACCAAATGAATTTCCTATATTCAAGATCACAACGAAAAGCGGAAGAGAAATTTCCGCAACAGAAGATCACGAATTCATGACAAATCGAGGCTGGATGCAAGTGTATTCTATTATGCGAACGCTTGATTCTACTAAAATTGGAATAATGGACGAAAATAGTAAAAAAATTATATTTGAAGAGGTCGCGTCCGTAGCAAAACAACCAGATGGTTTAATTTCAGACATTGAAGTAGAGAGTGAAAATCATTCGTTTATTGCGGCGTCTGGATTCTTAAGTAGTAATTGCGCGATGGGTAAGCAAGCCATGGGTGTTTACGCGACCAACTACGACCAGCGCATGGACAAAACAGCATATGTTCTATCTTATCCGTCCAGACCGCTCGTTGACACTCGATTGATGAATTTCATCCATTTGAACAAGATTCCGTCGGGAACTCAGATTCACGTTGCCATCATGTCGCACACCGGGTATAATCAGGAAGATAGTGTCTTAATCAATAAGGGTTCGATTGATCGTGGACTCTTCATGACGACGATTTATCATACGGAAAAGGATGAGGATAAGAATATTATTCGCGACGAGATCATTCGATGTAAACCGGATCCTACAAAAACAAAAGGAATCAAGTTTGGTAATTACGACAAGATCAATTCGCGCGGATTTATTCCGGAGAATTCGTTGGTAGAGAATCGCGATGTCATTATTGCGAAGATTGTGCCGATCAAGGAGAACCGCAATGATCCTACAAAGACGGTAAAGTATGAAGATCAGAGTAAGATTTTCAGGACTACGGAGGAGACTTATATCGACAAGAATTACACGGGCCGAAATGGTGATGGATACAATTTTGCAAAGGTCCGTGTTCGTATTTTGCGAAAGCCGGTTCTAGGTGACAAGTGCTCCTCACGTCACGGACAAAAGGGTACTATGGGAAATATTATACCGGAGTGTGATATGCCATTTACGAAGGATGGAATCCGGCCGGATATTATCATCAATCCACATGCCATTCCGTCGCGTATGACGATCGGACAACTCAAGGAGACCTTGCTGGGTAAGGTTCTTTTGGAACTCGGTCTATTTGGCGATGGAACCAGTTTCGGGAACCTGGACGTGAAGACGATTGCACAGGAACTACAAAAAGTGGGGTACGAGTCCTATGGAAACGAGGTTTTGTATAACGGCCTCACCGGTGAACAACTGGAGATGAATGTATTCTTTGGTCCGGTGTTTTACCAGCGCTTGAAGCACATGGTGAACGACAAGCAGCATAGTCGGTCGATTGGTCCAATGGTGAATTTAACGAGACAGCCGGCGGAGGGTAGGTCACGCGACGGTGGCTTCAGAATTGGAGAGATGGAACGTGATGTTATGCTGGCGCACGGAATGTCCAGATTTTGCAGGGAGCGTCTTTACGATGCATCGGATAAGTATAGTGTACATGTATGTAAGAGATGTGGTCTTATCGCGAGCTATAATGATGGAACACAGAATCGGATGTTTTCCAAGGAGGATTTCACTATTCATTTATGCCGGACTTGTGGAAATTCGACGGATTTCTCGCGCGTTGAGATTCCGTATTCTTACAAGTTGATGGCGCAAGAGTTACAGACAATCAATGTGGTTCCTAGATTGATTACGGAATAATCAAAGCGATTTTAGTAAATGTTTATATAAAATATTAAATAATATTAATATTTTATTTATTTTTACGAATCCGAATCTTCGCTTTCGGATGCCTCCCTTAGATCTATAAACGGCAAGTTATTCACAGAGTCATTAAAATCAGGATGCTTATCATAAAAACCGGACCCGGTGACAAGTGCGTTCGCGTCGGTTTCTTTCATAATTTTTCGGCCAAATCTGGGATTAAACTCAATAAATCTCTTCATCTTTTTATTTAATTCGGTATAAACATCGGCGCGTTTTGTCGTCTCATATAAAGAAAATTGATTTATATAATGTAAATGCAAATAAGGCCGCATAATATGAACGAGTCGATCGGGCGGGAATTCTTTATCGATTTTAATGCGGTTTAATTTATCATAGGCGCGAAACAAACTTTTTATTTCAGGAACTAAAGTATCATTGGTGGATGTTTTGACGTAATCGGATATGCTAATATCACGAATAACGGCTTCATTGTCGTATTCGAAAGTATCTATATCAAATTCGGCACAAAAGAAAGCTTGTATCAAAATCGGCATTTTGTAATCTGATTTTTTGATCCTATCGTATATTTCATACAGAGCACCCATTTCGAATTCGACGTTGGTATATGGATTTTTGGGGAATAGAGGATCCGCAAAAAAATGTGGCGAATGCGCCAAAGCGGAATTTAAAATATTAATCAAATCGGATAGTTTGAACGCATATCTGGCCCTATTTTGAAAAATGATCATAGTGTTCCGATTCTTTAAATCAATGGGATTCATATACATGTCATGATCAACTTGTAGAGGAGCGCGCTTTGAAAGAAAGATGCGCGCCAATTTAGAAAAGGCGCGATACGTCTTTTGCGCCTTACAGAACATATCTTGGACATATTCAGGCGATCCATTGCATTGCAAAAATATATTATCGAGAAGATTTTTATATTCGCGGAACTTGAAATATATAATCAAATCCGACTGGCCTTGAATCAATTCTCTGCATTTTTTCACGTAAAAATAATAATACATATTAATCGCGGCAGAATTTGTTGTTTCCGTTCTATTTACGCACATGTGTTTCCAAAATGCAAACAGATTTTCCGTATTTTTGTTGCGTATATTATAGCCAGGAACCATGTGTTTTTGTAAAATATAAAAAAAGGAATTCATACTAGATATGCGTAAAATTATATTTTTATATGTTTATGTTTAATATATAAATATGGCTTCATCGACGGAAATAAATGATATTCGAACGCCCGCTCAATTCCGCGGCATATCTTTTTCTAAATTCAAAAAAACGCAGGTTCGAGAACAATTTATACAATCTATGATCAACGGTAAAATAGAACATGCGTGTAATTGGTGCGCGGAACTCATTTGCGCGGGACACTATGGCGAAGTGTGGGAATCCGTCTTATATTTCATGTCAAAACATATTCATTTAGGTAATCCAAAAATACCGATTTACTTGGATATGCGATATACGGTATTCCGAAATATCATGAATCAGGGACATTATGTTTCCGAACTCGATGTACGAAATAATGATAAAATACGTAAATTATTCGCCGAAATTGTGGGCGTTTTGGCGCTTTCCGCAAAAAAACCGAGCTTTGAATCGATCAAAATCAATCGCATCGAAGAATTCGATATTACGCAAATGACGGACAGACTGAAGGCGCCAAGTGTGAAATACGCGGAAGATATTTTCAAAAAAGATGATCCGAAGGAATTGCTGGTGGCGATCAATGAATTTGCGTATTGTGTGTCCCCAGATTCGCAAAACATGATTTCGGCGTGTTATTGGATCGAATGGATCATCGAATTCGACGCGGTGTGTAAACAGCGCAAACAACCGTGTAGTTGCGAAAAACGGAATTATTACGCGGTCGAATCAAAATATCAAAAGGATATTATTTGGCTTTTATGGGACGCGATTATTGAAAACGGTAAACAAAAGGGGACATTCATTGAGAAGATTTTGGCCGCATTACTCAATCTATTTTGTATCAAGTATACTACTGCGTCATCGAAAAAAAGGCGATACATTTTATATTACGCGGTGGAACTATTCACGGAACAAGTTGCGCAGAATATTGAAATCGTTGGGGACAAAGCAAGATTGGAACATATAACGAATAATATTGACGAGGTATATAAACAAATCAAAAAGAATGAGGACGCACCCAAGACGGATTACCTTTTCAAAAATGTAGAAAAACAGAAGACTTTAGAAAAATCTTTGAAACAGATGGAGATAATGGGCGCGGCTGACCTGAATTTCTTGACCTGAGTATATAGACATGGAATTGAAAACGCGTTTTGATTTTGTATTTTCTTATTGGATTTTTGCGTGGTATATATTTTACGCATTAGGACTAACTATATATAACCCCAAGGCCTTTCTTATCATCAGCGTATCCATCAATATTTTCATTTTCTTATCGATGATTTATTATAAAAATGCGTTCATTTATATACTCTTATTCGTCGTCGCCAATTTTATCATTAAAGTTATTCCCATATTCCTGATGCGCAATGTCTCGATTAAAATGCGTGATTATTATGCAGGCGCCGGGTTATTCGTTGTATATAACATTTGGCTTCATATTAATGGTACATCGTTCATAGAAATCATGAAAAATCAATACGACGCAGTGTTGAAAAACGACGCGAGAACGCCATTTATGAATTATGCCGTAAAGTTTTTCGATAAAAACTAGGCGACTGTATTTTTATTCTTGAATTTCAAAAATAAAAAAAATCATTGGTCAGCACTATCCACCGGGAACCCAGGAAAATTATAACAGTTTTCATCAAGAAATATTATCATGGAAAAAGGTAAGGAATTGAAACGCCCCCCGAAGGGCGGGGAGGTCTGGAATCCGCGAAGCGGATTCTGATGAAGGGGTCTGGAATCCGCTTCGCGGATTCTGATGACCCACGGTTCCCCCTATCATTGGCGATATTCTTTAAAAAGTGCGTTCATACGATCGGTCCACGACGCGTCGTTTAACCAAAATTGATGTCCTCCTAAACTATCCCTATTAACTATATTTTCGGTGGAAAAATAACTTGCTACAACGGCCTCGGGGACGTTTCCTATATTTAATTTTAACATGCTTAATGAGAAAAATATGTCTTCGGGTATATTATCTAAAATTTCGCCCGATTTATGTTTTTTATTTGCAAAATTAGTATCCGTTATTTCAAGTCTATTTCTTAATATTTCCATCAACATATTTCGATTTCTCAAACTAAATCCGCCATTTCCTACAGAAGGAAAATTGGGATTTGATTCAAGATTCCAAGGTGCTCCCACATAATCATATTGCAAGAAATCGTGAATGTTATTTTTGAATATAATAGTGTCTTCTTGGTAAAAAAGTAGTTTATTTCCATAAAATCTTTCCCAAAACGATAAATCATAAAATAAATTATTGTATTCGTTGATTGTAATATTATTTTTTTCCAGTTTTATTATCTTTATATTTGAAGAAATATCATCGCACATTTGCTTCATCATTAAATAGTTCTCATTTCCGCAAACAATGGTATGTGAAAAAGAATCGCCCAATTTTATAATCGCGTTTTTAATAATAAATTCGATGTGCGGAAGAATTCTAAATTCTATTAAAATGGCTTCATTTTCTCTGTTTGACTGAACGTTTTGTAATAAATGTTTTGGAAAAATATTTATATGACCGAGGCACATGCTTTGAAATATTTTTTTTAAATCGGTTTCAATGTGATTATTTATTATATCCATTTTCAAAGAACCTTTTCCTAAATTTTTGTTTGTTTTGAAATTGCTTAGAGCAGAAGAAAACGAAGGTAGATTATTATTATTTACCTGTGGCTGTGTTGTAATAATGTTTGTTCTTTCCTTTTTTTTGTTTTTACCAAATAAAGGTAAATTTGATTTAGATTGAGTTGCCGTTTGTTCTTGTTGCTGCATTGCGATTCTTTGTTGTTCTTGTTGTTTCTTTAAAATTCGTTGTTGTTCTTGTTGTTGCTGTAAAATTCGTTGTTGTTCTTGTTGTTGCTGTAAAATTCGTTGTTGTTCTTGTTGTTGATGTAAAATTCGTTGTTGTTCTTGTTGTTGATGTAAAATTCGTTGTTGTTCTTGTTGTTGCTGTAAAATTCGTTGTTGTTCTTGTTGTTGATTTTGTAAAATTCTTTGTTGTTCTTGTCGTTGATTTTGTAAAATTCTTTGTTGTTCTTGTCGTTGATTTTGTAAAATACGTTGTTGTTCTTGTTGTTGCTTTAAAATACGTTGTTGTTCTTGTTGTTGCTGTTGCTGTTGTTGTTGCTGTAAAATACGTTGCTGTTCTTGTTCTTGCTGTTGCTCTTGCAATATAAGATGTTGTTTAATTAGTTTTTGTTTAATTTGTAAAATTTGCTTCTCATAGTGTTGTATTTGTATTATTTCTTGTGTATCTTGATGTGTTGAATTTAATTTAATATATGCATTCCCTTGTTTTTTAGAGACAGAATTTTTATTGAAATCTTGGATCTGATTATTCACTAAATTTTTAGTAAGAGATTTAACCAGAAAATTATTATTTTTTGTGATCATATAACTTTATAGACAATAACCATAAAATTATAATGATAATTATACTAAAGCATTAAAAGAAAGATCCGAACGATCCACCTAGAACGCTATTTGCCGCCATAGGACCCATCATTGAACCGTATTCAGGTTGCGACGGTGATACATTATCATAAGATTTGGACGGCTTTTGAGTAACAACTGGCGCTGCAGGAAACATATCGGATTGCATCATAGAATTATCTAAATAATCCGCTTGACTCGGCGCGTGCGACGATTGGCCTGTTGATTTATTCGTTCTTTTAGAATTATTTGAAGGACCGTTCCATAATTCTGATATGCGATCAAATAAAATATTTACTTTTATTCCCATCTTAGTTTGAATGCTGAGAACGATGATCAAAAACGCCAAAATCACATTTGTAAGATTCAGGTTTTCGTATTTGAATCCACTATACGTGGGTATATAACTTATAATGCGATGCACAACAATAATTCCGCAAAACATAACAAGCAACTGAACAAATATTTCGAATAATAATTCAACGGTTGATTTGTCAGCGTCGGCTTCAGGTACATATCTTTGTATTAATTTATTTAGTACAACAATTGGAATTACGCCTAAACTTGCATATTGAATAACATTTAATACCTCGGCTTTTCCTTCGTCCGTTGTTGAAAATACGTGCGATAAAATAGATTTACGATGTATGTCTTTTGCTTCGTGTAAAATTTCCATTTCTATATAGCTTTGATTAGAAAAAAATATGATTTTTGGTTTCTTTACATTTTTGAAACCGATGAAGAATACATTGAATTGTACGTTTAGGAATAAACTCGCGTTTATAATAATTTAGAAAAATTATTATATATAGTATAAACGATGAGCAATTCAGCCACGTCAGCGGCCAAGCGTAGACGCGCGGGGCCTCTTTTGTCTTCTCCTTTATTCCAGTCTCCCCAGTCTTTCCAGTCAAATAAAATTATTCCCGACAATAATTTAAATTTACAACCCGAGAGACACGTTAATGCTCCGCACGTCAATGCTCCGCAGCCCGTCGTTTCAGAACAACAACCTGTTCCCGATTCTAAGTTTATGACCGTTCAACAAGTGATCAATTTAATAACGATGCGATTAATATCCGTTGAAAATTTTGTCAATGAATTTGGAGATAAGTCTAGACCTGAGATTCAGGTAAATTCTCAAACTACGGCTGTTTCTCCGGAACCGGTAAACGTCGACTATGATAAAATTACGGAAATATGTAAATCTATTATGGATGAGCACGTAGCAGAGTTTGATCACAGGTATGCAATATTAGCAGAAGAAATTGCAAATATGAAAAATGTTGTATTGAGTCTTCAAAATTATACATTAGAGGTGAATAAAAAATTAATGGATGAGTATTTACAAAAAAAAGAGGAACCAAAGGAGGAACCCAAGGAGGAACCCAAGGAGGAATCAAAGGCGGAACCTAAGGCGGAACCTAAGGCGGAACCTAAGGCGGAACCAAAGGAGGAACCTAAGGCGGAACCAAAGGAGGAATCAAAGGCGGAACCTAAGGAGGAACCAAAGGAGGAAACCAAAGTGGAATCTGAAGAGGAAGCCAAAGTGGAAGAATCCGTCCCGCATATAGAGTTTCATTTTGAATCCGAGAAAGATACGGAGGATATTGTCCAAGAATCCGTGAATGAAGAAACGCAGGAACAAGATACTACAGAAGAACCGTTTTCTATGAATATTGTTTCAAAGAAAAAAGGTAAAAAGGGAAAATAGAAAACCCCCCCTTTGCTTAGGTGTTTAGAATGTTAAAGGGTGTAAAAAGACATAAAAAAATGGTTTATAAATATAAAATGGAACTGGATCTGGAACCGGACAAGAAAGAAATATCGGAAAAAATTAAAAACATCAAAGATATGTTTGCGTCTTCTTCAATGAACGCCTCTATATTTAAAAATACAAATAAATTGAATTGCGCCAAAATGGTTTCCGACAATATGAATATTCAAGAACTGATAAAACATACTATTTTTATTATACCAAATACCAATAAAATTTATATGGATTACGCATTATTTAAAACGTATGCACATGATCAAATTTATGATATTTTAATACAATACGTCATTCATTTATTTAATGTCTGCATCGAATCGCACAATTCTTTCGAACTTCATATTGATTTGAATACGTTTTCAATAAGCGCCGCGCAAAGATACAAACCGGCAATCCAAAAATTCTGCAACGAATGTTTATCTAATGGAACCGACATGATGTTACATTTATCAATATTTAGAATTTATAACACACCTTCAATGATTGACTCTATTTCTTCTATTTTTAGACCTTTTATCAGTGATCAGATCAAAAATAGTGTTGAATTTATAAATCGCAAAGATTCTGTGAATCATAAGGAAATGCTATTTTGATAAAAATCGGTTACTCTATTTCAAGTGTTTAATATATATACATAAATATATATATATATTTAGGAGAGAATGTCAGAGTTGTCAGCGTCTAACAATGATCGTTTAATTCGTGCAACCAGGGAAGGACAGACCGAAACAGTCCAAGCCCTGCTGGCTGTCCCAGGCATAGACGTCAATGCTAGGGGCAATGATGGGTGGTCAGCTCTCATTTATGCGGCCTATAGAGGGCACACCAAAATAGTCCAAGCCCTGCTAGCTGTCCCAGACATAGATGTCGACGCTAGGGGCATTTATGGGCGGTCAGCACTCATGTGGGCCGCCTACAATGGGCACACCGAAACAGTCCAAGCCCTTCTGGCTTTCCCGGGTATAGATGTCAACGCTAGGGACAGGAGGGGGTATTCAGCCCTCATTATGGCGGCCAGTGAAGGGCGCACCGAAACAGTCCAAGCCCTGCTAGCTGTCCCAGACATAGACGTCAATGCTAGTGAGAATGAGGGGTGGTCAGCGCTTATGTTGGCGGCCGTTCGAGGGCGCACCGAAATAGTCCAAGTCCTACTAGCTGTCCCAGGCATAGACGTCAATGCTAGGGGCAATGATGGATCGTCAGCCCTTATTGGGTCGGCTCAGAATGGGCTCACCGAAATAGTCCAAGTCCTGCTAGCTGTCCCAGACATAGACGTCAATGCTAGGAATGAGATGGGGTGGTCAGCCCTCATGAAGGCGGCTGATAGAGGGCGCACCGAAACAGTCCAAGCCCTGCTAGCTGTCCCAGACATAGATGTCAATGCTAGGGACAATAATGGGTGGTCAGCGCTCATGTGGGCCGCCTACAATGGGCACACCGAAACAGTCCAAGCTCTTCTAGCCTTTAATCCACAAGACGGCCGACCCGGTATAGACGTCAATGCTAGAGATGCTGATATTGGCCAATTTGCCCTCTATTTGGCGGCATTTCAAGGTCACACTGCAATAGTACAAGCCCTTCTGGATTTCCCTGGCATAGACTCCAATGCGGTGGACCACGACGGGAATTCAGCCTTGGCTATGGCAAATAGTGAAGGGCACCTCGAAACCGCCCGAGTCTTGGGTCTAAGAGAGGGTGCAAACTTAGTTAATCCAGGTATACGGGCAGTTGCGCCTTTGCACCGAGGTGTGGCATTTGAAGTTCATGGCGCATTTTATAGATTTCAACCAAAAGTACCTGAATATCTCAGACTTATTTCTCAACCCGATTTTGTAGAAAAAGACATTCACGACTTACTTATTTCTCAACCCGATTTTGTAGAAGAAGACATTCACGACTTTATACAGTTTATAAAGACAAAATTTACAGTAAACATAACGCCAACATTGTTCCCTGATCCTGATGATCTCAATAAAAAAGAAGAAGAATTTGGTGTTGTATTTGCAAAAATACAAGACTATGAAGCATCAGATGATGAAAAACAATTAATAGCTAAAAGCGTAAGTTTTGCTTTTGCGCAAGATGATAATTTTAAAAGGGAATATATAATAGCGTTTTTAAATGAATCATGTGAAGCTTATTCGGGATCAGGATATAATACAAGTTGTACAAAGGGAATAATAGAACGGTTTGCTCTAAGTGTGGGAAGTGCTGTTCAAATTATCTGCACCAAGAGTTGTAATGAAACTTACACAGAATTAAATAAATTAATGAATCCAAAATTTTCTATAACAGAAGCTGCAACAGAATGGTTTGAAACTGCAGAAAAGAATAAAGCTATAGAAAAAATGAGCCCGAAGGATAGAAAAAAAACTTTAATAGATCATTTAATCGCGGAAGCAAGAGATAAAAACGCGTATTACGAAGGAATTGAGATTGAAATAGGAAAAGAAGTAGAGAAGGTCAATTATGCTTTTGAGACTTTACAATTGGGAGGAGGTAGGAAATCGAGGAAATCGATGAAATCGAGGAAATCGAGGAAATCGAGGAAATCGAGGAAACCGAGGAAATCGAGGAAATCGAGGAAATCAAAGAAATAAATGTTTCGCCCAACTCATTTCACAATTCAAACAAATCACAAAAAATGCTATTTCGATAAAATCATTTAAATATAATATAATTAAAAAAGTAATGTCGCTATTGATTTTTTATTTAACTGACACAAACCGTCATTTCACATTTCAGCATTTTATTTCTATGCTGAATCAATCCTCTAAAAAATCTGAATGGAAACTTCTCGTTATAACGAGCGCATTTGATGAGAATTTTTACGCCGAACATTTAAAGGCTTATCCGGAGATACAATTCGACACATTTCGCGTAGATTTCCAAAATAATTATATGAAAAAGGCGCATTACGCGGTTCATTACGCCGAGAAGTTCGGATTCCCTTATCTTATGAAGTGTGACAATGATTTGTTCATTAAAGCCGAAGTCTTGGATTATATGGTAGATAATCTATCCATCTTGGAAAACAGTAAAAATTTGACCCTGGGACCGACACTTACGTCGGGAATTCCTGGTGTAGAATATTTCAAGGAACAGTTTCTTTCAAAAGAGGCCCAAGATACTTTGAATGCCATGTTTTTGAAATCCGTATTCAAAAACGAATACGGAGCGGATTATACATTTTTGAACAAACATACGATGGGTTCCGCGTCTTGGAATAAGTTGGAATTTTTCGAAAGCGTTTTCAAAATGGATCATCATTACAAGGGAATACATCCGATTCGGGTGAATGAACCGGCGATACAATTCTTGAATCAATATATTATCGACAATAAGGCGCGATTTTTAGAGCCAAAGGAGCTAGACCTCATTTTCGATAATTTTTCGCCCTATTTATGTAATAGTGTATATTGCATTAAGAGAGATACGTATAAGACAATAATCAATGACGAGTCTTTATTCGTTGATACATTTGACGAAGTTCCGTTGAATAAATACGCTTGGAAAAATGCGTCAAACCATGTATTCGTGAAAAACGGATTCGCCATTCATATGTATTATAATTGGAACCCGAATTACGTAGAATGCGAAAGACAATTTTGCGAGAAGTTTTTTGGCTGCTTGTCCCAGAACGCGCAATTTAATTGCACAAAAGTATAAAAATTGAATCATAATATATCGTTATTATTCAATCAAAAATCAAATAATGTCTGACGAAGGATATTTGGAAATCATTCTGGGACCCATGTTCTCCGGGAAAACAACCCGCATCATCCAAATATACAAAGAATATGCCTACATACAAAAGAATATTTGCGTTATAAACTATGCCGGAGATAAACGATACGATTCAGCACTCCTTTCTACTCACGACAAAACGATGATTCCTTGCATAAACGCTGAAACGTTGGATTCGGTTTTGCATGAATGGCTCGATTGTGATGTCGTTATTATCAACGAAGGACAGTTCTTTGCAGATATTTATGAGACCGTTTTGAAAATGGTCGATGATCTTGGGAAAAAGGTATATATCTGCGGACTGGACGGAGATTTCAAGAGGAACAAATTTGGCCGTTTGCTAGACTTGATTCCGCATTCGAATACGGTACAAAAGTTGAATTCGTTGTGCGCTATTTGCAAGAATGGAAAAAAGGCCATATTTTCAAAGCGCGTTTCAAAAGAAGACGATCAGGTGGTCATAGGATCGGACAATTATATTCCTCTGTGTAGGGGCTGCTTTCAGGTCAGGGAACCTACGGTTCCCCGAACCCCTCCCTTATCTGAGGTGATAAACTTGGGATTTCTTTATTAAAAGGGAGGGGTACAGCGAAGCGGCGGGTCTGTAAATCCTACGGATTTCCGATTACCGTGGGTTCCCTGAGTAGGTTTCCTAAAAGGGAGGGGTTCGGAGAACCGTGGGTTCCCTGAGTAGGTTTCCTAAAAGGGAGGGGTTCGGGGAACCGTAGGTTCCCTGAGTAGGTTCCCTGAAAAGCATTTATGTAAAGTATATAAATAAAAAAGCGATATTTTGTTATTGTGCAATCTATGACATTAGATTTTTCATTGGACGAAGCGAAGAAAAAGCGCGGTAGAAGAAAGAAGGACATGGACACGGGTGATATATTATCTACATCTGACGAAAACGTAAATGTACAAATCGAGGAGCCATCGGTGATAGATAATTCGAATAAAAAGCGCGGTAGAAAGCCGAAGGGCGGTAAGCTTATATCGAAGACAAGCGAAAATGAAAACAAAGCCCCGGTCGTATCTAATGTCATCTTGCATTTGAAGTGTTCTCTTAAAGACTTGAATGACTATAATGTTCAATTGAATAAGCAGATCAAAAATCCTTTGGATTATAATCCAGAGGTTCCCCCAACAATTATGAGTTATACTACTAGCGGGGCACCACCTTTTGCTTTATATGAAACAAATTCCACCGGAACAGAAAATAATTACGCCTACTCTGACGGCGTATCAAAAACCGTAGACGCCGGAAAACAACTTTGTAGTGAATGTAATTCCAAAATAACAGACGATGTGATGTGCGATTATGAAGAAGACGCAATAAGCGTTAAAGACATTAACGCGAAATTGAAGAGGTTGAAGATGAATCTCTATAAAAATGCCATGAGTGATAAAAAATCGGCGTGTTTTTGGTGCACATGCGAATACGACAATCAACCTTGTTACATTCCCAAATACGAAATGGATAATGAATTGTGCGGATACGGCTCTTTTTGTAGACCGGAATGTGCCGTCGCCTATTTAATGAAGGAGAATCTAGATGATTCTACCAAATTCGAGCGATATCACTTATTGAATAAGATATATAGTAAAATCTATGATTTCAAGAAGAATATCAAGCCCGCACCCAATCCGTATTATTTATTGGACAAGTTTTACGGCAATTTAACGATACAGGAATATAGGAAACTTTTGAAGACGGAACATATGCTACTGGTGATAGATAAGCCGTTGACACGCATTTTGCCTGAATTACACGAAGATACGGATGATTTTATTATGAATATTTACGGGAATTCAAAGGGTTCGGCTACTCAAGCGGGAGGTGTATATAAAGTGAAGCGACAAAGTGAAAAACAACAGGGTCCAACAAAAACAAGTATTATGCGCGATAAATTTGGTTTAGCGTAGCAAGGGAACCCGTTAAAATAAAATTGAAACAGAATAAAGACGTTTATTTTAAAGTATCTATAAGCAGACATGCAAATTTTCGTGAAAACATTGACCGGAAAAACCATTACATTGGAACTAGAATCAAGCGATTCCATTGAGAATGTAAAGGCGAAAATCCAAGAAAAAGAGGGAATCCCACCCGACCAACAGCGTCTCATATTCGCCGGAAAACAACTAGAGGACGGACGCACGCTGATGGATTATAATATACAAAAGGAGTCCACTCTTCATCTTGTATTGCGTCTTCGTGGAGGGGGGAAATCTAAGTCAATGGCGGCTATTATGGAGATGCACGAGTATATCGAAAACTCTCCCCTGGTTCTTCGATTGAAGAGAAAGAATGAAAGATTGAAGCATGAAAATAAGATTCTACTTAGACTTTTGCAAAAGTTTTCCAAGACAGGCGATGATGCGCCTGATGTTGAATTTGTTAAGGAAACTCGATCCGAACCTAGACCTGAGGTTAAAATTAAGACCGAACCCGATGTAAAGTCGACAAATATTGTCTATGAACTAATCGACGACGCAGAGGAAGAAGAGGAAGAAGAGGAAGAAGAGGAAGAAGAGGAAGAGGAGGAAGAGGAGGAATTAGTAGTTGTAAAGAAAGAGACTGTTTTGGAGGCACAACCGAAGGTGAAGGAGGAGGAAGAGGAGGAAGAGGAAGAAGAAGAGGAGGAGGAGGAAGAAGAAGAGGAGGAGGAAGAAGAAGAGGAGGAGGCACAACCGAAGGTGAAGGAGGAGGCACAACCGAAGGTGAAGGAGGAGGAAGAAGAGGAAGAGGAGGAAGAAGAAGAGGCACAACCGAAGGTGAAAGAGGAGAAGGTGATGGAGGAGGCACCTAAGAAAAAAGATCAGGTGGTTACAGAATCAATCAACGTTGAAGAGGAGGAAGATGTATATGAGATTACAATTCGTGGCAAAAAGTATTATGCAACGAATGAGAAAAATGGAACTATTTATGCCATAGATAAGGACGGCGAAGTGGGACCCGAGGTTGGAAAGTTTGTAAACGGAATCGCAAAAATTTAAAATCTCCGCGTTCTTCTTTTATTCTTTGATCTTACGCGCCGCGTTTTTCCGCCTTTTTTTATTGGAATTTCTTTTGCCTCTTTGGGGGCACTCCTTTCTTTACGAGATGCGTCTATCGTCGCCTGTTTCTTTTGCAAAACATCAAGATCAACAAAAAATCGTTTTTTATTGACCTCGAATTTATTGTGCTTTGAATCGGTCAACGAAGAATACGAGTTCATCAAATTCGAGTCGCGAAAAATGCAACTTATTTTACCAACTGTTTCGTCATTCAATAATCCTTTTACGACGTCTAACTGCACTTGAATTTCAAACTCTGATTTTCCCGTATCTATGTTTTCGGACGGCGCCGATACGGATTTGTCTTTTTTCTCCGATTCTCCGTTTTTTACCAATTCTACTCCGGTTTCCAATATTTCAATGGGATACGTGCTCTTATCTTTTTGTTTCTTTACATATACATCGTGCATAGTTTTCAAAAACGTTTCTAAATTAATTAACGAATTATCGGTAAGTTTTAAATTCGCCATAAATTTCTTCTTCTTTTCTTTTATTGTCGCTTCATTGTCCGAGTTCAAATAAAAATAAATCATATCTTTTAATAATGGGTTGCTTGACGTTTTTTCCTTGGTAAAACGATACGCCATTTTCAAAAACTCGAGGAATTTTCTGTATTTTTGTATCTCCGATTTGATCTCTTCGTCTTTTAATTGTTCTATACTTTTTTCCTCTTTTTTTGTCTCGCGTTCAAATAAATCTGTATATTGCGACGGGTCGTCAAAAAACTCCATCGTTTTTTGCATTTTATATATGTTCAACCCGATAGATTCGATTTTATCGTAAGCAAATTCGCTTCTTAAATCGGTTGGTATTTCATTCTCTCTATTACTATATCGGCTGCTCGAATATTCCCGTTTATTATATTTAATGTAAAAGTATAGTTCAAAAATGGCGGCTATTCGATCATCGATGGGCGCTTTGTCTTTTATATTATATATTAATTCCAATTTAGTTTTGATGTAAGCTTTTGTAATATTACTTATGCTTTTTTCAACACCCTTTGACACATTTAATTTTATAATGGCTTCCAGATCTGCTTTCTTTTTTATTATATTTGCATTTATTACTCTTTTTTCATTTTCCCACCAAGATGATATACCCTTTCCGAATTCCATTAATTTCCTATATTCAGGATGATTTATAATATCATTGATCCAGGTTGTTCCAACAACGCTATATACAGCACCTCCTACACTAATGTAAGAATAATTATTTTCGTTTGTGAATAAAAATCGTGATAAAAAATTGGGTAAAATGGAAATTTTGGTTTTTTCCGTCTGCTGTTCTTGGATTTTTGTTCTAAACGAGTCGGAAATATTTTCCTCTACGGGGAAAGACGTGGGGAAAAAAATAGTCAACATGGTAATTACGTTTTTCCTTGCATTGTCGTTTTTTGCCGAGGCTTTTGACCGAGGTAGTGTGGCGATTTTACGTCGAAATAATTCTTTATCGAAAAAGAATTCGACGCTTCTTTTTCTACCCATATTTTCTATGTCCGAATATGGCAATTCCACATCTGTTGTAAAGAAAGGATATTCGGATTCTTCGGACGTTGTTTCGTTTCCCTCTAAACCTTTCAAATATAAAGTGTTTTTTGTCAATGGAAAACTGGACTTGCCTGGTATGTTCGTATTCAATATTATTTTTATATTCAAAATTTTACTATCATTTTCTCTATTTGGTGAATCCATATATATTTAATCAAGAACTTAATTGAACGGCTGATAATTCAATTGCGTATTCTGAGCCTTGGCTTTTTCTAACACTTCTTGCGCCTTCTTTATCTCATCATCGCTCACTACATCGGCATTTTTTACTACCAAACCACCAGGTAAATTTGCATTATTTGTCTTGTCATCATTATCCATTAAATTAGAATGATATGCAGTGAACGATTCGGGTAAACAACAGAATCCACTCTCTTCATTGAATAAATAATCCATGCAAATTATAAAAAGAATACTTATAAAAAATGCGATATATATATCACGCGTTCCCATCCAAGCAATTGCAAAAACCAATATTTGTTTACTAAATGTGTATTTCATGTAAGATTCCATCGATTTACTCAATTTTATGGTTACAAATTTTGATGCAATGTTTAAAACGATTATCATAAAACCTGCAAAAATTTTACTGTTATTCAACACTTGAACATTGTTATGTAGGTATTGAAAGGTTCGGCCAATAATATCTGTTGATTCCGTCGGATTTCCTGCCTTTTTTGGTGATTTTGCAGTTTTCAAATTTTTTTTCATTTAATGTATTCTATATACTAATACAATACATTTTCAGTAGGCGGATGGTTTACTGATAAATAAACGATTTGAATAAGCTATAGCCATCGCCAACCGGTGCGTCTTCAAAATCGTTTGATAAATCGATGGATATATCGTGTAAAATTTCATTGTCCATTTTATTTTTCTTTTTTTTCATCATATTCATAAGTTTTTCGCCGCATTTACTTGTTTTCGAGCAATTTGGATTTACTGCCATGTCACTCCACTCGGAATATCCCATCATTCCTTCTACAACATCGGATTGATAATACAAAATTACAAATAAACAAACCAAAATGCCGTAGATATAATGAATGGATGCATAGAATAAAATCAATCCAACAATAATAAGACGCCCAAATGTGGTATGACTAAACATAATCATTTCGTCAGAATACGATACTAATAAATAAAAAACAATGATTGGTATAAATTCAGCTAAATATATTGTTACATTTTTGTAGTCATTCATTATGGTATACTCTATATAATGCTTATATATTTCAGGGAACCTTTTGCTTCGCTAAGATTCCCCGAACCCCTCCCTTTCTGGGCATGTAATATTAGTTATTATTTTATTCAAAACTGAATATTTTATAATTGCAAAGTCCTTCACAACTTCACATGCCCAGAAAGGGAGGGGTTCGGGGAACCGTAGGTTCCCTGAAATAAATATCTAGCTATTTTTTAAGTATTTCAATTATATTTTTATGTCATTAATCACATCGGCATCACCATGGACAAATGAAGAATCGACCA